>Ga0315284_10012856_pt1 | contig 11921 bp, 20 predicted proteins | sample YL17G09_16_MG_FD_203696 | JGI IMG/M metagenome (GOLD analysis project Ga0315284, IMG submission 203696) | Sediment microbial communities from Yellowstone Lake, YNP, Wyoming, USA - YL17G09_16 | ecosystem: Environmental > Aquatic > Freshwater > Lake > Sediment | place: USA: Wyoming | collected...
TACTCTACCACATTGCATCTTTCAAAAAGTACTTTTCTTTTTAGATTTTCTTTTCTTATTTTTTTTGGCATCTTAGTTCTTGTATTTTTCTGATAACACGATTCTGTTAAGAGGCATTGAAATATTTCTTGCAATAGTCGTTAGAATCGCTTATAATACGGTAATCTATCATTTTTCATATGAACCTTCTTTGCCTTGGTTCTTTAAATATTGTGTGTGACTAAATTTTATTTGCTCAAGTATTTCTTTATCGGTTTGTAAATCAACGCTTGTTACATCATCTCCAACTACGTAGTCAATCCAACCAGAATTCCAAGCTATTTGTAAAATAGAGTTATTTTTAAATAACATTTCATTTGATTTGTCTCCGCCAAAACAATCAGTCCACCCCAATTTATAAGCACTAAGTATTAATGCATCAAATGCTTCTCGTTTTTCTTTTTTATAATCTTTGTTTGCCACTATTATTCTTCTTCGTTAGATACAGAATCTGAAAAAACGCTCTTGGCCATCTTGTCGTAAATTCCTTCAATTTTAGAATAGATGTATCTAAAGATTTTTCTTACCGGTTCGTTTATCATTGTCCAAATCATAGAAAATGGCCAATAAGACATCCAAGTTATAATTCTGTTTTTGTTATCAGCACCTTTAGGAATATTTTTTAAAGAAATACCATTTTTTCCTGAACCGTTTCTTTTTGTATAATACATTTTAAATCCCTGTAGATAAAAATACCATTTCACTATTGACCATATTACTCCAATGGCAACATATGATGTAAGCATCAAAATAATAGTTCCGGGATTATCTTTTATGTAATACAAAGCTTGAACAAATTGTTCTTTTGAGCCGAAGAAAAAATATAGTGCTAAAAAGGCAAAAATTGTCATTGTTGCCTTTGTTCCTCCACCGGTGTCTTTATAGGATTTTCCATAATCTATAGCATCTTCAAGAAACCATATAATTAAAATTGCAACTACTGACAAAAGTGTCCAGAACCAGATTGTACCAAAAATTATTAATCCCATTTTTATATTTTTTAAAGTTTAAACAAATTTATATTTTTTATATCAATATTCCTAAGAATTTGAAAGATTTTTTAATTTATTTTCAAGCTTGATTTTGAATGGGAGATATGTTTCTCTAAAATATTCCCAATCAATCTCATTACAGTCATTTATTTCTTTATGTAAATAATTGGCCTCAGTAAAATCCATAATTTTTCCTTTCTCCATAATTTGAATCGCGAACATAAGCATTTTAAGTGAATGGAATATGCTCTTGAGACCTCTATAGTTATCTCCTTCATTTAATCTATGCTTACCACCTTGCCAACTATTAAAGGATTGGGCAATGATGTTTTTGGCGAGCTTTTTTTTATTTAAAACAAACTTAAGTTGTTCTTTTTCTTGGAGTCTAACCCAGTCCGGAGAGAAGTAACATTCAAGGTTCATTATATCGTGATTTTCCAAACTTCTTTTAAATACGTCTGGGGTAATTATGTGAACATTTAAACGTTTTCCATCTATCTCTAAATTCTTTTCTGAATGCTCCAACAAGCTCGCGCCAATCAATATGATATCATAATCAGAATCCTCATTGCTGGTTCCATAAACTCGACTTCCATACAGATAAATGTTCCGGGTTTTTAGCGGATGTATCTCAGCTTTATCAATTATTTGCTGAACAGTAAAAGGTAATTCAATTGCTATTTCTTTCATTTTTCAAAGATAATAAAAATTTCTGTATTTATTATTAACCAAAATAAACAAATGAGTGTAAATTTAGCACCTCCACAATCGTTTTATGACGCTATATGGACAAACGGAATTTCTCCAGAAATAATCTCTTTTTTAAATGGATTAAATTGGTTTTATATTTTAATGTTCATAAATATACTCTATGGCTTAAAGCATACTGGTTTATTCAATTGGTATTCAAAAATTCTAAGAAAAAGTAAGCTAAAATTTTGCAAGATATGGGTTTCTGCAATTATTACCGCATTTGTATTTTTAGGTTTCAGATGGGCTGACCCAACAACAGAAGTTACTGTAGGGTATATCTCATCTCTTTTTAGGTCTGTATTTGTTGTTGTTATATTTAGTGGAATATTAGTTGATATACCTGGTTTTGCGATAAAAAGGCTTATGGATTTCTTAGACACAGAAAGTGTAAAAGAAGAAGAAGAGAAAGAAGATAAAAAAGTATAAATTTTACATATTTATAAATAACCAAACAAACAAATAACAATGGCAAAGAAACAAACAGCAAACTCAGTATCTTCTACATTTAGAAGTAAAACCAAAAAGAAAAGACCAGGAATTCACTCGAAGAAAAAGGATTCCAAAAATAAGAATTCAAAAAATTACAAAAAAGTTTACGCCTCTCAAGGGCGTTAAAGGTACGGACTTAGGACCGTTTTGCTGTTACATATGGCAAAGAAACCCTTCCAGTTCGCTGCCGGAGGGGTTTTATTTTACGTACTGAATATTTTTTCTGTCTTTATCTGATATGGTTAAGTTATTGCCATCGCAGAAAATTATTTTAAATGACTGAATTGCGGTGTCTCCACAAGATAAGTATATCCGGTCTCCAGACATATTCCATCCGCAAAGCATAGTTGAATCAATTCCGAATCTGCCATTATCAGAGTAGTGCCAAAACGTGTTGTCGTGCTTAAAATAAATCGCTCGTGTTGTGTCGTTTGGATTTTTTAGTTTCCATTTTATATCAATTATTGATTCTCGCTCTATTTCTATTGCTGAAATGGACAATAAAAAAGTCACAAATAATATTAAAATTTTGATTGTATTTTTCATTGTGATTTTAGCATTTTTATTTCTCGATTTAAAGATGTAGAATTCCCATTTCTATATACCATTATCCAATATTGCTCAAGAGATTCTTCATCTGGCATCATAAGCTTAATTGGACGCTTTTCATATTTAAGAGAATATATTTTATCAAAAGCATTATGAAAATTAAAAATCTTCTCTACAATAACAGATTTATGCGTTTCATTTCTTATCATAAAAACAAAATGAAAGTTATTTTTTTAATTGAAACTTTTTTAATCCAGCCGTTGTATTCATAACAAGTTCGTTTTCTTTCATAGAGACAACTTCAAAAATATCTTTAACAGGAGATTTATTAAAATCTACATATATTTTTTTATCTTTACCAATTGACCATTTTCCGGTCATTAAAATAGTTTCTTTTTTTGGAATACCCTTCGTTGCATATTCGTGAGAATAAGTATTGTTTTCATTAAATGTGATAATCACTTTGGAATTTATATCATCACGAGCATCTGTTTCCCATTGTTTACACAATAAAGTTTTGTTTATTTCTATATTGCTTTTGTTTTTAAAGCTAAAATTTAATGTTATTAACATTAAAATCATTAATTGTAATATTTTTTTCATGTGTTTTTATTTAGGCTCAAAGATATGTTTTTGTTGCATATAAACCAAATTTATTTTAATATTTTTAAAAAAAAATGCGAACCCATTAGGCTCGCATTTTTTATTTAAATTATAAATTATGCCTGAAGCACGTATTTGGCAATGTTGGATTTTCTACCATTTTTGTTTGTGAAAGTATGAACACCAGTTTTGATGGTCATTCCACCTTGTCTTAGGTTGAAAATTACAGCTCCTAATCTTAAAACATTATAAGACTTAATTGCTTCCATGGTATTTATTGACCCATGTTTAACTAAGTGATTAAGAACCACATCGTATTGTGAGTTCGATTTAACCGCATTCTTAGATGCCTTTGTGATTTTTGCTGACTTTTTCGAAATCGCCGGCTTTTTAGCCACTGTCTTTTTAGCTACTGGCTTTTTAGCTGTTGGTTTTTTAGCTACTGGCTTTTTAGCTGTTGGCTTTTTAGCTGCTTTAGCAAGTTGATTTTTGCGTCTTGTTTTCCAAGCTCTTTTACCTGCTCCTAATCTTTTGTCTTTTTTCATAATTTATTTGTTTTTTAATTTAGGGCACTAAGTTAGTAAATTAATATTATATGACCAAGAAAATGTTAAAATTATAAGAAAAATCAACATATTTATCTGGAAACCAACCAAAATGAAAAATTTATTAAACAAATTATTTGAAAGATTCTTCAAAACGCAACACGTTGAAGAAACAAAAGCTGTTGTGGAAATTCCTACTATAATTGAAACTGCTCCAGTTGAAACTATTATAATTTTCAAAGAGCCAGTAGTAACTTGTAAATGCAATTGCGGAAACAAAGATTGTAAATGCGATGTTAATTGTTCTTGTGAAAATTGCGGTTGTAAATGTGATTCAAATTGTGCTTGTAAAAACAAAAAGCAACCAGTTAAAAAACAACCAGTTAAAAAACAGCCTGTAAAAAAGACAGCAAAACAACCTATAAAAAAACAACCTGCAAAAAAGGTTAATACCGTAAAGAATAAACCCGGCAAACCGAAAAATAAAAAGAAATAATTATTTCTTTGTTTTTACTAAAGTATGGCTTACTGTAACTATTTCTTTACTGCTAACTATTGATGCTCCGGCCGATAGTGCTTTCTCTAGTATAGCTTTGTTTGTTAAATCATAATGTGGATGACCTTTTTTAACACCTTCAAAAAAATGTCGTTTTAATCCAATACTAATCGCGAAATTATGCAGCTCTTCTAAGTTATCTGCAACCAAATGTACTTTGTCTGTATAAACCATTAAACTTGGTCTAGGTTATATTTTTTATAATAATGTGATTTTGTTTTATCCACATAAGACGCATCAACTCCAGACATAGCCATAAGTTCAAGATAAGAATTTAAGGCCATTTTAGCTCTACGATTCGTTGGAAATATATCAGAATTTTTAACCAAAAAATACTTAACTATGTCTTTGCCATATTTTTTAGCATCTTCTGGTTCCATTTTAAAAATAAAACCTTGACCTTCAGCCGGTCTAATTCTTTTTCTTTTTGATGCAACACTATAAAATTCTAATATACCAGGCAACTCCGATGCTCCATTGTTAAATAAATTATCATAATGATTAATAAAGTTTTCTTTTTCTGTTTGAAATTTGTCGTTTATTAATTTAGCACTTTTATTTTTGAATAACTTTCTTATTTGCACTATGTTTTTAATCTCATCATCTGAGTGGATTCTTCCGGAAAGAACATCATTTGCTGGAACATCTATATCATCAGATTTAGGATTTTCAACAAAACCTGAGTTTCTTACTCTGTCCATGGCTTTTTTTACAGCTCTAGGAGGAAGGCCTAATGATTTTAATTTTTTCTCTATTTCTGAAGGTGATTTTTTATCACTTTCCAGAATAATGTCAAGTTTTTTAGATATGTACTTTTTGAGTTCGCTCATAATTATAAGTTATTTAAGTATAAATATGATATAATTTCAATATTGATTGTCAAAATGGGACCTGAACTCGGTTAATACCATTCTGGTGGTATTATAAGGCCTAGCAGGTAGGTTGGCCCTAAAATAACCTTTTGTGCCCTTATTTCCATCTCCTACAATAACTATATTATTTAAAATAGGGTTCTTCATTAATATGAATCCATTCTTAATTAATCCGTTTTTTAATCTAATCCTTATTGTATCTCCGGGAGAAGAGTTGTTTTTATGGCAAAATAAATTATGCCACACAATTATGTTCTGTTTCCACATATCTTCATCTATGCTATAAAGTTCATTTGTAATTTCTAGCCAATCATAAAAAAGTAATTCTTTATTTTTTATAAACCTTACACTTTCAACTTGCTCCACTATTGGATTTGTATAATCATTAATTTTATAAACTTTAATTATAAGATTTCCCCATAAAGAATAAAGTTTTAGAAGATTTTCTCCATATGCTTTATCTGTAATTTTTATATTTTCGAAACTAATCAAGATGTTCTTATAGTGTTTTTTCAAAAATTACTGTCCGGGTAAATAAATGCTTTTCAAAACATTCTTTTTGATGTGTCATTATTTCTGTGTGCAATTCTCCTGTAATTCTTTCTTCTAATATTTTAAGTTCTCTTTTATCTTTTGGATAAAAACCATCATACTCAAAAATGTTACGACTCACTTCAAAAGTTTTATCGCATCGTTTACAAATATAACTTGAAGTTGATTTTAAAAATATCTTTTTTGGACACAAAAATGACTGTAAATGAGATTCGCGAAGTTTCATAACCTCGCGAATAACTCTTAATTCTAATTCTTCTTTAGTTTCAGACGCTTCAGAATAACTTTCATACGAAATGGGGCGCCCACAATTATGACAACTCTGAAGTACTTTGCAATGATGTTTCATTATTTGGTATTAAACTTAACCACTGGAGCATGATTAGCACCGGCATCAGCTTCAAAATAAGGTCTTTTGCCAAAACCAAACATTCCGGATATTATATTTTTTGGGAATAAACGAATGTACTCATTATAACTTTGGGCTGATGTGATGAACTTTTTACGCTCAACAGTAATCCTGTTTTCAGTACCTTCTATTTGTGATTGTAACTCTAGGAAATTTTGATTACTTTTTAATTCGGGATATTTTTCAACAACAACCATCAATCTTGATAGTGCTGAACTTAAGTTGTCTTGGGCCTGCTGAAATTTCATTAAGTCTTGACCAGTTGATTTGCTCGGGTCTATAGTTATACTCGTAGCTTTAGCTCGAGCATTTATAACATCAGTAATTGTTGACTTCTCAAAATCTGCAGCTCCTTGAACGGAGTTAACTAAATTAGGAATCAAATCTAAACGACGTTGATAAACGTTTTCAACTTGTGACCAAGATGTGTTTACTGCCTCATCATATTTAACCATTGAATTGTATGAGCCAATTGTTCCAGATACAATTACGAAAGTTAGTAATCCAAATATTGCATATTTTATTATTTTTTTTGTGTCCATTTTGTTTATTTTATTTGTTTATATTAATTGAATTATATTATTACCAGTCTCCACTCGAACCTGCGCCGCCAGAATCTCCACCACCAAATGATGATGAACTATCTGAAGATGATGAACTGCTGCCATAATCAGAACTGCTACTGTATGAAGAGCTAACGGATGAGGATAAATAAGAACTTCTTCTGCTTTCTTCCTCCTCTTCTTCTCTGCGTTTTTTACGACGCTTTTCCTCTTCTTTTCTTTTTCTTTCGTCTTCTGCAGTACTAATTTCTTTTTTAGCCTTAGAAATTGTTTGTTCGGCATCATTGATTAGTTCGATTAAAGATTTTTGTCCAATCAAAGGGTTTTTATTATATGAATCTGGTTTAAACTTTTCAACAGATTGTATTCTTGATTTTAAATTAGATTTTGTCTCAGATGAAACATCACTATTTGTGCTCAACTTATTTGCAAGAGAAATAATTGGAACCAAAGTTTGTTTGCTTTGACTTAAATAAGAAGCTGCGGATTTAACTTTTTGTTCGAATGAACTGGCGTTTTTTACATAATTATCAGCAATGTTTAATTCTTTTTCTGCTGCAAAATAAGTAGATTCAGCTTTTGAAAATTTTCCTTCATCTATAAAATGTTTAGCTCCCAATATGTTTATATGAAAATCCTTTAGATGTTTTTCTACATTTAATCTTAAACTAGATTCTGAAGGGTCTTTTGATATTTCTGAATAATTTTCGTGTAATTTTGATAGTGTTTTTTCAACACCATTTAGAGTCATTTTTTTATCTAAAATAACAGAATCTACATTTTTAAAATCTTGATTTATTTCTTGAGATAATTTTGTATTTGATTGTATTCCATCTTCTATTAAATTAAAAGAATTAATTGAAGAATCTCTAAGTGCGATTATTGATAAATAATCTTTGTCAAGAGATTTAAATTGAATCATCTTTTCAATTTGTTTTTCTGCTTTACCTAATTCTAAATTATATGAATTTATTTCTTCACAATTTTCATATTTTTCTTTAAAAGAATTTAATATTTTTTTAGTCTGGTCAAGTTTTTTATTAACCAAATCAATAGCTTGTTCAGCTTCTTTTATTTTGGCAAGTCTTTTTCTTTCAATTTCTTCTTGAATTCGTTTTCTTTCTTGTTCTAACTCAATCCTTCTTTTTTCTTCATCTTGTTTTCTTTTATACGAAAATATACCAAATATTAATAAAGTCATAACAAAAACGAAGAAAACTATCCATCCCATTACTACATAAAAATTTTCATCATTCTGTTTTTTCTTTAAGGCCAACAGTTCTTGTCTTTGTGCCCACCCATTATCTCCAAGTGATGACATAAAACTTTTTAAAGCCATGTTTATGCCTGCATAATAATCTCCCTTTCTAAAGTTGGGCTTAAAGTTTATTTCTCCAACACTTTTAGAATAAGAATCAGTAATCCATTCTTCAAGTCCATATCCAACTTCTATTCTCCATTTTTTATCGTTTATGGAAACCAGAACCAAAAGACCATTATTTAATTCTTTTTGACCTATTCCCCAGGTTTTAAATAAAGTATTTGCATAATCCTCAACACCACTTCCTTCAAGAGAAGTAATTGTTACAACACACATTTGTATACTGGTTTTATTTTCATAATCTTTAACCAACGTTCTTAAATCTGATTCTTGGTCATCCGGAATGATGTTTGCAAAATCATTTACAAGGGTTCCGTTGTGTTTTGGAATATCCTGAGAGAATGATTTAATTGAAAATAATAAAATTACTACAAGCAACAACTTGATTTTTGCGAATTTGTTTTTCATAATTATGATTTAGCTTTAGTTACTAATTCTTCTATTTTTTGAACTATTGGGCCACTGCCAGTATGTCTACCAACTTCAACACCATCTTTTAAGACAACGATTGTTGGAATGCTTCTAATGTTAAATTTTGATGTGGTTTCCGAAGACTCATCTACGTTTAATTTAAAAATTTTAACTCCTTTTTCTTTATAGGACTCAACCAAACCATCAATTATTGGTGATATTGTTCTGCAAGGACCACACCATTCAGCCCAAAAATCAATTACTGATATTCCTGATTTTGTTTCTTCTTCGAATGTTAAATCTGTTATTTTCATATTTTATTATTTAAACGTTTTTTTTGTTAAAATGTTTCTTTTTTATTGTATTTTTTTCAATTCTTTTTGTAAAACCACCTTAAAGTCATAGTAATCATCTACTTCCTTTATTAATGGAGGGTTTATTCCATACTTTGAAACGTAGTTTAAAACCATATCCTTATCCATCCTTGAGTTCTCAGAAAGATATTCAGACATTTTAAGCAATAATGTCTTATTCTTTTTAATCAACTTTCTCGTTACTTTTAAACTGTCTTTTAAAATTTCTTTAATTTGTTTATTAGACTCTTTATTTTCAAAATAATGACTTGTATTCATTTTTTCAGATTCTATACCAATTAAAATTGGAAACCCATTCATACCATAAGTCTTTATGAAAGAAATAGCTTTTTCTGTAACCATTTCTATATCTGTTTGAGAACCGTTGCTTAATAATTTCTTTCCAAAAACAACTTCTTCGGCAACATATCCTCCCAAACCAACAGCAATGTCCCTTTTCAAAAAATCAGCAGTTAAAGTGTCCGGGTATTTTATTCTACAATACCCATCTGATGTGCTGGCTGTTTTACTAACAACCTCTTCTGGCGCCATACCCAAATACATACAAGCCATTAAAGCGTGACCACTTTCATGAACTGCCGTATGTGCTTGCTCATTATCTTTAGTTGATTTTCTTAAATTATCTAATTTAAGATTTAAGTTATATGTTTTTGTTGTAAGCTTATTTTCTTTTTCAACTATTGTTATTTCGTACTTTGATTCGTTGTCTAAGAAATTCCATACAATTTTATCAGCGCTTAAATTTTCTAAAATTAAATCAGATACTATTTTAGAAATGTAGCTTTCAATTAAAACATTTATTGTTGTAAATATTGGTCTAGTTCCTTGGGTTGGAAAAACACCCTCTTTGTATATAATATCATTTACTGACTCATTAAATTCAACAACAAAATCATATCTATCTTTTACTCTTTTTTTAAACTTATCTAATTCCATTGTGATAAGTTTTTTATATGAATCAGAAGAAAATGCCGGGTAAATAATATGAACATTTCCCAATCTAGCTATTTGTTCTATTCTAAATCTTTGTTTAAGAGCTCCCTTTACTCTTGGGATTGTTATTTTAATAGAGTGTGCGTAAAATGTATCAGCATTGTAATCTGGGTCAACAACTCCAGCCATAGAATAAACCTCATCAAGATTTCCTATTATAAATATAACAGATTGAGAATAGTCATGTATTACAGGTTTTGAATTTCTAGATATAATATCATTTAAAAATTCGATAACCTGAGCGCCATCCATTCTCATCAATTTGGACTTAATGGAAGAATCTGTATCTAAATATGGATTTTCTGATAATGTTTTTATATAATAAATATATTCATTTGGAACAAATAAAGAAGGGTCTACATTACCTTCTCCATCTCCATCTTCTTCTATTATCGTTTTTCTACCTTTCTGAATTGTGTTATAAAAAATACCGGTATGGGTCTTTATGTTTTTTGTTATTTTCCCATTACTTGATTCTACTCCATTTTGAATACAATATTCTAATTTTATAAGTAAAGAAATTATTTTACTGGTATAATAATTTTCATTAATTATACTGATTTTTCCGGTGTCTAATAAATCCCACAAAGCTCTTAAACCATTTCTGTCAACTTCTGCGCCATTTTCTGATATGGTTCTTCCAAGCTGAAATTCATCAAACATAAGTATAACAGGTTGATTTTCGTTATTTTTTAATTTGGTTGAAAATTCGCTTTTTAATTTCATATCTCCAGATGAATAATCACCAACATCAAATCTGAAAAGCTTATTTCCGATATCCAACAATTCAGACATTCTTTGAATTAAAGATGTTTTTCCAACACCGGTCATTCCCCACAAATTTATAACGGTTGGTCTCATTTGACCTTGCGGATAAATATACCAAGATTCGATTGAGTGTATTACATCATCAATTATACTATCAATTCCAACAAATTCTTTTTTTAAAACCTCTTTTGTGGATTCTAAAACATTCTTTTTGTTCATTAAATTGATAGAGGAAATGTTTACCTCACTCGTTATGGTGGCTTGTCTACTCATATTACTGCAAATATAAATAACATTATCAATAAACACAACTTTATATGGGAATTTTGCGTAAATTGAAGCTATTTATTATAAACTCTTTCTTTATGTTTAAAAATGAACTTGTTAGAAATAAGGTTAATTATATCCTTCTTCGTTATAAAGTAGAATCTAAAGATTTAAGTTTGAATCTTAGATTAGAACTTTTAAGGAAGTGGATTTTAAGTTGTGTTGAATTTGATGAGTTCGAAATGGCTTCTGCATTAAAAAAAGAAAGAATAAAATTAATTAGAGATATTAGATTTGCCAAAATAGGAAACAAACATTCGTTTGATAATTTTTTTATAAAATTAAAATGGTCCTTCAGAAAATTTAAGAGGAAGTTTTTTCAAAAATAACTTCTCTGGTTGGATTTTCTCTGTAAATAATTTCATTTCTAAAGTATCTCATTTCATGACCAAAAGTTACTGTATTTGAACTAATAAACGTATGACCATCTATAGATAATTTTTCTATAAAATATTTTACTTTTTCATTATATTCATCTAATTCGTTTCCATAAGAAGTATTAGAAGAACAAATTATTTCACATTTAATCATTTATGTTTCCCATTAAAAGAGTTATGTGGCCGGCAGGTATTCCACCCGTAAACATCCTGTTGGATAACAACTCATCAAATAGATTATTAGAATATAAACTTTTAGACACCATTTTTTCTATTTGCTCTTGCCGTCTCTCTTCAGATTTTTTTTCACTACAATGCCTGCTGATATTCATATGCATTTCATTATCATATTCTTCATCTGAGATGTT
>Ga0315284_10012860_pt1 | contig 11918 bp, 11 predicted proteins | sample YL17G09_16_MG_FD_203696 | JGI IMG/M metagenome (GOLD analysis project Ga0315284, IMG submission 203696) | Sediment microbial communities from Yellowstone Lake, YNP, Wyoming, USA - YL17G09_16 | ecosystem: Environmental > Aquatic > Freshwater > Lake > Sediment | place: USA: Wyoming | collected...
TCATTATCCCCAAATGACTGTTGTGTATTTACAACGACTTTATTGATACCTAAGGCAGGGTTCAGAGATTGCCCTGCCCTGTTACTGCACATTTCTGCTAAAAGCGCTAAACCAGCCCGGATTCAAGAGCCCTGGAGGAATTCCTGATGAGGGGCAAAACAGCCGATCCATTAAGATCCCCCAACCTCTCCCTCTCTATGATCAGACTGATGGGGGCTGGTGAATATGATCTCGCCATCGTTGTTATCTCCTGCGCAACGGTCACGCTTCGACGCGCTCGCGCAGCGAGTGGCGTCAGCTGGGGAGCCGTGGCAAGCGTTCTTCGACCCTGGCTTGCTGACAAGAGATCTGGGAGCCATGGGCTTCGGGTATGTCGAGGACAATGGGCAGGAAGAGATCAATGCAAGGTACTTCAAGAACCGCAAAGACGGGCTCCGAGTCGGGAGCTTGTCGCACGTGATGAACGCTCAGGTCTGAGAGGCTATGCAAGCTGTCGAACAATTCAAGGGTCATTCTCACTTTCAATCCGTAATCTTCGATTCTTGAATATGGTCTTCAGTAAGGACTCGTAGGTGCTAGTGTCAAATTGGGCCTTGGGTCGGCTGGGATTGGAAAAGAGAGCAGTACTTCCTGTATCATTCTCTTTCATAATTTTTGAAGACGATGTATATTACAATTGAAAAGTAGCAATGCGCTCAAGTCCTATGCGAAATGGGACCCCTGAAAACCAACAAGAGCGGGTTTCTTCCTGGAATGCAAAATGCCTAAAGATGAAACAGTTAAATGGTATTTGAGACCCCTCAGTGTCGTATTATCCTTGTTTTTCGTATTAGGACCTTTTGGTCTACCACTGCTTTATGGAGCCCCACGGGCTTAGCCCGTGGTACCTCCTCAAAAAATACCCTCCTACGCCCCTGGGGGCCGAAGCGCTCCGGTGCGCAGGCGCCAAGGCTTCGGAGGGTTATCCGCCAGTGGCGAAATCCGCCGAAGCAACGAGCTTCGACACATCCAGGGTTGAGGCACAGGTTACGCATTCATCCACGCGCAGAGCGCGTGGTCTTCTGCGTAGGCGGATAAAAGGATGGAAGAATTTAACGAAATATTAGGGTAAATGCATTATTCTCTCTCGACTGAAATTATGATGTCTAACTTGCCTTATTAAGAACGTATCATGGTCAAAAGCATTTTGAATCTTTTTACCGCCTTTAACGCATGGGGCTCGTTGGCTGGCATTATAATCATTTCACCTTCTCTTAAATGGAAAGGTTTTCCGGAGATGGAAATTTCGGCTTCCCCATCGAGAAGGCACACCAGCGCATCAAATGGTGCGGTATGTTCGCTCAAGCCCTGTCCTTCATCAAAAGAGAAGAGGGTGATGGTACCTGTCTGTTTATCGATGACGGTCCGACTTACCACTGAGCCTCTTTGATAAGCAACCAAATCAGCAAGTCGGTTCACTCCTTTCACAAGTCCTTCCGCTCCGTTCTTTTTTTTCTCTTTTTCCATCATTTGCCCTCCCTGTTTATCTTCAAGCATTTTACTTGTTTAAATGGGACTGGTCAAACCTAAAATGTGATCTTTTGTTTCAAAAATGACGCCAGAAAGGGATGCAGTTCTTCCTGAACTCGTTAAGGTGAGAATCCAGCTCGTTATGCCGGATTTCCAGTGATAATCGCTAGAAGACAATTTTCACAATCTGTTTTTGACGTTGACAAAATGGCTATTTTTAGTATTATGGATTCAAGAATCCAAACAACATTTGTCTATTCAAAGGGGATGGTAGGTGGAAGAAGACTTTTAGAATCGAGCCCCCGGAGCACGGAGGAAGAGGTACCATTTCTTCGGTAAGAAAGGAGGAAACCAATGGACAATCAGGAAGCTGTTCTGAGTCTGATGCAGAGACTTCAGGCCCTGCCGGATCGGTACAGGGTTAGTGATCTCCTGGACCTGTTCAACGATGATGCTCAGTTTCAAACCATGGACCATTCAACCCTCATCGGAAAGGAAACTATCCGTCAGGCCTTCGAATATGATGCCGGAGCCAACACGGAGCTTCGGTTTATCAACTTGTTGCCTCACCGCGACGGACTCACCTGCCAGCTGATCGCGCGAAATGACAGGCTTAAGGCAATGGGAATCGATGAGGTCTTCTACACATCCTGCACCATTTCTTTAAGAGAAGGGCGCATCCAGAAGTTCGTTGCAACGGTCGAAGAAGTGGCTTCTCGCAGAATCAAACAGCGAGTACAAGCCTTTGTCGCATGGCTTGCCAGGGAGCACCCGGCCGAATTCTCGAGACTTTGTGCGCCCGAGGGCGATCTTATCTACAACGCTGCTAACGGGCGGGAATGTGTTCCCTTGATCAAGGAATGGTGGAGCGATGTCAAGAGGGGATAGGGGGAAATGCCCAGGAGGTTGGGGGTATCCCTGGCGAAAGTGCGCATTTTCGAGGTAAAATTGAGAAGCTCTCTCGACGCTGAGTGAAGCTCCACGCCCTAAAGGGCGTGGCTTCCCGGTAAGGTACTTTCGTTCTATATTGTGCCCCTTGACCCCGCCCTCAAGGGCGGGGCCTACGGGGCACCTGCCGGTAAAAGGGAGGAAAAGGCCCTGAGGATGCGGTTCGGGATTGGGTTAGACCGGGAATATCCCTTAGAAGAAGCGGGACAGGAGTTTGATGTCCGCAGAGAAAGAATAAGGCACATTGAGGCTAAGGCATCAAGAAGTTTGAAACATTTCAGTAGGGGTAGAAAACTACAAAGTGTCATTGAGCATTGAACATAGATCGTCATGTTTTTGCTTTGACAGTTAACCGCTATGCCACTATGATTGTAGTGTTTCAATTTTAAAAGCTCCGTAAAATGAAAAGGAGGAATAGATATGACAATTAGCTATAAAGGCTTTATGAGAGAAAGGATACAGAGGCATCCGGTAACGATTAGTCCTGATGCATCGCTTCTTGAGGCCCGGCAGCTTATTCATGAGAAGGGTAACCGGCATCTGGTCGTCGTAGATGAGAATAGAAACGTGGTTGGAATCGTTACTGAGGGAGATCTTACGGCGGCAGCCCCTCCCGACAGCACGAGAAAAATAAATGTTTCAGCCTTCATGACCCCAAAAGAAAGTCTAATCTGGATTACGCCGGACACAATGATTGAAGAAGCAGTCCAACTACTGCATGACCATGAAATCAGGTGTCTTCCTGTTTTGGAGGAGGGAAGACTCTATGGAATCTTTACAGAGACGGATGCTCTGAGCCATCTTGTTGACTTATTTGGTCTCAAGCAGAAAGGCACCCGCCTCACTCTCGCCCTTGAAGATAAGCCTGGCGCACTGTTTGGAGTACTTAAAGTGATAACAGACCACAAAGTAAATGTTATTAGCGTTGTCTCTCCCTCTTTTTTCGTGGAGGGGAAAAGGGTTGCAGCTATCCGGATTGAAACGGAAAAGTATGAGGCTATTGTTAAAGATTTGGAAAAAGCCGGTTATCCGGTATTATCCGTTGGCAAATGGCCATCCTTATAAGAATCACCCAATGATGAATTTTAATCAAAAGGGAGAGGTAAGGTCAAGAATGGTTGCCCTTTAAATGTCTATATTCTGGTTCAGACATGAAGGCCCAAAACATGTATTCTGCTATCAAGCCTCGCCATCGGAGAGTGGGGAACTATTTAACTCCATCGCATGTGTTACTTTCTGTTATCGTGATTCTACAAAATCGTCATCTATAGAACCTTCAAGTGGTAATCGATAATCCTTGTTGACTTTTTCGATTACAATTAGTAGTTTCTTTTTAAGTCAATTCGTTTTTGAAGGCCCAATCTTTGAACCTAACCTCAACCTTTTGGAGTCCAATATGAAATGGGGTTACCCAAAAGTGCCGATATGAAGACTTTAAGGGATTGCTGTGTCCTTGTGGAGTCTTCTTGATCTCGGCTTCATGAATTAACAGAAAGGAGGAAAAGCCTATGAAACTTTTTTTATCATGTACTGTTGTTCTAATCGTGATTCTGATTGGCATTTCTGCCCAAGCACAGGTGGAACCCCTTGTCCTCTATGAAAATTTTAATGCAACATCAAAACTTCTTGATCCAGAAAAGTGGTGTGGGTCTGAAAGTTATACTGCATCTGATAGGGGGCTTGAATCTGCCCGACAGATTAAAAAGGAGCCCACTTATGAGTATATGGGTCTAAATATCCTCAGTCGAGCCTATGGAGATATAGGTTCCAACAGCGGAGTTTCCACTGTATACAATCGAGTGATTTTCAGGAATGGGGAGAATATAAATTCTATTAAGGCCACAGTTCAGGTTAAAAAAGTCCAAGCGACATCATGTACAGCGAACCTAAGCGAGACCAAAGCACTAGCACGCATAGGAGGTTTTTTCTTTAACACTGGCCCAAGGACAGCCGATAGTGCCACCAACGACGTTTGGGCTACCATCTATGTTGAACGATCATCAAACTCCACTGACCCATCTAACGTTCTCGAGATAACCGGTGAAGTACATCATTGTACTAATAGTAATTGCGGTACTACCACACTAATCGGCACTCAGGCCTTAGGTACTGTGAAACTGGATAAGAAGGTAACACTGCGAATTACCTGGGACCCCCAAAACGACCAATTCATTTTTCAAAAGGGTAAAGATCCCGAAGTCTACATTACTTATGAGTCCGCAACCTATCCGGAATCATTTCCCCCGGGCGCCTCGTACGGAGGCTTTAAGCGTTTGGATGTTGCTCACTACGTAGCCAACTGCACGAGTCTACCTCGAACAATGGGATTCATGGATGTTTTCTTCGAGAACGTATATGTTAACGAATCCGCTGCACCCTAACAATGGGTAGACTTAATTTGCAGAAAAGAAGGGGCAAGACTTTCTAAGGTACTCAAGGGCAGGGTCAAACATGGCTCTGCCTTTGTTATATCCAATGCCTTCCCTATGCTTGCTTTCTATTCGTAACCATCGACATTCAGGATTGTCTCAGTCCGAATATTAGCAGGCGAACTTGCCAATTCCCTCCTTTGAACACTTCTTTTTGAATTCGTGATTTCCCAATGTCTTCCAGAAGGCTTTCTCTGCAGACAGTCCTCCCTCAATTCAGTCAAATCCCTAGGTGATGAAATGGCCGCCCCATCATTTGAATTCATCTTGAGCTTCATTTGGACAATTAGGTAAACTCCAATTATAATTTCAGCAATTCCTCATGATCTCTCAAGTTCAAGGATCGCTTTTAAGATGCGTCGCTACCTCATTTTTGGTTCTGCCGGCCTGAGCATCCTGATGTTCTCCATTGACAGTACAGCTGTGGCAGTGGCATTTCCCCACTTCATTAAAGACTTAGACACCAATGTTCTCTGGGCAGCCTGGACGATTTCAATCTATTTGCTCGCGGTCACGAGCGTCATGCCATTGATGGGCAAGTTGAGCGACAGCTTTGGTCGCAAACCGGTCTTTCTGATTTCTCTCATCCTATTTACAGCCAGCTCCCTTGCCTGTGGTCTTGCACCCAATATCTACACGTTGATCATCTTTCGGTTTATTCAAGGGGTTGGAGGAGCCAGTTTTCTCCCAACGGCATCAGGTATCGTGAGTGATCAATTTCCAGAGCACCGGGAAGCAGCCATCGGTCTATTTACAACGATCTTCCCCGTCGGAGGCATTATTGGTCCAAACCTGGGGGGCTGGATTGTAAGTCAATATTCCTGGCGGTATATTTTCTATATCAATTTACCTATCGGCGTGGGTTTGATCGCTCTGATTGTCGTCCTGCTAGAGGATTCGAAGATCATTTCTCGACCCCATATCGATTTTGTGGGAGCTTCTTTTTTCTTTGGAACAATACTCTTCCTGATGCTTGGTCTAAATCTTGTCGCTGAGAACTTCTCCATCGCGTCTCTCCTTCTCACAGCCCTCTTCTTAATCGTCAGCCTTTCTTTTCTCTATCTATTTTTTCGTCATGAGAAGAAGGATGCCAATCCCCTTCTGAATATGGTTTTGTTGAGATCGAAGCCTTTTCTGGCAGCAAACCTGTATAACATGATTGTAGGTGCCGGAGTTCTCGCTATCTTCTCCTTTATTCCGCTCTATGCCACCTCCGTACATAAGTTGTCTGCCTTGGCGAGCGGCATGATACTGACTCCTCGCTCTCTCGCGGTCATTCCTGCCTCAGCGGTCACGAGCTTTCTACTCAAGCGCTGGGGTTACCGACAGCCGATGCTGATAGGTCTGATCATCATCTCTCTTTCAACCGTCCTTCTGGGTGGTGAAGGGTTTCAGCTGTTGAGAATCATAGGTCACCATCTGGGAGTTGCTGAGATCTTAGCCCTCCTGATGATGATCAGTGGGATTGGTATGGGAATTGCTCTACCGGCTTCCAACAATGCGTGCATCGAACTCATGCCTGAAAAGGTGTCTACCATCGTGGGACTTCGAGGAATGTTCAGATCTGTTGGAGGAGCGTTTGGAATTTCGTTGATGACAATGATCCTTCACTTGAGTTCCACCCCTGCCAATGGCTTTAGAACGATCTTCGTCTCTTTTGGCCTGGGGCTTTTGTTGACGATCCCTCTTGTCTTTCTTATGCCCACGGGGAAAAAAGAGGAGACTACTGTATCGTCCCCTTTGAAAATTTCCTTGAAGTAAGCAATAGTAGATCTAACAGGGGGTCTAACAAAATGGAACCAACCAACAAACTGGTGAATCCTATGTTGACGGATTTCTACCAGATCACCATGGCTTATGCCTATTGGAAAGCCGGCGTACACGAGGAGGAAGCTGTCTTTGATCTTTTCTTTCGCCAGAATCCTTTTCACGGAGAGTTCGCCATCTACGCCGGCCTCGAGGAGAAGCTCAGACTCCTCGAGAATTTTCATTTCAGCAGTGACCACATTGCTTATCTCAAAGACCAGATGTCGCAATGCGACAAACAATTTTTTGACTGGCTTAAGAACGTCGATTGCTCCGGAATCAAAATCCACGCTTTGAAAGAGGGAACGATCTCTTTTCCTCGCGTGCCTCTCATGAGGGTACAGGGGCCTATAGCGATCGCTCAGTTGCTCGAAACAGCCTTTCTTACACTGACCAATTATCCGAGCTTAATGACAACGAATGCAGCCAGATATCGCTTGGTGGTAGGGTTTGAAAAAGGCTTGATTGAATTTGGTTTGCGAAGGGCCCAAGGACCTGATGGAGGGGTTTCAGCCTCCCGCTACAGCTATATGGGCGGTTTTGATGGAACAAGCAATGTTCTTGCAGGCTTTCTTTTCGGTGTGCCCATCAAGGGAACTCATGCCCACTCTTATGTACAATCTTTTACAGGCATCGGGGACTTGAAGAGTCGCACCCTCGTCGGACCAGACGGGAAGGTCCAAGATTTTGTCAAAATGGTTTTGGACATCCGTGCAGAATTAGGTTTGGATAACTCCAATGAAGGAGAGCTCGCATCTTTCATTGCCTATGCCCAGGCTTTTCCCAAGGGATTTCTTGCGCTGGTCGACACTTACGACACCTTGAAATCAGGGGTCCCTAACTTTATCTATGTGGCACTCGCACTTCTCAAATTGGGCTACACGCCGATAGGGATTCGATTGGATTCCGGAGACCTTTCTTACCTTTCAAGGGCAACCAGGAAAATGTTTATGGACATGGGTGCCAAGGCGAACTCCGATCTCTCAAAATGCGTGATTTTTGCCAGCAATGAAATCAACAGAAATGTTCTCATTTCTCTTAGGCAGCAGGGCCATGAAATCGACTCCTTCGGCATAGGCACGCATCTTGTGACCTGTGACGATCAGCCTGCCATGGGGTGCGTCTACAAACTGGTTGAGGCAAGAGGAATTCCCCGAATAAAAGTTTCCCAGGAATTGGGCAAGATGACCATCCCCGGCGAAAAAGAGGCCTATCGCCTTTTCGGTGAAGACGGTTACAGCCTGCTCGATCTGATGATTCGAGTGGGAGATAAGCCACCTGAACCAGGAAAACGTATCTTGTGCCATCACCCGTTTGACCATATCAAACGTGTGTATGTCGCTCCCTCTAAAGTGATTCCGCTTCATCATTGCGTCTGGGACGGGAAGAGAACGTCCCCTGAAGTTCAATTGAATGGGTGCAGAGATTATGTCTTAAGTCAGCTGCGAAGTACCAGAGAGGACCATCTCAGGGACATCAACCCTACCCCTTACAAGGTGTCCGTCAGTGAAGAACTTTATAATTACGTTTACCATCTGTGGGCAGAGGAATCTCCTGTAACGGAACTGAGGTGATTGTGGATTCTAAATTACTGCTAATTTCAGATGTCCTTCAGATCTTGTATTCCAATCTTGTTGATTTATTGGTGGCAGGTTGCTAGAATACTATCGAAATACGAGATCTTAGATCAAACCATCTTAATCTAACCCTTCACAACTTTCTGCAGAGAGTGAAGCTCCACGCTTTAAAGGGCGTCGCTTCCCGGTAAGGTAACTGCCTTTTATATTGTGCCCCTTGACCCCGCCCTCAAGGGCGGGGCTTGCGGGGCACTTGCCGGCCACAAAAGGGAGGATTCAAAAGCTCCCAACAGAATCCTCCAAGGGGCTCGTCCCCTTTTGGGGACCTTCCTCCTTTATTAACCCTGGGGGTGTCCTTTGCGGATCAACTTACGAATCATTCTCTCCATTGTCTTCGTAATCAGTGTCCTCGTGCTCCTGTTTACCCTCAAGCAGGTACAGCAGGAAAAAGAGAGATTGACGCTTGATCTCCAGCGCCGCGCTTCCCTTTTGGGTGAGAGCCTGAAAGAGACCATCGAGCCCCTGTTGGAAAAAGGGCCCCCAGCGCGTCTGCAGAAAATAGTTGAGAAATTTGGAAACCGGGAAAGGCTTGCTGGCGTGGCGGTGTATGACGTAAAGGACAAATTGGTCGCCGCCACTCCCCCATTCTCCGATCACCTTTCCGTAACCCCAAAATTTGTGACCAACGTCATGAACTCCGATCTAGAGGCCGGGGAGTTTTCCTCCTTAGGAGGAAAAGAGATGTACCTTCATGCCCTGCCCCTTCACCGGGAAGAGGTTGTGGCGGGCGCACTGGTCATTATTCATGATCCTTCCTATATTCAGGATCGGCTCTCGTTGATCTGGGAAAATAATTTCATCGGCTTTTTGGTGAATGCCCTTGTGGTTTCTCTGACGACCCTCCTTTTGATTCGTTGGAGTATAACCGGGCCGATTGCCAAGATGGCTGAATGGATGAAGCACCTGCGGACGGAGAAGAGTAAAGAACCCCTCCATCTTCCTGCGGGGAGAGTTTTTGAGCCTCTAACTAGGGAAGTCACACAAATGGCCAAAAGTATCTCAGCAGCTCGAGAGGCTGCCGAGGAAGAAGCACGCCTCAGACAAACCGCCGAATCCACCTGGACTCCAGTGCGGCTTAAAGAGCAGGTTCGTACCTTCCTCCAGGAAAGGCCTCTCTTCGTGATATCCAACCGCGAACCTTACGTGCATGAAAGACATGGGAAAAAGATTGAATGCCTGGTTCCGGCCAGCGGGTTGGTAACGGCCTTAGAACCTGTCCTCAAAGCCTGTGGAGGAACTTGGATTGCTCACGGAAGCGGTGATGCTGACCGCGAGGTGGTTGACCACCAGAACAAAATCAGAGTTCCCCCCGAGGAACCTCAATACGTGCTCAAAAGGGTCTGGCTCACCAACGAAGAAGAAAGGGGGTATTATTATGGATTTTCCAACGAGGGGCTCTGGCCGCTCTGCCACATTGCGCATACACGTCCATCCTTCCGGGCGGAGGATTGGGGGTATTATCAAACCGTCAACAAGAAATTTGCTCAAGCCACCTTGGAAGAGCTGAAGGACGCCAAGGAGCCCTTGATTTTGATCCAGGATTATCATTGTGCGTTACTCCCTCGATTAATCAAAGCAGAGCGTCCAGATGCTCGGGTGGCTCTTTTCTGGCATATTCCCTGGCCGAATCCAGAATCCTTCAGCATCTGCCCTTGGCAGAGGGAACTTCTGCATGGCATGTTAGGAGCAGACCTTATCGGCTTTCACATCCAGTTTCACTGTAACAACTTTTTGGATACGGTTGACCGCGCCTTAGAATCCCGGATTGACTGGGAGCATTTCGCGGTCGAAAGAGGAGGGCAAACCACCCTGGTGAAGCCATTCCCCATCAGTATTGCCTTCCCGGGCCAATCCAACGCCTCCAAAGTAAGCAAAGCTACGAAACCTACCAAAGAGAGTCTTCTGAAGGACCTGGACGTCAAGGGGAAACATTTGGGCGTGGGGGTGGATCGCATTGATTATACGAAGGGGATTTTAGAGCGTTTTAAAGCGATCGAACGATTCCTGGAAAAATATCCTGCTTATCAGGGGGGATTCACTTTTGTAGAACTTGGGGCTCCCAGTCGTACCCACATTAAGGAGTACCACGATTTAATGGCGGCGCTGGAGGTGGAGGTAGATCGGATCAACTGGCGTTTCAAGACCAAAGAATGGCAACCGATCGTTTTCCTAAAAAAACACCATAGCCATCAGCAAATTAAGCCATTTTACGAGGCCGCCGACCTCTGCCTGGTTACTTCATTACACGATGGGATGAATCTGGTGGCCAAGGAGTTCATCAGTGCTCGGGAGGACGAAACAGGCGTCCTGATTCTAAGTCAATTCACCGGAGCATCGAGGGAGCTCAGGGATGCCCTGATTGTCAACCCTTACTCCATTGAAGAGATGGCTGAAGCGATCCGGACGGCGTTGGAGATGGGTTCTGCCGAACAGAAAGCGCGCATGCGAAGGATGCGGGAGACATTAAGAAACCGCAACATCTATTACTGGGCCGGAGACCTCATCACTGCATTGGCTCAGGTCCGTTTGGAGAAGCCTGCATAAAGCATGTAAGCTTCAGCCAATCATGGGCGACAACCCACCCCCCCCCCGGAGATTTCAGAAAATAATGGCATAAAAAAAGGTTCTCTATGGTAAAATAAGTAAGTGGAGCCCCACGGGCTAAAGCCCGTGGCCCCTCCACATGCTTCAGAGGGGCGGAACCCTCCGAAGCATACCCTACTACGCTCCTTCAGAGCTTCGAAGGGTACCCTCTCCGCATTCATCCACAGTCTGAGAGACCGTGGCTTTCTGCGTAGGAGGGTAAATAATTATTCGGACTTAGAGAAATGCTTGAGTGGCTAACTGAAAATTGGTTGTTGATCACTGTTCCTGTGCTGGCTTTTCTTGGCAGCTACATTGTGGGTCTATGGGTGAGGAGGGTGGTTTGTAGCGCCTTTGAGAGATGGGCATCAAGAGTCAGATGGCAAGGGAGCCAGTTGGTGACGACAGCTTTACATCGTCACTTCCTGTTCTGGTTTCTAATTTTGGGCGTCTTCATCGCCATTCAGGTGTCGGTTGCAACCCCGGATGTCAAAGGCATCATCACCAAAGCATTGGGCATTCTCTTTGTCCTCTCTCTTGGATGGTTGGTTATCACTCTATGTGGGCAGCTACTGGAAACATATTTGCCCAAGCTGAAAGTCCGGTGGCCAACCATCACCCTTGCAAAGAACGTTACCAGTGCCGCCATCGTTGTCGTCTGTGCTCTGATCATACTTGATATTTGGGGCTTGCCCACCAGTCCTCTGCTTGTCCTTATCGCGGTGGCGGTCCTTGCGGCAGCACTGGCCTTCAGAAATGCTGCCCCCAACCTTTTTGCCGGACTGCAACTCGGCACTACCCAACAGATCAAAGTGGGTGACTACATTAAGCTGGAAACAGGAGAACAGGGCTATGTGACCGAGATCACCCTCTCCAACACGCGGATCAGGGCTTTAGACGAAAGTATTATTATTGTCCCCAACAACAGGCTTCTTCAGTTTACGGTCGTCAACTACGGACATCCCTTAAAAAAGGCCGCAGAGCCTTTCCGTTTCCACAGTCGAAC
>Ga0315284_10012861_pt1 | contig 11918 bp, 12 predicted proteins | sample YL17G09_16_MG_FD_203696 | JGI IMG/M metagenome (GOLD analysis project Ga0315284, IMG submission 203696) | Sediment microbial communities from Yellowstone Lake, YNP, Wyoming, USA - YL17G09_16 | ecosystem: Environmental > Aquatic > Freshwater > Lake > Sediment | place: USA: Wyoming | collected...
TTGAAATTATCCGAAAAGGTTCGAATATCCCAACTCTGGTCTAAGACTCGTAGAGCTTTAAGCTCAAATAAAACTCTAATGTTCCACGTGGAACAACTCTTATCCTGTAACTTCTCTCAGCCACTTAAGGTACTCTTCTGAGCCTTCAACTATTGGCAACGCTATGATTTCAGGGACTGTATAGCTGTGAAGTTCTTTGACTTTTTTCATCAGGGAATCAAAGAGGTGTTTTTGCGTCTTTGCAATCATAAGAACTTCGGGCTCGTCCTCTATCTTTCCCTGCCAGCTATAGATAGAACGGATGTTTTTGATGATATTCACACAACCTGCGAGTTTATTTTCTACAAGAGCCTTTGCAATCTTTGCGGCTTCATCCTCGCTTGAAACAGTGATAAATACAACTATTTCATCCACAATGCATAATCTCCCATCCCTATCTCACAAGTGAAGATAAGTGGATTTTAATTTACAAATTAAAGGACAGAATGTGGCAGAATGGCTTTAAAGCTTACTAATCAGTGACCGTATAGACGATATCCTTTTCTCTCACTTCCCCGTTGACTTTCATCCCTATGCTCTGACCTTTTTCTGCTCTTGCAACATTCTGGTGCTCCATCTGCATGGATTCTACCTTCTGCGTAATATCAGTGGCATGTCCACTGATGTGTATGGTGTCTCCGACCAGCAGGGGTTCTGAGAGCTCAACAACTGCCACACCTATTTTGCTATAAAAGTGTGTTATCTTACCAACCTTTATTTCCATAATGTTAATATTACCAGAATTAAAGAAATTTTCAATGTTTTTTATGAGATTTTAACTAAACCATGTGATTCATAAATTAAATCGAAAAAGGCAGGATATAGTGTTTGAGCGGTTTTGAATTCTGGCGAAGACAGAATTCACCTCGGTCTACGACTCGTAGAGAGGCCCCGATGAATATCGGGGTCGAGTCTACGACCCGTAGGGAATGAGCGAAAATACTATTCCTGCCTTGCATGTCATACTCTTGTAAACAATGCAGGTTAACGCTTCTTTGCTAACTTCATATAATATTCAATATCGAGGAGTCTTCTTTTGAAATCGACTCCTGGGGAGTAACCACCGATTGAGCCGTCAGATTCGATGATCCGATGGCATGGCAGTATTATTGGGAGAGGATTTCTGCTCAGTGCCTGGCCTGCAGCCCTGAAGGCATTCGGATGATTAATTTTTTCAGCAATCCATTTATATGTTCTAGTTTCTCCATAGGGGACTTCCTTCAAGGCAAGCCATACTTTTCTGTCGAATTCTGTGCCTGTAATAAACTCTAATTTTTGTGTGAATTCTTCCCTGCCATTTTCAAAATATTCTTTAAGTTCCTTTTTTATTAAAGGAGGTGCTTTACCTTTTGGAAGTATTTCTCCCGGTTTATTGAAATAAATCCCGCTGAGGGCTTTGCCAGTAAATATAAGGTAGAGTGTCCCTATAGGGCCTTCAAAGGTGTCGTAGAAAGACTCAGAACCAGGTAACCTCTTCTGTCTCATCCTGCTCTCTGGAATAAACCTCGACCCTGTCACCACCTTTTTTTATGGCGTGGGCTAAGGCTTTTTCAGCACATAACATAAATTCTTCTGTTGTTTGGTTATCAAGGAAGGTAAGACCAACGCTTGCTGTTATTCGGCTTTTTGGCTGAGATTCCTCGTAAAGGAAAGGGTAGTTTCTTATAATTGCAGCGAACCGGTTACTCAGGGAAAGCCCGGCTGTGATCACGGTGTTCGGAAGTATTATTGCAAAGGAGTCACCTCCGTATCGGACTACAACGTCAGAACCTCTTATATTTTTCCGGAGAAGTTCAGCGGTCTTTTCTATTACTAAATTACCGTAATATTCTCCATGCTCTTTCACATATTGTCCAAAGAAGTCTAAATCGAGAATGAGAAGGTTTAATGGAAGCTTGTACCTTGTTGCTCTCTCTACTTCCTGTGCAAGCCGAATTTGGAAATACCTGTGGCTGAAAAGCCCTGTGAGATCATCTATCAGCCCTGCCCTTCTCGGATAAAGCATCTCAAGTTCTTTTATATGTCCCACCAATTCCTTAGTATCAAAGGCTTGCTTTTTGACAATTCTTTCTATCTTTCCTACAAGGCTGATTCTATCCTCAACAGATATATCTCTTTCAGTGAGTATAAATATAGGGATGTCTTTTGTTGAGGGATTGTCTTTTATATCCTTTATAACGTCATAACAGAGCATATCAGGAAGTGTGAAATCAAGCAGGATTACACCTGGCCTTAATGCTGTTGCGAGTTCTACTCCTCTCTTTCCATTAGGTGCAGTATACATAAGAAATCCCTGAGGCTCAAATATCTCTTTAAGATAGTTTGTCACTTTATCCTCTGATTCTATTATCAAGACAGAGATTGGAAGTACCTTCCTGCCTTTGACAACAGTTATCTCTTCAAGCTTCAAAATGAGCGCCTCTTTTTCGAGGGGTTTAAGGAGATAATCTGTTGCGCCGAGTGCGAAGGCAAGCTCTTTATTATTGACTATTGAATGGATGATTACAGGAATTGAAGCTGTTTTCTTGTCGCTCTTAAGCTCTTGCAGCACCTCCCACCCATCTTTTTTAGGAAGCATAATATCTAAGGTGATGGCAAACGGCTTCAGATTCTTTGCCTTCTCCAATGCTTCCTGTCCATCAAATGCATGGGCGACCTTATACCCTGATTGCGTGAGATGGAGAGTGAGAAGCTCTGCAGTGGGCAAATCATCTTCCACGACAAGGATGAGCGGTGCCTCTTCTTTCATCCAGGGAAAGTTCAGACTTACTGCATCCACAGCCTCTGGCTTTGTTGGTTCAACAGGTGAGGTTACAGGTATAAGGAATGAGAATGTACTGCCCTCTCCAAGAGTGCTTTCTAACGTGATATTCCCTCCATGGAGTTCAATAAGTTTTTTGGTGAGTGCAAGGCCAAGACCCACACCACCATATTTTCTTGAAAATGTTGAGTCTGCCTGCTCAAATTCATCAAATATCTTTTCTTTGTCTTCAGGCCCTATACCAATGCCTGTATCCCAGATAGAGAATCTTACAAATTCCAACCCTGGTATTGCCCAGGGGTAACGCCCGTCAATATTTTCTTCCATTGCTATCGTTATCCCTACTTTGCCGCCTTCGGGTGTAAATTTTATTGCATTTGAAAGCAGGTTGTATAAGATTTGTTTCAGTTTTACCTTATCTGCGGTAACGTCGCTGATGCCTTCACCTATTGAGACCACAATCTCGATAAATTTATTTTCAGCAAGAGGCATCATTATGTTGATAACTTCATCCGCAATAGTACCAATTGGGAATGTTTCATATACCATCTCATATTTACCAGCCTCTATTTTTGCAATATCCAGCACATTATTTATCAGTTCAAGCAGGTGCTTTCCGGCAGAAAAAATATTTTTGACATAACGTTCCTGGTTTTCACTGAGATCACCGAATGTCCTTTCGAGGAGCACATCAGAGAATCCGATGATAGAATTCAGGGGAGTTCTCAGTTCATGACTCATATTTGAGATGAACCTGCCTTTGAGCTGGTTCGCACGCTCAAGCTCTCTGTTTATTTTCTCAAACTCTTCAGTCCTTTCCATCACCTTCTTTTCAAGGTTTTCGTTCAGCTCTTCAAGCGCTTTTGTCTTATCCTCAAGGGCCTTCATTAAGTCTCTTTCTTCTGTCAGGTTTTTAAGCACAAAGATGGAACCAGAAGGATTTCCGTCTTGATCCCTGAGAACAATGGCATTTAACCTTGCATCAAATTCCCTGAAACCAAATCCAATGACAACGGCCTCATAACCTGTAAGTACCGATTTTTTATCAAGTTCCTTTTGAATGAGTTCCCATGAGTCATCTTTTATCAATGACCCTATCGCCAAACCCGTTAAATCCTGCCTGGTGTAACCGAGTATCTCAGTTGCACGTTCATTAAAGACACTTACCAGGCCAGCAGAGTCTGTTATTAACACCATGTCGTTTGTGGCTTCGATCAGATGAGCACATTTAAATCTGAGTTCTTCAATTCTCCTGATCAATGCAAACCTGTCTATAGCAACGCCTATCAATCCTGCTAACAGATTCAGGGATGATTTCTGCCTTTCAGAAAACTGCCTTGGCCTAAAGTCGTCTATATAGAGGATACCGGCAACCTCGCCCCTCAAGATTACAGGGCAGGCGAGCATAGCTCTGATCTTCTCACTGATTAATGCAGGGTTATTTCTTGCATGCTCTTCCTTAAGGGTGTCAGTGATGGAAACAATGTTTTTGTTTTGAAGAATCATTTCTGTGAGTCCGCCGGACATTACACCCCATGCTTTATTCTCTATGAACTTTTTGCTCAAACCTTTAGATGCAATAAGTCTCATCTCACCGTTTTCGTAAACAGCAATACTGCCAGCTGGAGATTCAGATAGTTCAACAGCCTTATCGAGAACAAACCTGAGGAAATCATCGAAATCTGCAGCATATAGTTTTGATGCTGCAGTAAAAATCGTTTTTTGATCCTCTGCGGTTTTAAAAACCTCTATCCTTGCCCGTTTCTGTTTTTCGATAATTTCCCATAGGAACCTTGCTCCCATCCCCTCTATCACCTCTACCTTGTTTTCAAAAGCTATTCTTATTTCATTGCTGAGTTTGGGGTCCCCTGTTACATTAATCACAATATCAGGATTGACGGTTCTGAGCGACATTATATCTTCAATAACAGGTATGTTCCACTTTCTCGCAAGAATGACTCCCGGAGCGTCCGGTCTTTTTTCATAGACTCCAACAAGCTCTGTGGTAGGGTCTCCCCTGAGCAGAGAGATAAGTGCGCTTCCACCTATATTTCCACCTAGAATTGCTACCCTAAACATTTTGTTTGTAACCTCTGTCTGCTATAGAAAACATCATATCGAGAAAATAGCCGAGCAGTTCAGAATCCCACTGTCCCTGATGACGCTCGGATTCCATAATTTCAAGAGTTGCCTTTACTGATCTCCTGTCCCGATACGGACGTATTGATACCATTGCATCAAAAGAATCAACGATTGAAAGTATCCTTGCCATAATCGGGATGTCTTCGCGAGCAAGCCCATCAGGAAACCCTGTTCCATCCCATCGCTCATGGTGGTATCGTATCGCAGGGAGTATCTTTCTCATGGAAATAAGTGGACGACAAATATCCTCACCAAGTACCGGATGTCTCTTAATTTCTTTAAACTCTTCTTCATTGAGGGTTCCGGGTTTACGAAGAAGTGATTCACTGAGGCATATTTTTCCTATATCGTGGAGTATACCGGCCTTTTTCATCTCCCCTCGTTCTTTATGAGGCAACCCAAGGAATGACACAAATTCTGAAGAAATTTCGCTCACCCTTGTTGAATGCCCATTTGTATAAGGGTCCCTTGCCTCCATAGCAACTGCAAGTGTAAGAATGATATTTTCCGAGTGATCAAGCTCTTCCTGGAGAGCCTTAAGTTTCAAAAGTGATTTTGTCTTGATGATGAGTTCTGCGGTGTCAAATGGCTTGCTTATAAAATCGTCCGCTCCTGACTCAATGCCTTTAATCCTGCTTTTTCTGTCTGAAAGGGCTGTGAGAAGTATTACGGGGAAAAACCGTTTTCTTGATATTTCTTTGAATCTCCTGCATAACTCAAAGCCATCAACCCCTGGCATCATCACATCAAGCACAGCGAGGTCAAGAGGACATTTCATGAATATATTAAATGCACTATGCGACCCCAGTGCAGCATGAACCCTGTAGCCTTCGCCTAGAAAGATTGCCTCCATAAGTTCAAGGTTTGACTGCACGTCGTCAACAACAAGAATAGAAGGACTTTCTTCCTCAATAAGACCAGTTAAGGGACCCATCAAGGAAATTAAACCATTAGAGGATTATTTTGTCAAGAAAATTCTTTTATAATAGTGCGTTATAGAAAATACTTAACCTAATTCTTAAAGTCCACTCAATTTTACCCCTGCATAATAACAACAGCATTCATTATCAAGATCATTGATAAATGCCCTTTCTATACCATCATCAAATAACACTCTCACAAGGCATAACCCACCGGGTAAGGTTGAATGTTTTTCTTCGATAACCTCCCCCAATCCCCATGCGATATAATGTTTATGCGTGACTACATCACCTATTTTAAGATAAAGTCTTGGTCCCATGGACGAGCTCTTAGTTGATAATCGTTAGTTTTCAGTGAAAATACTAAAGTCTTTTGACTGTTGAATCATTATATTTACCTTAGGTAATAGCCGTAAATAGCATAAATGAAATGACCCACTATTGTATAGGTATCCATGCCCCACTCATCTGGCAGAGGCCAGAACGGGTCAGCTTCCTTAAGCGCTTTCATCGCAGCATCGTCTAAGTTTCTGTGCCCCGATGTTCTTATGAGTTCGACTGCTCCCAATTTGCCATTTTTCTTTATAGTAAATTGTATAATCAGATCTCCATAAATTCCATGTGCTAATGCATCTGGAGGATAAATCCAGATGCTTTCTATCTTTTCTTTTAATCTTTTGTTATATATCAGGAATCGGTATTCTTTTGTGTCAAATGTGATTGCAGTGTCTTTTTCCTTTTTTTCTTTATCCTCTTTCTTTGCGAGGTTACCGATAATTCCTCTATCGAAAAGTTTATCCCTGTCTGATAGCTTTGGAGGTTCATATACATTTCCCCCGATTCCAAGTCTCCCTTTTATCTCCGGACTCTGGATTCCTTTTCCCTGTTCAGATACAGAGGGAGAAATTCCTTTTGTTACGGGTGGAGGTGTGGTGGCACCAGGTCTGCTATGAATTCGAGGCTTTACTTTAGGAACAGCAGGAATTACAGGCAGTGGCTTTATGGCTGGTCTACTCGTTTTTTCAGATAAAGATATTTCCTCAGGAGACACTAGCCTTGCAAGAAATTCTCTTCCGCTGATTTTTTTAGCTGGAGGCACAATTGACAGTGCAGCAATTATGAAGATAGTATGTACAACTATGGAATATGCAAAAAATCTATTTAATGTCAAATCAGGAATTTCCTAAAAAGCTTTACATAACCCTGAAGGCTTTCTCTGCTGCTGTCTTTCCTGAGCCAGAGTCTCATTGATGCCTCCTGAACCTCAGGCCTTCTGTGCAATGCAACAAGCTTCTCTGTAAAGGAATCATTTTTTAGAAAATAGTTTCTGAGCTTGCCCATAAGGAAAAATTTTTTCTGAAAGCTTGCCTTCCACATTTTTTTATACTCATCTGCCTGTTCTTCTATTATAGCTCTTGCCGCAAGCTCTCCGGCTTTCATTGCATAATAAATACCCTCATAACTAAGGGGCAATACCTGACCTGCGGCATCACCTGCAAAAATAATCTTACCCTTATTATATAAATCACCTTTCCATATTGGAACTTTGTATATTCTCTTCAGACCTTCTGATTTTATCTGCCGTTTCTCTGCGAATTTTTTGAAGAGGTCATTTATTTTCCCTGGTTCGAAACAACCTGTACCAACTGAAACACCCTCTTTCGATGGAAATATCCATGAGTAAAGACCTGGTGCATGTGAAAAACCAAACCAAAACTCACAACAATCTGTTTTTACTTCTTTTATCTTCTCAGATACTGTAAAAAAGGATGGAGATGGTTTTATTCCAAGAGCTCTCCTCACCTTCGAGTTTACACCATCAGCAGCAATGACATATTCTGAAACTATTTCGATTCTTTCCCCGCCAACAGTTGCCTCAACTCTGTATCTGGTATTGTTTAATGTAATCCCGTTAAATTCTCCTTCTGTTACATGTGCACCGTGCTCTTCTGCCGCATTCCTCAATGCTCCGTCAAACTCTCCTCTCTCAGTAATTGCAAGACTTCCGCCTTTTAATTCTATATCGAGTTTTTCGCCAAGGGGTGAAACAAGCCGTATACTCTTCACCTCTTTTTTTATGAAGGTTTTTGGGATACCAAATTCATCAAATGCACTCAGAGGAATTCCTCCGCCGCAGGGTTTTACAAAGGAAAAGTTTTTTTCGAGGAGAATTACCTCTCTACCAGATTCTGCAAGAAACCTTGCAGCAGTTGCACCTGCAGGGCCCCCACCAACAATTACTATCTTTGTTGTGAGCTTCATCTGAACGTATTCAAATATATATACTTATTTTAATCTAAAAATACGCAATTGAGAGTATTCAGGTTAATCTAAGTCGGGTAGTGGGGGATTAGTAACGTTCTTACTAATCCCCCAACATCAATCCTAAACAATTTTCATAACTCCGGAGGGAATGGACAGTGTATCGTTGCCCTTTTTACAGAACTATTTCCATTAAGGAAATGCGCAGATATTTTAAAGAAGAAATCACTCACAGAACCTGATATTGTACCATCTCTGTTTTCGCCCCATGGCATTGTTTTCTCATTATTATTTATCGCAGCAATGAGATAAATACGGTCGAGAATCATTCCACTAATGTCCTCCTCACTTGGGATGGGAAGACCCTTTGTCGGACCAAACTGTGTATGAGAATGAAAGTCACCTATTATCTGTAACTTATCAAATCTCAACAGTATTTGCTCTATTTTCTTATGATTCTTCTGGTTGTATACAACCCCTTTATGTTTTCTGTTGGCTGTCTGGACACTGAATGCATGCTCTACTATAAACCGATCCTCAAGCTTGTATCCGAGCAAAAACCCAAGACACTCTTTTTTGTATACCTCTGCCGAACTGATAAGAATATCAATAAATGCATTCTCAGATATATAGACACGCACAGCTTATTACCCTTTGTATGTTGGAATCCTCACAGTAAGCACAGGGCATGGTGCATATCGTACAACCTGTGCAGCAGTGCTTCCAAAAAGCATTTTCTCAATACCTTTTCTGCTGAGTGTACCCATTACGATGAGGTCTATCTTGTTCTGATTTGAAAATTTTACAATCTCTTCATAAGGCACACCCTTATGCACTATGCGCTCTACATCCTTGATGCTCCTTAGTTCATCGAGACTATATCCGTCGAGTTCCTTTTTTGCACCTTCCTCTAAATCCTTATACATTTTGTCCAGTGGCTGGTGAGGGACATGCCAGCCCGATACCTTTGCTATATCGTAAATAACATGAAGAAGGTAAAGTTTTGCTCCGTAACGTTTTGCCAGATCAATAGCATACTGGAGTGCATGTGATGACCCCTCTGAAAAGTCTGTTGGGAAAAGAATCTTTTTAATCTCCATTATCCAACCTCCCTTAGATATTTTGCTGCATTTTCAGGCGACGTATACAGGATAAAAAATCCTGAACCCCATTCAAACCCACTTCTCCTTACAAGCCTTGGTATTATCTCAAAATGCCAGTGGAAGTCTTCGCCGAGCGTATGCCAGAAGTTCCTCCTTGGCACCTGGTTTGGGGCTGTATGCAGAAAATAGTTAAATGGCGGGTCTTCTTTGAATACAGCCCTCAATTTTTTTAACACGGACATGAGTATAAACCCCATGTCTTCGATTTCATCAGTAGTGATATCACGAAAGTCACAACTGTGCCTCTTCGGAATAATCCATGACTCGAAAGGGAACGAACCTGCATAAGGGCAGAAGGCAATAAAATTTCTTGTTTCGAGAATTATCCTGTCACCTACCCTCATTTCCTCCCTCATAATGTCACAGAATATACACCTTTCCTTGTACTCGAAATATTGTTTTGCATTATCAAGTTCGTCTTTAATCCTTTTAGGGATAACAGGTGTTGCCATTAAAGATGATATAGGATGGGTGAATGTTTCACCATGGTCTACTCTTGAGTTTTTGTATATGAGTATATATCTCAATCTGAGATCTCTACTGAGGTCAGTAATGCGATCCCTGTAAAGTGTGATTAACCTTTCCATTTGCTCAAGACCCATGTCTTCAGGCTTTACATTGTGCTCAGGAGATTCGATAAAGATTTCATTTGCACCAACGCTATTCATCCTATCATAAATCCCCACCCCTTTCCGTCCAAGATCTCCTTCTACCTGAAACAAAGGCTTAAAGCTCTGGATAGCCCTTACCCACCAACCAGGTTTATTGGGGAGTGTGTCATTCATCCTGATTGATGCTATTTCAGAAGGAGTCTCACTTTCCCGTCCAGAACACAGGATGCAGCTACTTTCGGTCTTTCTCTCGTCTGGTGGAATAACATACTCTGATGGTGCCTTAGAATCTGACAGGACTGCAATCCATCTGCCGAGCAGGGGGTCCCTTCTTAGTTCATGCATCTTTATTCCTCATATATATTATCTTTAATCCTTCAAGTGTGAGATGTTGTCTTACACTATGACCTCTTCTCAAAAATTTTGAAATCATTTCTCCATATCCACCTGTTATAATAACCTTAAGTTCAAAGCCGCATTCTTTCTCTATCTCATAGAGTAGCCTTTCAACAGCACCTGCAGTACCATAAAAAAGACCTGATTGAATGCATTGAGTTGTATCGGTGCCGAGAGCTGATCCCGGTGAGCTCAGAGGAACCTCAGACAATTTAGAGGTTCCTTTTGCAAGTGATTCATTCATAAGCCCAATCCCTGGCATTATTGCACCACCAATGTAATTCGCATTCTTCCCTACAACACTTATTGTTATTGCTGTACCACAGTCTACAGCTGCCACAGGACATTTATAAAGCTCATATGCTGCTACAGCATTAGCAATTCTGTCTGTTCCTAATTCTTCAAGCCTTGAAATGTCAAAAGTAAGGCCTGTTTTCATTTCATGGCTCAGTATCAATGGATCCCCTGTTATTATCCCTTTAATTGCTTCTCTTATGACTTCACTATAGCCTGAGACTACAGAAGATATTATAACTCCTAAGGGACTTTTTTCTACAGAATTTTCTGATAAAAAGTCCCTGAAAATTGAAAAATATTCCCCCGGGGTTTTTACGGGATGAGTTTCAATTTTTTGGACAAAAAGTTCCTTATCAGTAAAATAACCTATATTTATCAATGAGTTGCCTATGTCTACCGCAATAAGTCTCATCTTTTTGTCTATTATTCTGCCATTTATCAGCATTTATAGCAATAGTCAATATTATCCTCATAGATAGAATAAATAGATAGTAATATCAATAGGTTATACATAATTTTCTCAGTAAAAATGAGAGAAGGCGATCCTGAAATACAATCTTTGATAGTGAAAGGTATATAGTTTCTAAAGTAGTTCCAAATTCCTATCTCACTATTGTGATATCACCTGTACTGATTCTTTTTAGCTTCCCGTCTCGAAGCTTCAAAATCAACATCCCCTCATCATCTATAGATTCAGCTAAACCTGTAAAGGTTTCCTTACCTGTGACCACTTGAACTTCTCTTCCAAGCGTTGATGTCATCTTCTGCCATTCAGAAAGAAGTATATCCCTTTTCATCTCTTTCAATGCTTTATACCATTGGCTGATCTCGTTTAATATTTCTGCAATGATTACTTCCCTTGGATATAGGTTGCCCGTCTCATTTTTAACTGATGTTGCTAAGTTCTTTACATCATCGGGTAGTGACTTCACATCCATATTTACATTTATACCTATTCCCGTGACGGCAAAGATTATCTCTTTAGGGGCAGTCTTTACTTCTGTAAGAATTCCTCCTAACTTCTTATCATAGACTGTCAGATCATTTGGCCATTTTATTGTAACGTTGAGTCCTGTTACTTTTCTGAGTGCAGCTGTACATCCGACAGCAGCAATTATTGTAAGAAGCGTTACATCTTTAGGTTTTATCTTCGGCCTCAGGATTATACTCATATATATGTTTACTCCAGGTGGCGATACCCAATGTCTGCCGAGTCTCCCTCTGCCTTTTTCCTGGCTATCAGCAATGATTACCGTACCTTCCTGAGCACCTTTTTCAGCGAGCTCTGCTGCAATTGTATTTGTTGAACTAACAGTCTCATAAAAGA
>Ga0315284_10012862_pt1 | contig 11917 bp, 8 predicted proteins | sample YL17G09_16_MG_FD_203696 | JGI IMG/M metagenome (GOLD analysis project Ga0315284, IMG submission 203696) | Sediment microbial communities from Yellowstone Lake, YNP, Wyoming, USA - YL17G09_16 | ecosystem: Environmental > Aquatic > Freshwater > Lake > Sediment | place: USA: Wyoming | collected...
AGTTTTTTTAGTAGTTTAAGCGGCATTACTGCTAACTCGATAACATTAGATTCATCTAATCATATTTATGTAGGAGGAGTTTTTGATTCTTATAAAGGAAAACCTCAGAAATACTTAGTGAGATTAGATTCAGACTCTACCATAGATACTGCATTTGATGTAAGCGGTGGGCCCCTACAGGCTGGGCAGATTGTAGTTAATATTGTTGCTCTCGATGCATCAAATCGTCTTTATGTAGGAGGAAGTTTTGCAGGATATAAAAAAGGAAAATATGTTTACTCATACACTAATTTTATGAGATTATTATCTAATGGAGATAGCGATACAGTATTTAGTTAATAAAATATACACAATATGTCAATAACACAGCAATTAATAGATATAAGCGTACTTAAAGGAGAAATAAGAACATCCATATTGAATAAAGGTGTATCTTTGGATTCCAGTGCGCAGTTTAGCACATATCCCGGAAAAATAGATTCTATAAGTGCTGCGCCTGCAACTACATATCATATAGGCACCGGTTTTAGTAATATTGTGTATAGTATAACTGCAGATTCTTCAAATCATTTATATGCATCAGGAGCATTTACAACATATAAAGATGTTTCTCAAAATTATTTAGCAAGGCTTAATAGCGATGGTAGTAAAGATACTACATTTGATATAGGCACAGGATTTAACGGCGGTATACAGACAACAGTTATTGATTCTTCAAATAATATTTATGCTGGTGGATCATTTACAACATTTCAAGGAGCAACGCAGAATAGATTAATTAGATTAAAAAATGATGGCAGTAAAGATATATCTTTTGATGTAAGCAACGGATTTAACAGTACAGTTTATACAATGCTTTTAGATTCTTCAAATCGTCTTTATGTGGGCGGATCATTTTCAACTTATAAAGGATCACCCCAAAATTATTTAGTTAGACTCAACAATGATGGTAGCAAAGATACATCATTTGACATAAGCAATGGTTTTGCTGGAACTTTTTCATTTCAAACAGAAGTTTATTCATTAATTTTGGATTCTTCAAATAAGCTCTATGTTGGAGGAGAATTTCTTACATACAAAGGATTAAATCAAAAAGCTCTAGTAAGACTAAATTCTGACGGAACAAAAGATACAGCATTTGACGTAAGTAACGGATTCAATAATTTAATTGATACGAATTGTCTTTGGCTAGATTCTTCAAATCGTTTATATGCTGGTGGGCAATTTAGTACATACAAAGGATTACCCCAAGTGTATTTAATAAGACTAAACAATGATGGTAGTAAAGATACAACTCTTGATATAAGTACGTTAAATGCCGGATTTAATAGCATTATTAATTCTATGTTTTTAGATGCATCAAATCGTTTATATGTAAGCGGTAGTTTCACAACATATAAAACATTACCTCAAAATAGATTAATTAGAATAAATGCTGACGGAAGTAAAGATACATCATTTGATGTAAGTAACGGCTTTAGTAGTTATATTAAAGAATTTGTTCCAGATACATCTAATCATATTTATATATCAGGAGCATTTACTACATATTGGTCAATTCCTTATCCATATTATACAAGATATCTTATGAGAATTTTTACAAATGGTGCGATAGATACAGATACAAGCAATATTTAAAATAAATAATATAAAGAAAATATAATGAAATTATCAGATTTTTTAATAACTGTAGGAGGAGGAACTGGAGACGTTACTAAGGTATACGTGGATGGATCTTTAGCTATGCGCGATGTTTCTATTGCTTGGTTGTATGACAATAAAGCAACAAATGCTTCGGTTAATCTAGCGTTAGCACCTATATATTCAGGACTTACAGATGTAAGCGCAGGCGTTATTGTTTCAAATGTATTTAATAGAACCTCACAAGTTCTAACACTTACTCGTAGAGATGGCGGAACATTAACTGCTCAATTTGATAAAACTTATGTTAAAGAAACATCTTTAGGAAATACTCTTTATTGGAATAATAATTTGTTAAATGTTTCTACTGGTTTTGCGTATCAATCTTATGTTGATGGTTCTTTAAATTTAAAAGCTAATAATGCATCTTTGGGACTTTATGTTCAAAAAGCTGGTGATACAATGTCTGGTCCATTAACTATTTCCAATGGAGGATTAGTTATTAGCTCCGGAGATGTTTCATTAATGAACGGAGATGCATATTTTGGGAGACATGTACATGTCGCAGGATTCTTGCAAGTAGATGGTTCACTTATATACACTAACAAAGAATCTCTGGATGTTTCTTCTGCGTATATTATGCTTAATGGCGGCTTAGTTGGTTCACCTCCTCCAACATTACAATCTGGTATAATTGTTCAAAGAGGTTCTGCAAGACCCTATGCGTTTATATATGATGAAGATGTTCAAACATTTAGAATTGGTATTGTAGATGTTGATACTTCAACTCACTATTCCGATGCTTCTACACAAGCTGTTGCAACAAGAGAAGATTCTCCGATATCTAATGCAGTTCCATTCTGGAACGCTGCAAAATATAGAATGGACACTTCCGTAGGATTTACATTCACGCCTGGGATAGGATTAAACGTTCCCAAAAATATGAATATAACCGGAGATGTAAGTATTTCTGGAAATATTTATAATGCCGGAATGACTAACGTATCAACGAATAACGTTGTTTATTTTGATACTGCTTCAAAAAAATTAACATATGCAACAGCTCCATCATCGGGAAATATGTTATGGGATGTAAGCACAGATACGACAACTGTTTATCTTACTGATCCTTCTGATAACGTTCAATTATCATTTATTGAAATACAACAAGATGGAGGGGCAATGTTATTTTCAGATCTGCCTGTTGTAAATGCATCTGTAGGAATTGAACAAAGTTATGATATGAGAATCGATGGATCATCAGCTCTTAAAATATATGGAATGGCTTCTGCAGGAGCATTAAGTGAAACGGCAGTTGTAATGAATGCAAATTATTTTTCTTTAGGTGATGCTAGAACAGATGGATCTTGGAGATTAAAAATAGATAGTTCTGGAAATTTAAGTGTTGAAAAAAGAGTAAGTGGATCTTGGATAGTAAAAGGTAATTTCAATTAATAATGAGAAAAATAAAATTAACGGGTGGACATCCGTTTCCGCCACTATTAGATTTTGATGGAAGTACTTATGTATCTCTTGTTAAACAAGTTGATGCGTCAATGAATAAAATCATTACATTCAATTTATATTTGGAGTCAAGTACTCATGATTATGGTGATTCTATAATACGATTTCCAAATTCTCAAGTTGATGACTTTAATATTTATTTTAGTTCATTAGGGAAAATTCAGTTATATACAAATAATTTCAATAGTGCTATGGGGGGTTTCACTAAAACTATTTCAACTGATTGGTTAAAAAGACATTTATTTTTTGAGGTAGGAAAAGCACAAGGTACATTCAAATATTTAAAAATTAATGGTGTGCTCCAAACAAATGAAGGCGGAACTAATGGTTCTGGTGGAAGCCCAGCATTTGGAGGTCAAGCAAGTATAATAATGCAAAATGCAGCATTATGGGACATAAGAATTTTTGATTATGATACAAGTGCATTTTCAGGAACGGGAAGATTAATGCATTGGTGGAAAGGCTATCCAAAGGGAAATACTGATGCTGCATGGGCAGATTTAGTAAGAGATGTTAGTGGATATGTTCAAGGAGGTAATCCAACCCCAAAAGCTAGAGAAATTCCAGGATTTTATTCTGAGGTAGACTGGCCAACAGGCAATAAGTTAAAATTTAACCAAGTCTTAGGAACTTCTACTACAGGAGTTGATTTTCAATTATCTGTTATTCGAAATAAAGAAATGAATAACATAATAGGAGACGCGGGATCAACAAATTTAACCATATCAGCTATAAATCCAACTACAGGAGTTTTAACTATACCAAATATTCCAACATACGCTAATTTTACGAAAGAAACTTCTTCGTGGATGATAAAAGACGTGAATAATAATACAACTTCTATATTCTGTTCTATAAACGATGTCACAAAAACTGTTACACTTAATCCATCTAGCGGAACAAGCATATTCACGGTAGGCCATAATATATCTTTATTTAACCCATTTTTGAATTATGAATTTTCAGGAGATCAAAGATCTGCTCCTTCGATACCTATTAGCGCTACAGCATGGAGAAATAGATCTCAAGGCGGTGGTCCAATTTTTAAAGATGGATCTACATATAAATGGTTATTTTGGGGTCAAAGAACAACTCCAACTGTTGCTAATCAAGTAGGATTAGCAGTTTCTAATGATATGATACATTGGGACGTATCGAATAATGATCAACCTATTGTTGGTTTAGAACAAGCTAAAGTTAGCAGCATATATCCTACAGGAAATATTATGATGAAAGATAGCAGCTATTGTTGTATGTTTAGCTGTACTTCTACAGGCAGTGCTGGTGCACGAGGATATATTGGAATAATGTATTTTGATAAAGATGTTTCAAATTTATCATTTACCGGTCCGTTAAACCCTAATAATGCATTTTCATTAGCGTATGGATCAATAGAAAAAATAGGTTCAGAATATCATATGTTATATACAGATGTATCTACTGTTGGATATGCTATATACGCAGCTAAATCTAATAATCTTGAAGGACCTTACACGAAATATCAAACTGTTTTGGTTCCATCACTTGCAGTTGCCGGTACAGCATGGGATTATTACGTTGATATGCCTTTTATATTTAATGATGGCAAAAAAATACGTGGATTATTTGGATCGCAATGTAATACTACAACTCCGGGAACAGGAGCAGGAAATAGACAAGCATCATTATTAGATTTTGATGCAAACACACAAACATGGACACCAAATATATTAGGGCCTGTTATCATTAATCCTATCGATATCCCTGTTGATTATGCATGGGCTTATGATCATGTTGGAGCATCTATTGCTACATTAGTAGATGGTAGTTCTATGTTTATGTGTATAGCAATGAACCAGGGAACAAATAATTATAACGTTACTATGATGAAAGTAAAGAATTATGGAGCTGCAACTTCTACTAATTTATCAACATCTAAAAAATTAATGTTAGGACAATACTCTCCTGCCATACCAAATCATGTTATATTTTTAGGCACAAGTAATAGTGCAGCTCAGAATAATTATATTTCATATGATAATGGTGTTTCGTTTAGTATGAATTCTGATCTTTCTACTAGAATGGTAGGCATGACATCAATTCCATATTTATATCTTTCACCAAATGGACAGCATGTTTTAGCAGGAGGTATTAATGGAGTTAATTCTCCTTGGGCATGGTCTCATGATTATGGGGTTACATGGAATTCAAGTACTGCTATTTCTCCAGAAGAAGGATATTTACGATGTTCAGATGACGGTCAAATTATGATGAAAGGCTCTTATCAAAATACTCCAGGATCAGGAACAAACGCAGTTTATTCCAAAAATGGAGGTACAACATGGAACAAATTTGAACCTTCTATCGGTGCCGATAATAGAAAATATATTACTCCACAAATAAGTGCAGATGGAAAATACGCGATGATTACTTCACAATACGCAACAGCTAATTTATATGCTGTATTTTCTAGCAATTATGGAGATAATCCTACGTTCTTAAAAGATATTGATAATCCAAGTTATCCAATTAGTGAGACATACTCTGGTGTTTGGGGCAACGGAATGTCTACAAATGGAAAATATATGATAAATGGAGGATATGGAGTTTTACAAAATTCAAGTGATTATGGATATTCGTGGTATACCATTTACAATGATACAAAGGATGTTAATCATGCAGCATTTCCTATGATGTCAAGAGATGGTAGATATCAGGTTTATCAAACTTATATAGATAGTTCTTTATATGGAAGTAGTAATTATGGTGTTACATGGAATAATTTTTACAAATCATCAGGAGGATATTTTGTTCCTGTGGCAAATACAACAAAATCTTCACATGATGGGTTAAATCTTATCGCAAGAAGTGCTGCATCAGTATATGAAGTATGGAGATGTAAGAATTTTGATATAAATGGATGGTATAAAACGACGACATTTGCTTCAGCAATTTCTCAATTAGAATTATCTTCTGATGGAACTTTAGTTATTGCAGAATTAGCAGATGGAAAAATAATGTATTCATGGGATGGAGGAGAAACATTTACACAATCATCTTTTACTAATCCATTAGCTCCATCTAATAATATGTGGTTAAAAATTAATTAAGAAATATATAAAATAAATTATAGATAATGGCATTCAGAACAAATCAAATACAAATAGATGGCTCCCTTAATATAGATGGATCTATTTTTCAATGGAATTCGCCATTTACTGGAGGCGGTGCTCAATGGATTACTAATGGAAGTGCCATATATTATAATGCTGGAAATGTAGGAATTGGTTTTTCTAGTCCACAAGCTCCATTACACGTTCAAACAGCTGATAATTTTCCACAAGTGAGAATTAATGCTTCTACCGGTACTACTTTTCCGGAATCGGGGATTCGTTTTCGCTCTTCTGCTACTGCTACAGGAATTCATGCCGATATTTTTGTAAAAGGAGTATCTGTTAATGAAACCGGAAGATTGGGATTTAGAGTTCCTTATACTGATGAAAGAATGAGTATTTTATCAGATGGAAAAATAGGGATTGGAACAGCTAACCCATCATCAAATCTTCACATTAATGCTGATGGAGGAACGTTTGCCAGCTTTACAATTAGCGGATCGGGAGAACAGGGAATTCGAGTATTAAATACCGCTGGAGTAGGAGGGATAAGAAATTCAATGAAATGGGCCAACAGAAATGATAGGGATTGGACATGGATTACATATACTGATACATTAGCAACAGGAGTTCATGATGACTGGCAATTACAAAATCGAAACGGCGGTGTATTAAATTGTACAAGTGTTGGCAGAGTAGGAATTGGTACAAGCAATTTCATAACGAGAGAATCTAGTAGTGGAACTCCTTATAATGTTTTCATGCCTATTATGGCAGATACGATTTCTTCAGTTTTTGGATTAGGATTATTTGGCACTCCTCGTTTTGTTTTTGGAGCAACTAATACAGCGGGAAATAAAATTAATACTGCTGAAATTCTAGTAGAAGCATTAACGATGACTGAAGGAACAGAATCTGGAAAAATGCACTTTAGAACAAAGCCAACTGCTTCCGGAATGGCAACTGCTATTTTTATTGATACCAATCAAAGAGTTGGTATAGGAAATGTTACTCCTTCATATACGCTGGATGTTACTGGAACTATACGTTCAACCGGAGATATGACAGCAACAAACTTTAATCTTTCTTCAGACGAAAAACTTAAAACAAATGTTATTCCGATTAAAATTTCTCCAATTGATATTGAATACAAAGAATTTGAACTATTATCTCAACCTGGCCAGAAAAGATATGGAGTTATCGCTCAGGAATTACAAAAAATAAATCCTGAATTAGTTAGAATTGATCCTGAAGGATTATTAAATGTAGCATATATTGATTTATTAATTAAAGAAATAGCTTCTCTTAAAGAAAGAGTTGCAGAATTAGAAAAACTTAAAACTTAAAAATAATGGGACAAGTACCAGACACTAATACTTTTTCACTACAAGACGTTGTCAATGTTGTAGGGGGATCATCATTATCGGCAGCTTTTACAAATTCAGTAGATTCATATTTTGACTCTACATATAAGGGTTCTAAAAATAATTTGTATAACTTTAGAAATTATACAGAAGCATTGACTCGTTATTATATGATGGGAACTGTAGGAACTTCAGGAAGAGGACAAGTTTCTATAAATAATGGATCAAGTTGGTTTGATATAAGCGTAGGAGCAGTAGGAGGAACAAGATCGGCAGTTATGCAACCGGGGTATTATAGAAATCCTTATACCATAAACAGAAATAGCTGGATTGTCGGAGGATATAGTGCAACGACAACTTCTGCATTTGTAACAAATACACAAAATAACTGGACAACCCAAAATTCAAGTACTTTTGCTTCTAAATATTATGAATTTAGCGTAATGTGTAGAGATGCAAGTTATGCATATTTTGGGCAATGGACATACGCTAATTATTTACGTAGCACAGATTGGGGAAAAACTTGGAGCGAAATTGCTTTATCTCCTGCTCCGTTAAATATTGTTTGTAGTAATAATGGACAATATGTTTATGGCGGAAATCCTAATACAGTATCAACGATTTATAAATCATCAAGTTATGGTACTTCTTTGACAGCAGGAGGAACTACAACAGGGCAACATAAACTAGTGGCATGCGATGGCACAGGCCAATATGTATTTGCTTTTTATACAGGGGCGCATAGTACTTATTTTTCTACGGATTATGGAGCAAATTTCACGCGATTAAATTCTGGAGCATCTGGAGGATATGCAGGGATATCAAATGACGCATCTTTAATGTTCTATACAGTTAATACATCAGGAGATGCTAGTAATGGAATTGTATTTTCAACAAATAAAGGTTCTTCTTGGACTCGTGTAGCATATCCAGCAAGCTGGGTAACGGCTAATGCAGTTTGGTCTGATAAGTATAAACGAATTTGGATAAATCAGAGTAATGCTTCGAAACCAATTTATAAATTCAATGATGCTAAAAATGGATGGGATTTAGTATATACTATGGAAGTGAATACTTACGGAGGAGGGTCAGCTAGTGAATTCCGAGACGAATATTTAATATGTGATGTAAGTAGATATGTTTATAGACTTACGCCAGCAGGAGTTAGAACAGGTCCCGTTTATACAGGATCTACCGACAGATACGCAGTAAACCTATTTTAAAAATATTAAAAATTAATTATTATGAGCAGAATGACAGAAATATTTCCTTCAATGTTAGAAGGAGCTTTGCAAGATGAAATAACTTATGTAGAATCATATATCTTTGCTGGAAAATCAACAGTTGATTGGATTACCGAAGCAGAAAATACCTTAGGGTTAATTAGTGAAGATCCTATTTATCATGGAGAACCTAAAAATCAAAGTATAATGTCAATGGCAAGAACATCTATAATTATAGCTAGGGAAGCGTATAAATTATTGTAATTTAAATCAATAATATGTTTAAACAAATATTAAAGGGCTACATTCTTTGGATGTGGTACTATTTATATAAGCCATATCGAGATAAAAGAAAAAAAGAAGCAGAACGAAGAATTAAAATTTGTGAAAGCTGTGAATTCTTTTACAAACCTGCACGAAATTGTATGATATGCGGGTGTTTCATGGATGTTAAAACAAAAATGGATTTGAAATTGGATGATGAAGGAATAAGTATAGATGGTTGTTTAGAAAGAAAATGGTAGAGGACTTAAGTCCTCTTTTTTGTTGAATATATAAATAAAATCATTATGTATGGCTGAATGCCCAGTAAATAACGAAAATTTAACCGCAGCAAATCCTCAACAAGGCGCTCCTAATAATGGCATAATAAACAATGACACTAAGGGAATAACTGGTGGTGTTGGAACCGGAGGTGGTTCATATTTTGATGTTAATAAAATTACCGCAGCGCTAAAAGATTATAACGCAATAAATGGTGTTATAAATCAGATGTTAGGTTATGATTTTAAGTGGTTTAGAGCAGTTCCTCAACAACGTTCAAAAGATGTTATTTTTCAAGAATACACCCTATATAATGTTGAAGAATGTCCTTTAGATGTTAAAGCTGTTATTCCTGCGGGTCAAGTTCCTGATAGTAAGTACACATTTGATTTAATGGGTCTTGAATATGAAGTTCCATTTGAGTTACAAATTGATAAAAGATATTGGGAATCAATTGCAGGTTTTGGAACAGCACCACAAAAGAAAGATATTGTTTATTGGCCAATGGCGAATAAATTATATCAAGTTGAATCGTCATATTTATTTAGAGGATTTATGGAACAAGAAACTGCTTGGAAAATAAATCTTAGAAAGTATATGCCAGAAGCTGCAAGAAGAGAAGGTAATGCACTTAAAGATACAATCGATATTTACACAGTTAGTACTGAAGAAATATTTGGTGGTCAAATTCAGGCTGACGTTGAGAAATTAGTAGATGACAAACAAATGAGCGCAATGAATGGCACATCACAAGACAAATACAAAAAATATGATACTGAATTAAAAACAATTTCAAAATCATTAAGTATTTATGGAACGATAGTTGCACAATCATTTTATGATATGCAAACACCTATTTGGTATGATGCAATAACATATAATGGTTCAGACATCATTAATTCAACAACGGATAGAAGTGTATTAGCGTGGATATCTCCTCGTACAATTCCTTCAATTCATAAAGAATATGATGTAACAAGTATCACTCCTATTATTTCTTCGATGGATCCATCACTTATGTATGCATACGATCCATCAACATTCAGTGCTGCAAATTATGCTATTACAATTAGTAGTGCAATAAATCTTTCGCAAATACAAATTAATAGCAATATAGTTATATCACGTCCAGGCGCTCTTAATTTTTATGCAAAAATTGTAGCAATTTCAGATAATCCTTTAACATTCTATTGTGTAATTAATCCGTTTGTGCTAGAAGATCTTTTAGATATTCGAACTGATTGGGCTACACAAAAAGGATATAAAATGATGATTAAAAATCCAATCTCAATTTTGGATGGAATAAATGATTTTGGTGATCATGTATTATCAGTGAATGTTTATGCAAATCAATATATCGCAATTAATTATGGACATGCTTATTCTAACGATGATGCTTATGTAGTAAAATTAGATGATAAGTTATCCGATGACGAATGGTATGGAATTGTAGTTAACATTGGAAATACATGGGGACAATATAACGTTTATGTTTGGAAGAAACATGATACAGATAAAAATGCGAAGTTACAAAATATATTCTATGAAACACTTAGATTATATCCTGAAGATATTGGAGTTAATGCATATACAATTAATAAGTCACCTTCTTATTTAACTAATATACGCTTATTTAGAGCAACAGTTGAAGAAGAAAGACAAGCTAACGAATTATTATCATACTTCTCAAAAGACGGAGATCAGTTAATCATTGGCGATAATGCTGATACTATTATGAAACTCCCATATATAACAAAACAAAGATAATTATGAAAAAACTACTTTGCGAATCACTTGAAGAATTTCGTTCATTACAAGAAGGCGATGAACCCCTTGCACTTGCAGTTTTGGGAGCTCCCGCTGGTGGAAAATCATTTACAATGAATAACATCAAAAAATTTGTAAAAGATCAACGAATTGCTGATACAATTGATAAAGGAACTGCTTTAACAGTTGATAAATTAAGAACAGAATTTCAAGGAAAAAAACCGCTTTCACAAATGGTAGGATTTGTAAGAGCTTTTTATTACATGAGAAAAAAGGCTAAACAAGACCCAGCTGAATATGGAAAATGGTTTAAAGATATCGTTTCATTATGGGAAGATAAAATTGCAAAATTGGCGCCGGCATTGAAAATAACTGTAGATAAAAATCATGTTTATTTTGATGGTGCACCAGCATGGAAAACTTTGAAAGCTCTTAAAAATCCAAATTATTCTCCAAAGGAACTTATTCAAACACTTGATAAATACAATGATTATAAAAGAGTAGTAAGATATTTCCAAAATTTAAAACAAACAAAAGCAATCAATAAAACATTTAACGTATCTTATGATGAATCTGGTGATGAGCCAAAGAAAATTATAGGAGGCTTAAAACAATTACATAAAAGAGGTTATGTAACTGATGTATTTTTAATTCATCCAGAAAATGTTGCGTCAAATCTTGTTCAAAATGATTATCGAGTTATATCGGGTAATGATGGAGGAAGAGATTCAAGCGATGTAATTGTACAAGCATTTTTAGATAT
>Ga0315284_10012863_pt1 | contig 11916 bp, 7 predicted proteins | sample YL17G09_16_MG_FD_203696 | JGI IMG/M metagenome (GOLD analysis project Ga0315284, IMG submission 203696) | Sediment microbial communities from Yellowstone Lake, YNP, Wyoming, USA - YL17G09_16 | ecosystem: Environmental > Aquatic > Freshwater > Lake > Sediment | place: USA: Wyoming | collected...
AACCTCCATAATAAAAAACAAATACCAATACCATTAAGGAGGTAATAAAGATGACCCAACTAAATAATACGTCATTAAGAGAAATTTTTCAAGAGGCATTAAAGGAAGACAAGGATTTTATAAAGGCACTTCTAGAAAGACTATTACAAGAATTTATGGAAGAAGAAAGGAACCAACAGGTGGGAGTAAGTTCTTACGTGAGGGATAAATCCATAAGAAAAGCTACCCGTAATGGCTATAAAAGTCGTAGTCTAAATACCCGAGTAGGTAATCTAAAATTAGAAAAGCCCCAGATACGGGAATTTGCCTTTCATACCCATCTATTTGAAAACTATCAAAGGAGTGAAAAGGCTCTTCTTTTAGCCATCCAACAGATGGTAATAGATGGGGTATCTACTAATCGGGTAGAAAAGATAGTAGAAAGATTATCTCCTGATCTAGCTTTTTCTAAATCAACAGTAAGCAGACTCACTCAGGAACTGGATCCCTTGGTAGAAAAGTGGCGAAAAGAAAATTTAGAAGGCCACTATATCTATCTATTTTCTGATGCCTCTTACTTTTACGTAAGAGAGAATAATCAAGTAGTTAAAAGACCTCTTCTTATCAGTATAGGGATAGATGCTTCCGGTTACCGCAAGATATTAGGGGTAGATATGGCCCTAGAAGAAAGCTCATATACCTGGGCTGAACATTTTAAATCCCTAAAAGAAAGGGGGCTAAAGACTTTAGGACTTACCATATCTGATGCCCATAAGGGATTAGTTAAAGCCCAAGAAGAAGAGTTTCCTGGAACCCCTCATCAAAGGTGTATGGTCCACTGGGAGAGGAACCTTTTGTTTAGAATCCCAGCCAAAGAAAGAAAAGAATTAGCTAGATACATAAAACAGATCTATACTTCTCCTAATAAAAAGATGGCCTTTGATGTTGCCCAATTAATAGCCACTTTCTATCAGGATAGATATCCTAGGGTATCCCTATTCTTAGAGGAAGAGCTGGAAGGTACCTTGACCTTTTTTGATTATCCGGAGACCCATCAGCGTAAGATTCGGACTACCAATCTAATCGAGGGAGTACTAAATAAGGCCTTAAAGCAACGCTCCAAGGTGATTGGAATATTCCCCAACCGGGAATCCTGTCTTAAGATATGCCTGCCTTAGGTTGATGGAAATTGATGAAGACTGGCAGACCGGAAGAAAGTATATGAAAATGATAGAAGACGAAGATTCGGATACAGGAGAAGATTTAATAAAAGATATTAACAAGATAAAACAAGGAGTAAGTGCCAAGGAGGAATTGGTGGTTTGTTAATTTTACAGAAAAAATGGGATTGACTCTCCCGAATAAATTTTATTTTAATTTTCAGCAATGAATTGAGATTAGACAATTGTTTTTAAATTATTAAATACGACAAAGCTTTTCTTAAATCCTTCTTTTTAAAAAGAAAGTTTCATTTCAATTATTTTGGTTTTTCAGAAAAATAATGTTAATAGGTTTCTGTCCCTATTAACACCACCTAAAGATATGACAAACAGATATTAGTTATATGTTATTTATTAATCCAAAATAAGGATTTAAATTATCATCAACTGTTCTTAATTTGAACTCTACCTGATTCCCTAATTCCATATTAAATGAAATATTTTCTCCTTCTATTACACACAGTTCGTTTATATTGCTAAAATTATGCCTTACCAATATTAAATCACCTGGAAGAGTAAATATTTCGCTAGCAAAAGGCTGAATTAAAATTGTTAAACCTTGTCCAATCATATGAGTATTGTTTTCTAATATATTTATTATGTTATTATCATTTAAAACTACCAATTTATCCATTAAAAAAGCCTGATATGTTAGCTGATTAATGTTTTCTAATATTTTTCTAAACGACATTAGCGAAAATAATAATTGATTCAATATATATTCAGGACTATCTTTCTTAAAATTAAGGTTTTTAAAGCCCTCTGGAGCATTATGAACTCCATAACTTTCAATTTTTTTAATAAATGCTAATACTACTCCTAAATATTTTTCAGAAGGGTTATTCTGTATTAATTTATTTGGAGTATTATTAATATTTTTAATAACATTACAATTACTTACTGCTTCAATTAAGTTATCGAAAGTGCCAATATCAATTATCTGTTTTATGTCCATACTAAATTCTGAATACGAAAATTGACTATATGGATTCAATATTGATTTTAAGTTTGGCACTCTTTCTAAAACTGAATGGGTAAGTTTTTCATTTAAGTATTTTATAATATAATGCGCTTTTTTTAATAATTCTTTTTCTTCTAGCTTAATTTCTGGTACTTTAGACGGGCTATTTTTTTCTATTTCTTTTCTTTTCTCATCAACTAATAAATAACCCATAAATTGTACGTTTTGATTTCTCGCGACATATCCATAATAACTCCTATCAATATCAGTACTTCTATCTTGTTCAGAACTTCTATTTAATTTATCAATTAAATTCTTTACTTGGTTTCTTAATTCAATTTTTCTAATTTCTTTACATATGTTATAAGTTTCTGTTTTTATATTCATCTCAAATCCATCCTTTCACGATCCATCATTTTTCTAAACTCTTCTTTTACTATTGACTTCACCTCATCTTTTGTCATGTATAAAGAATTGTCTATAAATCCTTGAGTTTCATTTACAAATACTACTCTATTGTCCATAATATAATTAAGTGCTAAATTAGGTAAAAGTCTTCTTGAATAATACAAAAACTTTTCAATTAATAATTTTTCGCCACTTATATCATTTCTAATAAATGGATTCCAAATTTCTGGATTATATCTACTAATAAAACCTAAAGCATATAAAGCCATAAACATTATTATTTCTAAAGAAGGATTATATAAATTTCCATTTTTTAAATAAGATAATTTCAAAAATTTCTGTCCAGATATAGAGTATATTCCTATATTTTTGGAACCCATTTTGGGATGAAGTATAATATATTTCATTTTAGAAGTATATTGTGGAGGTAAGTAATTATTTTCAAATTCTTTTATTCTATCAAAAATATCATTAAAATCTTTAAAACGTTCCAAACATAAAGGTTTAATTCTCTCAATATTACTATTTCTTTGCTTTAATATTTGAACAGGTATAACATATGGCTTACCTTCTTTATAACAATCTAAAAAATCATTTAATAAATCTGGAATAGATGCAAATAACTCTTCTATTTTCCATTTACCACTTTTTATTATTTTACAAGCAGAACAAAATATATTACAAAAAACAGATAAAGCACCTGTCTTAGAACTATTAGGATATATATTGATATCTGCAATTTTAATATCAGAATTATCTATTTGTATAGACATTCCATGATTTTCTATTTTATTTTCTCTCCCTGTGATTAAATTAGATACACCATATAATAAATTAGTTGCTCCATAGTACATTAATAACGGGGAAATTTGTAAAGTGCTTAGTTTGCATGCTTCAAAATATTCTTTAGCTTGTAATAGAGAACCTGAAATAGATTCTACTAACTTCTTAGAAGGATTACTATTACCATTATTCTTTAAAAATCCTTTTATATTAATCGGATAGGTATAATGCATTAGTAAACGCCATTGTTCGTCTTCTGGTGACTCAGTAAATATTCTTTTAGTTTCCATTTTAACCCCCTATAGAGGAAATAATAAATAGACTCCCACGCCTTTACAGGCGTGGTACTCACCTTAACAGACTATTGTCTGTCCCGGTTTACCGGGAATTTGCTCTCATCCCCACCTTAACAGATGGGGAATTCCCGCTAAATTAAAGTTTACTGAACTCAAATTTTATTCTTGACAAATAGCTTAATGAATTGTCAATGACAAAGAGTTTACCCCATTTCTTTCCCCCTATAACTTAGTCCATTTTATTGTCGATTTATAACCCAGAAATCTTCCTTTGCAAGATTCAAATGTTCCAACAATTTCATTAACTTTTTCATTAATTCTATCATATCTACTCTCATTTTCCTTAATTAAGTTATTGATTGAAATTACCTGTTCATAAAGTATCTTATATTTATGTAATATACTTTTCTTAGAACTTTTTTCAATCATATGTCTTACGCTATCAAATACATTAAAAATATAAAGTAGATATTCTTCGTAATTTTCTATTCCCTTCTCTTCTTTTTCGAAAATAATACCTCTCGCAATTCTTTCCAAATTCTCTAGTGAAAAATCATCGAGAACATCTTTCTTTAATAATTCTATCAATAATTCACAATAAAAGATTAAAGGATAATTTCCGTATTCTTTATTTTTAAAAGCAACGTCTAATATTTTTTCAGAATTAAAGGCATATATTAATACATTAACATCATATAATCCTCTATCAACTATTTTTAAAACAAAATACTCATAAATAGCATTAACATTAATGAAAATAGATTTTTTTGCATTTTGTCCAATTTTATTATTTTCAATCACCTCATAATAAAGATCAATTAATCTATTCATCCCTTCCTTTGCAAAATTTTCACAATTATTTTCGATCGATCTGTCTATTACATCAAATAAAATATCAATTTGCTTTTTTATATTGCAGTCATCTCTAATATTTTCTACGGTCTTCTTTTCTAAGATTGATACTATATTGTCTTTAACTGCATATAAATAAACTACTAATCTTATTGGTAGGATATGCTTATTTTCTACTAGTAGTAATAAAATTTCTTGTAATGTTTTATCCAAAATATTTAAACTTTCATCAATCATTCCTTGCTTAAAACAAAACAAATAAATAGGAATTATTGAATCTAAAACAACCATCAGAATTGATTTTTCATTTTCTTTGATGGCAATCTGAGCAGTACTTATATAAATATCTCTAAAAAAAGTAAAAATATTTTTTCTCTGCTCAATGTCACCAGAATGATCCAAAAGATAGAAAAATTTATTTCTCAAAGCCCTAAAATATTTATTGCTTGCAATTCCATCTTTTCTCTTAACTGAATTAATGAACATCTCTTCTAAAAATAGATGTGGATTCTTATTTTCATCAAAATAATCCTTATTAGAAATTAATTTCTTAGAATATTTCTCGATATATAGTTTAACATCGGAATATTCTATTTTTTTTAATATATTAATTACTTTAACATTAGGATACTCTGAAGTTAATATTTTCTTTAAAAAGGGATACAAGGAAGTTAAACAAATTATAAAAAGAGCTAACAAATAATATAATAGATTTTTTATGGTTATTATAGTTATTTGATAAATTGAATTATCTATAAAGAATGTTGAGATTAATGACATCGAAATGGTTGTTAGATACAGAATAAAAAATGCTGAAAAATTGGAATCTTTGAAGAAATTTCCTAATGAATAGGAAACATAGCGGTCTTTAAATATCTGAAAAGCAACCAAAAATATTGCAATTATTATTCCAAATATTGATGAGAGAATTACTGAAATATTCGATAAAAACTTTATAATCGTGTCATGATCGAATAAATTAATTCCCAAAAAATTTGGAATACTGTAGGGTAGGAAAAATATTAAAAGAAATACAGAAATAATTAATATAAATATTAAATAAGGGTTTTTAGTCATATTTTAATGGACTCAAAAAATAACAAAATATTTTATATTTTAATATATTCTTAAAATAAAGATATTTTTTCACTTTAATAAAACCAAACTCTTTCATCTCCAGAGCAATTTTCCCCTTTGGGACATTAATGATAATTGAAGTAAATGCCTGGACACCTATTTATTAATTTTCTTCTTTGGTCTTCCTTTAAGTCTTAGCTTAAAAAGTCTCTTAAGTTACCCTTCAAAGTCTTTCTATAAGACGATAAATAGCTGTCCATTCCTATAATTTACAATGTTTTTTAGCTAATTATTAGATTTTCTATATTTTTTTGTATCTCTTTATTAAAATATTTTGGATTGAATAAATTTAAAACTATTTTATCTATTTTAGTTTTAGTATTGCTGTTATCGGTCATCAAATATGATCTCTTCAAATAATCTATCGAAGTAATCGGATCTTTTATAAGTTCACAACCTAATAATGTATAATGTTCAGCTAATTGAAAATATGTCTTAAGATATTCATTTACTTTATCTTTAAATTTATTATCGTATTCAATATATTCCGTCCTTACAAAGTCAGATGGAATATTAGATTCTTTTGTTTTTATAATTAATGTTTCTTTGCCTAAAGCTTGTAGTAGACCAATTTCATAGAAAATATTTGCAATTGTTGTAGATTCTAAATTTTCTGAAATTAATGCAATTCCTAATGGAACCGACAAAATCAATCCGAATATTTTTAACAGAAAATCTCTACCTGTTACTTTACTAGAAGCATCTATAATCTCAAACCCATGATTTTTTAAATATTTCGCTACTGTTCTCCTCATGTTTTTTATTTCTTTTGGAATTGGTTTTCCCAACTTAGTCATTATAAAACAAGTCTTGGGTCTGTATTTAATTTTTTTTGAATAAACGTCACCATCAATAAGATTATAGTTGATCATTTACTCCTCTTTTTAATTATAGGTATACTTTTATAAGGACCTTCTGATTTTTTGTGGGAAATTATCTTACCTTTTTCCCTGTCAATTTTAACATAATGCCCCGAGCGAGGGTTTTTTGTTTGCCCGACCCTGCTTTTTTTACTCATTTAAAACCTCACGTTTATTATTGAAATATTTTTTACCATTTAAAGTTAGGCATAAGTCCATAGAGCACAAGCTTCGATTTAAAGACTTTGATAAATTAAATACTTTACTTTATTGCATTCTTCCAAATATCTTATGTAAGAAAAGGTCTCTCCTGTTACCTTCATACAGGTTACGAATTCATATTTTATATTTAATATTTTACAGCATGGGCATTAAAATGATATACTATTACTTATTAGGTTACGACCTTTGTTTATAAAAATCCTTCTTTTTTATAAAAAAGTTTTACATTGGGAACCTGGACTTTTCAAGCCCTTTGCGAAAAGTTAGAAGAATCACAGAATTATTGAATTGATATATCCGTCAACGTAAAAGGCATATACTTTATTTATTATTTAATACAATTCAAGCCGGCTACTTCAATATATTTTTCTGTTTTATACAGCTCTTTTAATATCGCTAGATATTTTCCCAATGAATTGTTGTTTTCGGTTTGGAATATAATAAAAATACCGTAATGAGAATTAGTACCCTTGATATATTGAATTAACTTTTTCTTGTATTTTTCTCTTTCCTTCTTATTAGTAATTTCTTTATTCTTTGTAAGTTTAATTTCAATTAATATTGGACCAATAAAGCCGTAAAATATTAAGAAATCTGTTCTTTTTTCATCATAAAGTTGTGATTCTCTTACAATATGGATTTCTTCTGGTCTTATGCCAGCTTTCATTAAGCCATTCTCGAATTGGGTTTTAATCGTTTTTTGTATCAGATCTTCTCGTTTAAACTTTTTTCCTTTTTCGGGCTTATACCTTTCAATATATTTATAAGCACCTTCATCTTCAACCCATTTTCTAAGATCTTCATTGATGATTTTTTTAACTAGCTCAACTAAATCTCTTGGTGTTGAGATATCTAAATAGATTTTTTCTTTGAAAAAATTATATTTTTTTATGCAATCTGCTATATTTTGAGGCTTCCCTATATAAATAATATATTCTAACTTCAGCTGTTGAAAGCGGTAAATAAACCAATTCATCCCATTTTGTTTAGCGTGCTCTTTGATAAAAACTTCCAAATCTTCTAATATTTTATAACTTCTTAGCTCTTTTAAATTTTTAAAATATTCTATTACGACTTCCCAAAGATATGATGCATATGCAAAATAATCTATGCCTTTTTTCATAACTTCGAAGGAATATTCTAGTAATTTTAAAAATCGATCTTTGTGTTGGACATTTTTTAACTGAATTAATGGCTGAGCAAATGTCTTATCGTCAATTTCTCTCTCCCGATACTTGATGGAATGAACACCTTTTGCTCTTTGAAAAGGAAACACTCTAGTTTTAAGTTCTTCAAACCTCCATTTAATAGCATCTTCGTCTTTGAATTTTTTAATTAGAATTTTATTAGCTACATTAACCAATTCTTGATATTTGCTTTCCGCTATTCTATATTCATTAAAAATAGTTTGGAAATAATCCTTTGCTTCTTCATTTATTTGAGCAATTGAATTTAACGCATCTTTTCTATCAAACAAAGATATTTGGTCTGATTCTACAAAATATTTTAAAATCCGAATACTTCGCCTGATGTTGTATTTCCTACATAAATCAATAATATTACAGGGCATAAAAATTATTAAGTCGTCATTTCTGTCTTGATAAAGCTTCAAAACATTATCAAGTTCCTCATCAGTTGGATCAGAAATTAAAGCAGAAATAACTTCATATTCATCACCATGTGAAAAGGGAATATAATTTAATATTTTTTGTCGATAAGGAGAAATATCTATTTTGAGCTCTTTCGCCAATAAAATACAGGTCCCAAAAATACTAATCCACATATTTGTTGTATAAGTAGTAGAGCCTCCACTATCTCTTTGGTTTATAGTTAACTTTTGTCTACCAGGGTCAAATACATCGAAAAGAGAGCCTTTTATCAATTTTTCTAATCTATTCTTATCAGCCTCTGTTACAAACGGTCTTAATTTATCTTTATTATCGAAATAGAATTGAAAGACATCCGGGAAGTATTTATTTTCTTCAGGTTTTAGCTTATATTTAAAATCATTATATATCTTCAAATCTCTTTTTTGCTGTTTAATTGTGATCTGAGCTTCTTTAGCCTCTATTTGTTCATACTCATTTTTCAAATAATGCCTACCCAATTCATAGATTTTTTTATTATCTGGTCTTTTTGAGTACTTGATCTCTTGCAATATCTGCACAGCAATCCGGGTTGAATTATTATCCAAAGTTTTTATGGATTTTATGAAATTCTCTATATCCTCTTTTCGAAGGAGTAAGGAGAAAATATTTTCTAATGCAAAAATGTTATGTACACTAGAACAATCTCTGAGCAATTCAAAAGTATATTTTGGCGAATATTCTTTGATTAACAAAACTATTTCTTGAACAAAATGAGATTTTTCTATTCGATAGGAAAAGCGATTAGAAAGTGTAACTGTAACAACTTTTTTTAGTTTTTCAATAACAAACTTATCAGCGATTCCTCTTATATTTTTTATGAATTCCTTATCTATATTCTTATAAATACCTTCATGTTCAATAATTTTGTAAAGCAGATCATTATCTGTAATGAATTCATCAAGTACTTGCTTGATCCCATTTTTTTCTTCAATCTTGCATAAAGCACGTCTTGCTGAAGAATTATTAATTTTCACCCCTTTTAAAATACAATCAATTACTATCGGATGGTTTGGATCAATATCTACAAGTGCATGAATTAAATTTGCAATTGTCGCAGTTTCCCCGATATCAAATAGCTTTTTTATTAATTGAGATGTAAACAATTGAACTTCTTTAAACTTACCAAGCGCAAAAAGCGATCTACGCAGTACAACTTCATTTTGATTTTTCTCATTAAGAAATCGTTTTAAACGTCTTCTCCACTCCTCCCTTTGTGTTTTAGTTAGTAGTTTCCTCTCTAATAGAAAGGCAACCAATGTAGCAGAGTTAGCTTTAATGACTTTCTTTGCATCTCTTTTGACTCCTCTGTTAATTATGTATCTTTCTATGTATTCATGTAAAGAAACATCATAATAAAAGGATAGTTTTTCGGCTATATCATAATCTATCCAATGACTGGTATCTTGATAGTAAGAATAAACCATTTTGAAAACATTTTTTTTATCTTCTAAAGCTAATTTTTCAACATTATTTTTTGTTAACAACCTTATATTTTCCTCGATATGCACACTCTTCGGATTTGAAAAAACATATTCAAAAACATTCTTAAGGATATTAATTTCCGATTCAATCAAAAAGGATAACGTATTTATCCATGAAGGATGGATTTCTCCCAGATCCTTCACTGCAGCTAAATCAAAGATAACTTGTTCAGTTCGCCCGAGCCTTAATATTTCCTTTGCTGCCAAATATTCTTGAAATTCCGTATTTTCAAATTCTATAGAATCAATATTATTTTTTAATAAGCTTCGTTCATAAAAATAATTTAGAGAAACTTGACGTAGAAAACCTACATTTAAATTTGATTTTGTATTGTCAAAAAATTCCATTAATTCACCCTTAGTAATTTGGTTAGATTGATAAATTTCCATTATTAAGGCAAGTTTTTCTAAAACATTTTTGATTATTTCTTGACAATTTGCTTCATTAGTTTTTTCCGATTCAATATTTATTTTTTTATAAATAAATTTTTCAAATAATTCTCCACGACTGATGGTTTTTAACATCTCAACACCTTCTTCTTCTACTAATTCAGCTATCATTTCTAAATAGCGGGGAGACTGGAGAATAGATGGTCTATTTTGAAACCATAACCTTTCCAATAAGTCATCAATTTTTTTTTGATCAATTCCAAAAGCACTCAAATAATCTTTTATTTTAGGGGTATCCAATGGAAATATCTCAATATAATTAAAATCAATTTCGGAAAATAAGTGTTGCCATTTATTTAGATAGTTTTTTCTGCAACTTATTAAAAAATTTGATTGGTTATATTTCTGCATAAAGTCTTTAAGATTGTCAACCACTTCAGAAAAATCCCCATTCTTAACCTCGTCTAAAGCATCAAAACAAAAGATCAATTTATTGCTATTCTCTAATTTAAAATTTTTAGTTTGGCAGAGTTTCCAATTTTTTAAATCTTCATTATAATTTTTTTCTTTTAAAATTGGGATTCTTCTGTTTGTTGCTATAAAAGAGTCAATAGGTATTTTTCTAAGTTTTTTTAAATCTAGGAAAATACCCTCATTATCACTATGCAACAATTGTTCTTTTAGCAACCTTGTTTTTCCTATTCCAGGTTCACTGATAAGAAAAGTTTTCTTTTGGCAACATAGCTCTTCAATTTCTATATTTGGTTCCAAGAGCAAAACAGAGTCTTTTGATTCAAGAAGCGCTTTTAATGTGTCGTATTTCTTTAAGTTTGGTTTAATATAAATCATACTAAGGCTCCTTGTAATAAACTATATTTAAGATCTGATTCTCACATTTGACATACTATAATTTCTTAAAATATTATAAAAGTGTAATTAATTACTTCTTTCTGTTGTGTTCTAATTATTTGAGGAAACGTCTGGAATCTTGACTTATCAGGCCACCTATAGAAACCTAGAAAAAGTCACCGTATTATTGACTTGGTACAATGGTTCTCTATATCATATTAAGTGATATCAATCACGGTTTATTTATTAAATCCTTTTCCATTTACTTTCTCTTCCAATAACATCAAGGAATTTAGATCTCTCCTTATTTGTTAATTCTTGACCATACGATATTCCCCGTGGCCTTTTATAGGAGTGAAATAGATATAGTTTTTCTTTTGCACGAGTCATAGAAACATAAAACAAACGAGATTCTTCAACAGGATCACCATAAGGATTTGGTACTATATCATCTTCTAAACCTACTATAATTACAACATCTGCCTCAAGACCTTTAGCTTTTTTCATAGTATTCAATTGCACCCAGCCTAAACCTGTGGTACCTTGAGGATTAAGTAATTCAGTTATCTTGGTTATATCCTCTATTAATTTTGAAGGATTAACCCAAATATCAGATACAACTGCCAACTGTTTGACAAACTCACCGCATTTTTCTTTTTTAAAATTAATAAATAAATCACTCAACTTCAAAAGCCCATCCCGAATTTTAATAAGAGTTTCATTAGGGTCTTTTAGATTTTTAATGACCGAAAATAGATCGTTTTCCTTATCAACTTGTTCCCATAATTTAGCAATTTCGGTTTCTTCTTCGATTCGTTTCTTAATAGTT
>Ga0315284_10012864_pt1 | contig 11916 bp, 10 predicted proteins | sample YL17G09_16_MG_FD_203696 | JGI IMG/M metagenome (GOLD analysis project Ga0315284, IMG submission 203696) | Sediment microbial communities from Yellowstone Lake, YNP, Wyoming, USA - YL17G09_16 | ecosystem: Environmental > Aquatic > Freshwater > Lake > Sediment | place: USA: Wyoming | collected...
CGTCGTCGTCGTCGTCGTCGCTGCCGCCGCTGCTGTTGCCTCCGTCCTCGTCTTCTACGTCGTCCTCGTCGACCTCCTCCTCGTCTGAGGAGGACCCGGCGAAGCAGTACTGGCGCTCGATGCGCTCGATGACCGAAGAAAATATGTCTGCGCCGCCGCGGCGAGCAGCGGGGCCGCCGACTCCGCCGTCGCCGTCGCCGCCGCCGCCGCCGAGCCTCGCCGCCGCCGCGGCCGAGATCCCAGGGGGCAGCTCGGAGCCGGTTTTGTTCTCTTCGCCCGTCGTCGGTCCTCCTTTGCCCTTTGACGACTTCTTGTTGAGCCCGCGGGCGGTGAGGATCTGTGTTTTTGTTTTTGGAGGAGGAGCAGGAGGAGGTTGGAGAAAGTTGAGTTGAGTTTTTGGGTTTCGTCGTCGTCGTCGTTGCTGTGTCGATCGATTGCTTTCTCCCTTCCTTCCCTCTCTCATCTCTCTCTCTCTTTGTTCACCTTTTTCCAGTCCACCTTGTTGCCATGCTCGCCCGTGGCAACCACGGCGCCCTTCGGGACGTCCCCCACGGCGCCGTCGGCGCCGAGAACGACGTAGACGCGCTCCGGAGCGGAAGCGGAATGAGACGACGACGACATTGCCTTTTTCGCGATGGCTCGCAGCGCCGTGCTGTTGCCGGCCGCCCCAGGCGCCCTGAGCTTGAGCGCCACGCCTCCGTTGGCGGCACCCTCGGAGAAGAGGGCCGCGCCCAGAGGCGGCGACGCCGGGGTGGCGTCGACGACGGCCGTGGGGACGATGCGACGCGGAGGCATTGCTTTTTTTGAGCGGAAAACAGCAAAATGAAACAGCGAGGATATCAGGTTTTTCATTTATCTCGAACGGGGCGACAAGACCAACGGCGAAGACGAACGGCGTTTTCGCTCGTCTGCTCTTTAGAGCTCAAGGTGGCTGCTTATACACCCTCTCTCTCTCTCTTTGCATCGTCATGTCCGCCACTGCAGCCCTCTCCAGCAGGCAAAGCGCCGCCTGCTGCTCGGCGAGCGGCCGCTCGACGGCGAAGCCCTCGACTTCCGCTCCGTCGATCCCTCTCTCTTCGTCGTCGTCGACCTCGCATCATCATCGTCGCCGTCTCCTCCGCGGCTCTCCGCGCACTCCCTCCCCTTGTGTGGTCGCCCTCGCAGCCATGCAGCCAGGAGAGATCTACATGCCTGACCCGCTCATGGACGTCTCCGCGATCCAAGCCGCGGCGGGAGCCCCCGGAGCGGCAGCAGGGGCCGGCGGTGGCGGCGGCGGCCGCCCGCGGCGGAGGGGGCCCCCCGATTTGCCCTCGCTGCTGATGGACGGCAGGATCGTTTACCTGGGCATGCCGGTGAGAATTGTTTTCGGCTTTTGTTGTCTGTGCTGTGAAGTCGAATTGACGTGAAAAGCGAAGGAGGAAAAGGGGACGGAACCGCGAAAACGAAAGCGAAAACGAGTTCTCGCCTAGCAAAGATGAAAAAATTCTTCTCAACCCTTTTTTCTTCTTTTTTTCTCAACCTCGGACCCCTGCAACCTTTTCACTTTGAACTTTTAAAAAAAATCTCTCGCAGCTCGTCCCCGCCGTCTCCGAGCTCATCTGCGCCGAGCTGATGTACCTCCAGTACCTCGACGCGAAGAAACTCATTTACATGTACATAAACTCCACCGGCACGACGCGCGCCGACGGCGAGACCGTGGGCTTTGAGACGGAAGCGACCGCGATCTACGACACGATGAACTTTGTCGCCAACGACATCGCGACGGTCGGCGTGGGAGTCGCGATCGGTCAGGCGTGCATGCTGCTCTCGGCGGGGAAGAAGGGCAAGCGGTTCATGCTCCCGCACGCCACGGCCATGCTCCAGCAGCCGCGGCTGCCGCCGACGGGCCAGCGCCAGGCCGTCGAGGTCGAGATCCGCTGGCGCGAGGTCCTGGCCCAGAAGAAGTCCCTGCTGAACATCCTTAGCAAGACGACGGGCCACTCCGTCGGGAAGCTGGACGCGGACCTGCAGCGGCCGCTGTACATGCAGCCCAAGGACGCGATCGAGTACGGCGTGATCGACGGGATCGTCGAGCCGCAGAAGAGCATCGTCGGCGAGGACGTCGCCAACCGTGGGAGTGGTGCGGTGCAGAACGACCGGGGCCCGCCTCCCGGGGCGCCGACGAGGGGGGCGAGGCAGGGGTGAAGAGAAATGAGAGGTTTGGTCTATTTTTTGTTGTCTAGTTGGGGGGAGAGCGAGAGCGAGAGAGACAGAGATGGAGAAAGAGACAACGGAGAGAGAGAGAAGAGGCAACGCGCTTTTTGTTTATGACGAGTTCCGCATTTTCTTGTTAAAAAAATCCACTTTGGTTTGTTCTTCATCGTCCGTCTCTCTCCCCATCTCTCCCCATCTCTGTTCTCTCTCTTTGCTTCTTCTCGATCGCTCTCTTGTGAGAATAAGGGGGGGGGAAGCTTTCATATTTTTTTATAACAAGGGGAGAGAGAGGAGCACCAGCGCACTCCCTCTCTGTCTTAACTCTTTTCTTTCCCTCTCTCATCTTTTGTTCGTTCTCGAAAAAAAACTCGCCTCTCTCCAGAACACTCTCCAAAGCCAAAATAAAGAACCGCAAACTCAATCGAAGGAAACGCTAATGGCACAGAGTTTGTGGTAAAAAGGGACAAGAAGAAGGGGGGAAATGCTGAAGTGCTGGAAACAAGGAAAGATGAAGAAGCGAAAAGAAAAAACTCCTTGCTCACTTTTTCGACTTTTTCTTCTTCTTCTCCTCCTCCTCGCCGCTGCTCTTTCGCTTCTTCTTCTCGCTTTTCTCCTTCTCCTTCTTCTCGCTTTTCTCCTTCTCTTCCTCCTCGCCACTGCTCTTCCGCTTCTTCTCCTTCTTCTTCTCCTTCTTCTCCGCCGGGGCCGGGGTGGCGTCCCCGGAAGCGTTGTGTCCTCCGGCGCCGTTGGCGGCGGCGATTGCGCCGTTTCCGTTGCCGTACTTTGTCGGCTGCGCCTTCCCGCGCGGCTTCGCACCGTCGGTGGCCAGCGCCCTGCCCTCGAGCTGCCTGAGCCTGGCCTCGACCTGAGGGGGAGTTTTTATTGTTTGATTGAGTCGTTGTTTGAGTATATGGGTGCGGTTTCGAAGGTGCTATAGATCATTTATCAGATTGCTCGCAAGGAGCTCGTCCCCGCCCCCGGAGACCAAACACCCGAAGTTCGGCTCTCGCCCGGTTTCAAAGCCGCAACAGCCAACGGGGTCCCCCTCTTCCCTCTTGAGTGCCGGTTGTGAGCCAGCGAGGGAAAAGAGAGGGCTCGCGAAGCGGTGGCTGCGGGTTTCTGCACAGGCTTTTGCTTTTCGGTGTTTTCCCCCCACTTTCTCTCTGCTCTCTTTCTCTCTCTCGCGCTTTCTCTCTCCCTCTCTCCCCGAAAACCAACTCGAGAAATCAAATCTTACCTTTGCCCTCCCGTCAAGGCCCACGGTCGCGTCCGTGCCGTCCCCCAGCGCGTCGACCCTCACCCCCAAGGAGCACTTGGCCGCGAGCAGGCGCGAGATTTTCCCCTTCAGCTTGGGAGGCGCCTGTCCGATGAGGCTCGCGTGGTAGATGAGGCCGTACTTGGGCGTGTCGTGCTTGGTCTTCAGGGCGCGGAACAGCGCCTTCTCGGCGCCGAGGATCTGCACCGTCGAGGCGGGCGCCTTCGCAAGAGACAGCAGCGACCCGGCGTGCGCGACGAGCCGGGCGCCGACGAGCTCGCCGACGAGCGCGGTCAGGTTGGGCGCGATCGCAGCCATGCGCGCCCTGAGGTAGTCGTAGAGCTGTGCGCGGTACTCCGAGAGCGCCACGACCTGGTCGCAGAGAGCGGCGACGTTGGCGAGGTCCGTCTCGGAGATCTCGGTCCCCATAGAGACCGCCGCGGCCTCCCGCAGCTTCGCCTCGACGTCCTCGTCGAGCGGCACGGCGGAAAAGTCGGTTTCGGCCGCGGCGTCGCGCGAGCCCATCAGACGGACGCATTTCGCGTAGGCGACGTTGTCGGAGACGACCTTGGCCATCTCGGGGAAGTGCCAGCCGTACCTTTGAGCAAGGGAGGAAGAGAGGAGGAAATGATTTATTGTTTCTGAGGTGAGTTTTTTTTTTTTTCCACGCGCGCGACAGACGTCGGGAAAGGGGGGCCAAACGCGACTCCAGATTAAAAAAAACAACAACCAACAGCTACTCACCACTCCCTCGCCCGCATCGCGTAGGTGTTGAGCTCCTTGTCCAGGTCGTCGAGTAGGCCGATTGCCTGCACGACCATCGTGTCGACCTTGTCGGGGGAGAACTTGAGCTTGTACCTCGACAGCGAGTGTGCGAGGCCGAGCGCCATCGGCGCCAACGTGTCGTCGCTCGGAGTTTTGCCATCTCCCCCCTCTCCGGCCAACCCGGAGACGAGCCCGCCGAGCTGCGCCCTGATCCCGCGCGACAGCTCCGAGACGGCGCCGCTGGCCACGCACGCGATGCCGAGCTTCTCCTTGATGACCGCTCCCAGTTTCGCGTCGGCGACGCCGAGCGAGTCGCCGTCGGCGTGCTTCTTGAGGAACTTTTTCAGGCTCTTGCTCATCTTGGAGTCGACGAGTGCAGTCGCAGCGGCGAGGGCGTCGGTGGTGGTCTCGAACTTGCAGAAGGACTTGAGCTTGACGACCTATGTTTTTTTGTTTTTTTTTCGAGTTTGGAAGAGGGAGAGAAGAGGTCGGGGTGAGAAACGAAAGGAGAAAAGGAAAGCGCTGCCAGCTCTCCTCTCTTGCCTAGCCGCCGCTGCCGTCAATGCTCAAGAGAGAGAAACTTTCTCTTCTCTCTTTCCCTCTCTCTTCCATCTCCATCTTGCTTACCTTTTGCGCGGCATCGAGGGACTCAAAGTCCTTGTAGAGGTCCTGTTGGTTTGTAAGAAATGAAGTTTGAAAAGGAGGTGAACGCGTGAGCGAAAAACGAGAGAAGGCATTGACGTCGATGTTTTTGGCGGCGGCTGCTTTTCGCGCTGCAGGACACTACATAAGCGGGGCCGCTTGTGCTCCCCGACGCGACCCTGCAGCGATCTCATTCTCCGCATAAAAAGTCGCCTACGGTTGTTCTTAGAGCTCTAGTCGACATGAGGGAGCGAAAAAAGGCCACCAAATGGGCCCTGGCGGGCGAGAAGACGTTCTCGCCATCTCTCTTTGCCGTCGAAAACAAAAAAGAGAGCTGTGCGGCGTCAGCTCTCCAGTGCTCTCTTCCTCCACTCTACCCGTACCTCGGGCTTGTCAAGCCTTCCGTCCTTCAGGAGCTTGAAGAGCGCAAACCCCGCGGAGGTCTCGAAGAGGACGAGCATTTTTATTGAATGAAGAGGGAGAAACAAAGGAAAGGAGAGAAGGGATGGCGTTCGAAAAACTGAGACGAACGGCAAAAAAATGAAGGGGGGGGGTGAACATATCGCGAGTCATCCCCCCACCCCCCCTACTGGAATCCAGTTCGACTTCTCGCTCTCGAGAGGAAAAAGAGAAACGACAGAGCAGCGAAACTTCCGCTTTCCCTCTCTCACTCGCTCTCTGTCTGCAAAAAAAACACCAACAACATGTCCCCGACCGATGCCCTCCAGGTCGTCGACGCGGACGCCAACTTCGACGAGCGCGCCGCGACCGTCGCGGCCGAGGCCGCGGGGCTCCCGCGGGCGTCCGATGGCCGCTACGGCGTCGTCGCGGTGATGGGCCCGCAGTCAAGCGGGAAGAGCACGCTGCTAAACGCGATGGTGAGCAGTGAGAGCGAGGCTGCTGTAGAGCTCATTGCGTTTCTTTGCTTTGATAATATTCAAGAAAGAAGAGGAGTTAAGAGGATGAGAGAGAGGGCGAGAGAGAGGAGGGTGACGATGCCCCATCGATTGATCGATTACGTCTTTCTTTCTTTTCTCTCAACCTCTTCCTTCTTCCCTCTCTTTTTCCCTCTCTCTCTCCCTCCGAAACAACCAAAAACTCAACTCCAGTTCGGAACCACGTTCGAGGAGATGGACGCCCTCGGGGGCCGCAAGCAGACCACGCGAGGAGTTTGGCTCGCCCCGGCAGCTTCCTCCTCCGGCAGGGGCTCCTCCACCCTCTCTCTCTCCCCGCCGCCGGCACTGCCGCTCCTGGTCCTCGACCTCGAGGGCAACGACGGCCGCGAGCGCGGCGAGGACGACGCCGCCTTCGAGCGACGCGCCGCGCTGTTCGCGCTCGCCGTCGCCGACGCCGTCGTCGTCAACATGTGGGCCAAGGACGTGGGGAGGGAGGCCGGGGCCGGGAAGCCGCTGCTGAAGACGATCCTGAGCGTCAACCTCAAGCTGTTCGCCAACGGGCTCGACGGCGCCGGTCCCTCGGCGTCGGCGGCCCCTTCGGCGGCCCCTGCTTCGTCCTCTCCCTCCCCGAAGCCGTCCCCTCGCCGCAGCAGGACCACGCTCCTCTTCGTCTTCCGGGACAGGTCCCGCACGCCGCTCCCGCTCCTGGCGTCCACCTGGCAGGCCGACCTCGAGGCGCTGTGGGCCTCCCTGACCAAGCCTCCCGCGCTGCGCGGCGCGGCGCTCGCCGACTTCTTCGACGTCCGGTACGCGGCGCTCTCGAACTTCGAGGAGCGCGAGGCCGAGTTCTGCGCCGAGGCCGCCGCGCTGGCCTCGCTGTTCGGGGTGTCTCCGTCGAGCGGCTCCCCGCCCCCTCCTCCCTGTTCCTCCTCGGAGTTTGTCGACTCGGAGAGGCCGATGCTCGGGAACGTCCAGGGAGGAGGGACTCGCAGCAGCAGCAGCAGCAGCGGCAGCAGCGGCGGCACCACCAACGAGGGCGCTCGCCTCCCCGGGGAGGCCTGGGTGCTCTCGGCCAAGAGCGCGTGGGAGGCGATCCGCTCCGCGCGCGACCTCGACCTGCCCGCGCACCGGGTGATGGTCGCGTCGATCCGTTGCGGAGAACTGGCAGCGGAGAGCCTCGAGGCGCTCCGGTCGTCGTCGGCGTTTGCGGAGCTGACGCGGGACGCGGCGAGGGCGGCGGCGCCGCCAAAGAGGCAAGAAGGCGACGACGACGACGACGACAAGAGGAAGAACGCCACTTCTTCTCCCCCGCAAGTCCCGATCCCAGACTTTGCAGCTCGCGCCTCCTCCCTCCTGGCAGACTGCCTGCGCTCCTACGACGCGGAGACGGCGTACTACGAGGAAGGGACGCGCGCCTCGAAGCGCGAGGAGCTCGTGGCGGACGCCGCAGCGCTCTTGTCCAAAGCGCACGGGGCGCACGCGTCGGCGCTCGCCGCCCAAGCCCTCGCCCGCTACCGCTTCAACCTCGCCTCCTCTTCTTCTTCTTCTGATGCTGCTGCAGCTCCCATGAGTTTCGTCGAGCGCGCCGCCGCCTGCAAGGCGCGGGCCGTCGAGGAGTTCGCCGGGGCCGCCAGGGAGGCCGACGGCGTCCCGGGAACGGGCTGGACGTCGGCAGCGCTCGCCGCCTCGCTGGCGGCGGCCTGCGACGCCCACGCGCGCCGCGAGCGCGCCGCGGCCGTCGCCGAGGCCGAGGCGCGCGCCTGCGCGAGCCTGCGGGACGCGCTGGCCAGGCCCGCCGCGGCCCTCTTCGACGCGGCGCCGGCGCCGGCGCGCTCGCTCTGGAGGCGCGCGCGCCAGCTGCTGCAGCGCGCGGCCACCGCCGCGGCAGACCGCGCCGAGGCCGCCGTCGCCGAGAGCTACGGCCTCTCGGCCGGCGACGCCGCCGCGCTGCGCTCGCGGATCGCAGCCGCCGGGAGCCGCGTCGTCGCGTCCAAGGCCAGAGAGGCGGCCGCCAGCGCGCTCCCCCGGGCCAAGCAGCGCTTCTCCGAGGCCTTCTCGAGGGACGAGAGCGGGCTGCCGCGGCACTGGGCGGGCGTCGGGGGAGGCGGCGGCGGGGGCGGCGGCGGGGGAGGGGGCGAGGCTCCCTCCCGCTCCGCCTCCGTCGCCGAGGACATCCGGCACGCCGCCGTGGGCGCGCGCAGGGCCGCTGCCTCGCTGCTGGCTTCGCTGGCAGTGCTGAGGCTGGACGAGGACGACTGGGACGGCGGGAGCGGCGGGGACGGCGAGGGGGGCGGTGGGATTGAGGGCGACTCCGACGCGATCGAGCGCGCGGTGCTCTCTTACGCCGCGGGCGACGACGGCGCCGCGCTCGCGAAGTCCGCCGCCGGAGCCGCTCCGACTCCCTCCTCCTCCCAACATCAGCCTGCCTTCGACCTCGACGCGGCCTCGGCGTGGCCGGCGCCGGCGACCGAGGAAGGGACGCTGCTGTCGCCGGCGGAGCTGCGGGCGCACTGGCGCGCCGTCGCCGCCGACTCGGCCGTCGCCGTCGCGGGGGCCCTCGCCGCGGCGGACGCGGCCGCGCAGGCCGGGGCGGCGAGGCGCGCGGGAGGGGCCCCGCTGTGGTCGATCGTCGCGATGGCCGTCCTGGGCGCCAACGAGGCCGCGGGCCTGCTGCGCTCCCCGCTCAAGCTGATCGCGGTCTTGTCACTGCTCCTCTTTGTTCGCACGGTCTACAACGAGCTCGACGTTGACGGGGAGCTCGCCGCGCGAGGCTTGCTGCCCGCCGCGATCGCAATCGCGTCCAAGCTGTGGCCGACGACGGTGCGGGTCGCGGCGAGGACACTGGACGCGGTGCTGGGGGCGCTCGCGGGGGCGGGGGCGGGAAGAGGGGTCGAGGTCGCGGAACGGCAGCGACGCGGCGGCGGCGACGGCGACGGCGACGGCTGGAACGGAGAGGAGGGCGAGCAAGCTGCTGCTCCTGCTCCCGCCTTCACGCGAAACAGCAGCGCTTTCTCTGAAGGAGGCGCGGGAGGAGCATCGATGCGCCAGAGGAGGCCGGTCGGGGCAGTCGAGATGACGCCCGCGGGGGCCGGGGCAGCGAACGGGCACTAAGCCTTTTTTTTCGAGTAGAGTTGATTAAAAAAAGTAAAAAACATCAGCATCATCAACTTTTGAATTACAAAAAAAAAAGAAAACAAAATTCGGTCTTCTGCGCCTCGTGGTTTCTGGACGAGAGGCGGGGGCGGGCAAAGAGAGCGCGATCCGGTTTTGCCCTGGCAGCGAAAGAGAGAGACGAAGCGACGAAACGAGAGCCGCACCACCGTCCCCCCCCCCTCTCTCCATCTTCAAAAGAACCCTTTTTCAGTTTCCGTTCACAGCTGAGTAAGCAAACGCGACGATAGCGGCGAGCAGAGCGAGGTAATTGAGCCCCTCGGAGGCCCCCACGACACCGCCGGGGCCCGCGGGCAGGCCGCCGCCGGTCTGGACCTTCTCTTTGATTGAGAGCGCGACGAGCGCGAGCATCACCAGGTAGGAGACGCCCTCGAGCCCGCCGAGCAGGTCGCCCTGCAGCCCCGCGCCGGTCGTCGCCTTGGCGTAAGAGGACCAGAGCACGACGACGGAGCAGGGGAGGCCCGCGGCGGCGACGACGAGGACCGGGGCGGAGACCTCCGAGTCGGAGTCCGAGGAGGCGCGGACGACGGCGGCGGAGGGGGTCGACGGCGACCTGATTGGGCGAGGGAAGGCGAGGACCTTTGCGTTCGCGGCGCGGAGGGGCGAGGCAGGGAATTCCCTCCTCGCACCCGCAGCGGGACGAGATGCACGCGTCAGCATCGACGCGCGGGCGATCGTGATCGCGGCGGACATTTTTCTGCGTGGAATGCGGAGGGGGAGTTCGAAGAAGGGAGATCGAAGAAGGAGAGAGCGATCGAGAAAATGGGTTACTAGTTTTTTTTAAATTGCTTTTTTCTTGTTTTTACATTTTTTCACCTCCGTTTTCACAACTCTCTGACTACGCCATCGCGACCTCTTCAGCCAGCCTTCTTCGCCGAGGCAAAGCTCGGATCCCTCGCAACGTACGGCTTCAGCTCCGAACTCTCCAGCCCGGTCGGCATCCGGTACCTCGGCCTCTTGTGCTCCAGGACCTCAAACGCGCCCTTCCGGGTCAGCCTCCCCGTGGCGGGGACCTGCCTCCCTTTGTAAAAGCCCACGGGCCCGAGCTTGGACGTCAGGGCGCTCCAGCCGCTTCGCGGGACGCGGCGGCCGCGGGAGAGGGAGAGGCCGAGGAGGGCGAGGACGGACGACATTTTTCTTTTTTTTTTGGGGAAGGGAGGGGGTCGAGAGAGAGGTTTTTCGTGACGACGAACGACGACGGCTGGCAAGAGAGAGATCGAAGTCGGCCAGCAGCTCTCTAGGGCAGTCCTGCTTCTTCCTTCTTTGCGCTTGTCGTACGCGGCGAGGAGGAGGCTCTAAGACTCGACACAGACTCTGCGATGAAACGCAACCGAGTTGCGAACGAGGAGCACGAGAGCGAGAGCGAGAGCGAGAGAAGAGAAGAGACCGATGCGATCGTCCGGTCGGGTGGCGAAACAAAAAAATGATTTCTTCGCCGTATTTTTTTCTTTTTCTTTTTGCACACCCTGTCCTTCTTCTCACCGTGCCCCCCTCTCCGCCCTCGCCACCGCCAGCAGATACTCCTCCTCCAAGTCCGACGAGGGAGCAAAGTTCCCGGACGAAGCGACGCCCACGGCCCTCTCGATCGAGCGGGGCGTCACGGCGATCCCGAGGGACGAGAGGGCCCGCAGCGCCGCCGCCGCGACCGCGACGGCGCGGCGCCCGTCGAGGGCAAGTTTCGCGGAAGCCGCCGCCGCCGCCGCCTGAGCGCCGCCGCCACCTCCCGCCTGCCTCTCGCCCACGAAAGGGCTCACCCAAACCCACCCGTTGACCCCCAGGATGACGGAAACGCCGCAGGTTCTCAGTTCGTTAAACTGCTGCCGCTGCCTCCCGACGCTCGACGCCGGCAGCCGCACCAGGCAGCCCGGCGCCATGAGCTTTCCGTACTTCGACGAGCGAGCGTGCAGCAGCAGCGAGCCGTCCGAGGCGTGGACGGCTTGAACCTCGGCCGAGAGCAGGTCGCCCTCGCGGAGGACGTCGCGCATGGCGGCCTCGTCCTCGGCCCCTCGGCGGCGCGCGACGGCGGCCGAGAAGGCGGGCGAGAAGGAGGCGGAGGGAGCGCCGCCGCCCACCTCGTCCTCCTCTCCAAGCTGCTCGTCTTCTCCTCCCGCTGCTGCTGCTGCTGCTGCTACTACTGCTGCTGCTGCTGATGTCCCTCCACCACTTGCAACGGGGGGAAGAGACACGGCAGAAAGAGCCAGCGCCGCGTCGTGCTTGCCCCCCAGGTCCACGCGCCACCGCTTGCCCGAGACCTCGACGACCCTGCCGACGACGACGTCGCCGACGTCAGCCGAGTACCGCGGCCCTCCCCCCGGGGGCAGCGCCGCGGGGGACACGCGGACGAGGCGGTCGACGCGGGAGACCTGCCCGGCCACGGTGGCGAAGAGGCCCCTGCTCGCCGTCGCGGGGGAGGCTGCTGGGGCCGACGCGCCTCCGCCGGCGCCGTCGCCTCCCGCCGTCGCAGGTGCCGCCGCCGCCGCCGTCGCCGCCGCCGTCGCCGCGGCGACGAGATCGATCCCTCCGGCTCGCGTCCCGTGGCCCCTTAGCAGGCCTCCTTCTTCTTCGTTCTCGGCTCCTCCGGGGATGGTGTCCCCGGGGACGACGAGCCCGGCGTGCGAGAGAGAGATGACGGCTTCGTTTTTGTTGCTGCCGTCATGCTCCATTTCCTCTCCTCCCTCGCCTCCTTCTCCGGCATCTTCGCCGCAGAAGACGAGCGCGGCGACTATGGGCCCGAGCGCCGCGGCGGCGGGGTCGCGGAGGAGAGAGACGGTCATAGTTCGAAGGGGTCGAGGTCGAGAGTTTTCCCCTTTGAAGATGGCGGCTTGATGGGTTCGCTTTGTCTTTCGACTCCTGCTCCTGCCCCTCTCCGAGCTTGGTTGTAACTTTCGAGCACCAGCTGTAGATATAAAATAGTTAGTTCTCCCTTCCGCTAGTGGAAGAGAGAAAAATAAGCAGAGTATGGAAGAGCCGTGCGCGACGATGGGGACGATGGTC
>Ga0315284_10012865_pt1 | contig 11916 bp, 13 predicted proteins | sample YL17G09_16_MG_FD_203696 | JGI IMG/M metagenome (GOLD analysis project Ga0315284, IMG submission 203696) | Sediment microbial communities from Yellowstone Lake, YNP, Wyoming, USA - YL17G09_16 | ecosystem: Environmental > Aquatic > Freshwater > Lake > Sediment | place: USA: Wyoming | collected...
TGGTAGCGGTTGCTACAGTGATTGTGTCGGTACGCGATTAATTCAGCCCTTGTTGGACGCGGACATCGTAGTGGGAATCAAGGTGGACCAAGGCGTAAAACCGCTATACGGAACAGACGGCGAATCGGTAACCCAAGGTTTGGACGATTTGGATGTTCGTTGCAAGAAATATTACAATGCTGGAGCTCGTTTCGCAAAGTGGCGCGCGGTCTTGAAGGTAGACACAAAAAATCATTTGCCGTCAGATTTGGCGGTGCATGAGAACGCGGTAACTCTTGCTCGTTATGCGTCAATCTGTCAGAACAATGGATTGGTGCCCATCGTAGAGCCGGAGATTCTAATGGACGGAACGCATACATCGGCCCAAGCACGTGATATCGCGATCGAGGTACTTAGCGTGGTATATCGAGAATTGCAACGTCATCACGTGGACGTAGAATGCACACTCTTGAAGCCCAACATGGTTCGTCCAGGCGTCTCTTCCGCGGAAAAGCTGGATTGCGCAATACTCGCGGAGCACACCATTCGCGCATTCCAACAGACTATCCCAACCATTATGCCTGGGGTCGTGTTTTTATCAGGCGGAATGTCTGAAGTAGAGGCGAGTGTTGCATTGAACGAGATAAATAAATACGCCGCGACCAAGCCATGGCGCCTGACCTTTTCATACGGAAGAGCGCTACAAGCGAGCGTCTTGGATGTTTGGAAGGGCATCCCCGAAAATAAACAAGCAGCCCAGCAAACGCTATTGAAGCGCGCACAGGCGAATGGTTTGGCATCAAACGGAGAATATGTTAACGAAACAACGGACAACCAATCGTTACATGAGAAGGATTATGTTTACTAACCACCGCAGCAAAACAAATTTCTAACTTCTAACTTCTAACTTCTAACTTCTAACTTCTAACTTCTAACTTCTTAAGAAAAAATACAATATTTTGTTATCATAATGAATGACACCAAAATAGTATATTAGAAAGCCCCCTCTTGTGGAATCTTAATAGAAGGAAACCTGGCCTCGATTTCTGGAAGTTTCGCTTCATCCATCGGTCTAATAACGACTACATAATGAAGTGACTCCGGGTCGTCTGGGTTTTTATAACCAGGGTAGAAGACTCTGTGTCCAATTAATTTAAAGTCTTTTCTATCTATCACCGAAATTTGACCATTAATGCTCACCTCATATTTATTATTTTCTAATTTTCTCACTAAGAACCCTGTTATTTTATTATTTTTATCGTTTAGTTTAAAATGTTTGTTGTCGCGGCCGCAAAGGTCCTCGTCTGGCTTATCTCGGTCTGTTGACGTTGTATAAGCACTAGGGACACGTTCAATCGCTTCCAACAACGATGCTTTCTTTGAGTGTCCATTGTAAGTGGTACGTTGAAACCCGTCTGCATCAGGAGCAATTGCTATAAATCTGTGACCTAGCATTTTACACACATCCTCAACAACTACTTTATCTGTGTAAACCAAGAATGTGTTCAGCTTAACGCGATGATTCACCTTTCGTATGGGTGTAGCGTCTTCCGCGTGTTTCACCGCCTGCAAAACAGAACAACCAGTATAGGTATTCGCGGTGTCCACTATGGTATTGTGTCGACGAATCAAATCCTCTGTATGTTCATCTGTCCAATAGTGAATTTCTCCTGGGTATTGAGGCGAATTACCAATAATGCCCGCCAATCTGCCTGCTTTTTGGACAGCCGTATTTTTATCGTCGATTTTACCTAGAATCATATCTGTCCAAATCAACCCTTCTCGGTTTTGTGTAATGAGACACCCTTTTGCGCCATCTATTCTAATTTCATCATTTGTACGTGGAGAATAATGAAATCCAAGACCCCGATCTACTTTTCGTCGCCCAATGATGAGCAAGGGTTTATCATTCAAGTGAAACATCTTGTAAATGTAAAACAACACTTCATTAAACTTCTTACCCTTTGTTTTGAATGTTTCTACGGGCTTTCCAATCATACGCACCTTTACACTTACCCCTCCATCTCCGTTGAATATCAAAGCATTAAACCCTTGCTGATTAGACCAATTAGCGAATTCATTCATTTCACTCATTTTTGTGTTTGAATTAATAATAATCTTTCTGTGGTAAATTTCTCCAGACGGCAATGTGCATGGGGTTCTAAAATGTGCTAGGTTATTTAAAATGACTTCCTTGGCATAGGAATTGCTGGTATGTTTTACGAATGAAACATTATGTGTAATAGCTTCTGGAAGATGTAAAGCTCGATAATGACGTTCATCTTCTGGATCGAGGCGAATTGGATGCAAATAGGCATTCGCGCACTCGGGATACTCTTCATCTAACAATTCGCCATCCGTCGCACTTGTGAACCCCAGTCTATACAAGCCCGCATTATTGTTGATGATGTATTTTTTAATGGACACCCTTTCCGCGCCGATCGTGAATTCCTTATCACGAAATTGTGGATAAACTTTGTCTGCTTCATCCCAAATAATGCCGTAACGCAACAAAGAATTTCTATTTATAATTTTGTTGTGAATGTGTTGAATTAACTTGATCATTTTTTCTATTTGTTTGTTGTTTGCCAAAAGAACTATCACGGGCATTTTGTACTCATCATTAAATTCATAGGCATCTATAGTTGTTTTTATATCATCGAACGTCGTTTTGGAATTACTAGAGAGCTGAATTAGTTTAAAATTCTCATCTCCAATATTATACTTGATGCCTTCAGCAGATTGATCAGCCAATGTTTTATCGTTGTCAACTACTATAAAGGAAACGACGCGTTTGGTAGTATCTTCACCCCATTTTTTGACTTCTACTGCATTGATGCGCATCTTGCCTTTTTGCGTAGTCAAAAGAACAAAGAATGTAATAGGATTATCAATCAACAACAACAAAATACCTTTTTTGACTGGATCATCAATGTCAACAATATCCGCCCATTTTAACCCAGGTCTCGCAGAATACAAAACAGAATCATCGTAAATACTCGTTTCAATATAATGAAGTTCCACCAATTCATCAACCTTACGTTCAAACGCGTGTTCATCGATAAAATCATCGTTGTCGCCTTTCAATTTGTCATACAGCCCCTCCACATTATCCTGAATCTTGGTATTCATCATTTTTTTACTAAACTAAACTTAATATATAGAATAAGCATGTTGTAGTATTTCCATTTCAATTTTTTTATCGTCTGCGAGAAAAGGGCACTAAAAAAAAGACACCCTGCAACCTTTTTATATTTCAAATACCGATTTAGTTTTTTTCTAATTTTTTTAATCTTTCGTCTACAACGTGTAGAATATTATAAATTGCATCTAAATGCGTAACCAGTTGTTGGTCGTAATATCTTGCTAATGGAACTGATTTTGAATATCTATCATTGGCGATGTTCGTTTTTTTTTCATTTAATAAATTATTTATTACCTTAAAATTGTATTCTATTGATGTTTTTTTATCATTTTCTTCTAATTCTTTTTGTTGTTTTTCTAATTCTAATATTCTTAGTTGTAATTGCTGTATTTCTTCTGAAACTGACGTCATATTGTAAATATAAATGCTAATAAACTATTATTTATATTTCAATTTTTTTATAAATAAATCGCTAATTTTTCTGTGCTATTTGATCTGTAAATTAATTTTTTGTGATTTATGTTCCAATCCACCTTGCATTTTTGACAGGGGCATCTATTGTAAGAGAGCAACGGGTCGGTTTTGTAAAACATTCGACGCGCCTCGACATCAGTTTGAATATTTCGGTTAATTTCCGAAATGTTCAAAAACTTGACATTCCAATCAGGCCATGCGCGTTTCTTTTTCAATTCAGGCGACATGACCTGTGCGTTCGGGTTAAAATGCTCATAATACAATTGGTCAATTTGATCGGTGAATTGTGCTCTGTTAGAATGTAGTTGATTGAATGCGTCGTTTAACAAAAGCAGGCGCGTAATGGGCGCATAAGGCACCAGTTGCTCTACGATTTGATGAAAATTCTCAAAATAAAGATTATCATCAACTATATGGTTTGGAAGATCGGTGCCAGTATCCGCATACTCCTCAATGCACTTAATTACTTGAACTTTATTATACAACATGGACGACAAATGTTTATAAATAGTATTGGTCGCAACTTCATGCATAAAGCTACTAGGCGACGACATATTATTGATATTTGATTATGTTGGACCTGAAAACAGACGATTTCGTTTCAATTTTATTTGACATTTACAAAAAAAATGATAAATTCGCGCACCTCATACCCAATGCAACACAATACAAATCAATGTCGGCAACAACAGAAACACACACATTTATTCATGATGCAACCACATATACGATTCATTCGGGGAAATCGGCCAAAGGGAATGACAAGCTACTGGACGAATCCTCGCCGAATGATGTTTGGTTTCATGTAGCAGACGCCCCATCCTCGCATATTATTTTGAGCAATCCAGACGACCTAACCATAAATAAGATCCCTCGACAAGTAATAAAAAGATGCGCGTGTATTTGCAAGGCAAGCGCAAAACTATCTACAAAATGTGCGATTATTTATACGGAGCGTGCGAATGTAGAAAAGACCGAGATACTAGGTCGTGTAACAACCACAAATATGCGAACAATTCAGATTTAGAGTTCGGATTCAGGTATGGTATAAAAATATTCAATCCAAAATTCATTTGTAGGTGGTTCACGCAAATATGTATGATAAGAGAAGTAATCATACGACGGGTCAATAGCATCCAGACACGTTTCATTTTTCCAAAGCAATTTGCGAATAATCACCTCCTCTGGGTGGTATTTTAACATGAAATTAAAATAGATTTCATACTCAGACGCTCCACTTTTGGGCGCATCGCGAACACATTTAAAAAACGCCTCGTGAAATGGACAATGGTGGTAAGCCTCCACTAACTTGAATAACTCTTTAATAAACGTGGTTCGAAACAACATGTGATGACAAATCCCCGACTTGTGTGCATCCATACGAAATAATGTGGGGTGCATTTTATTCAAATGTTCGAGATATGGTAGGTGACATTCGGTGCTATAATTAAAAAAGCCCGCACCGGTTGTCGTGTCAATAAATGTGGTTGGTTGGAAAAAAAATGTGTCAGCGTCAATAATAAGATACGTGTCTAAAATACCAGGAATGATAAGGCCAGCATACAATTTAAACAATTGCTGTAAATACCAACCGGCGCGTTTAGTTGCGTCGGGGTGAAATGTGTTAAATGTATCCTTTGAGAATGGAAAGGCGCTTTCAGGGATCGTAATGCAGTCGTCCAAGGTGAATGTTGCGTCGAACGGAATAATATAAATATTTCTATACCCCCTAACATTTTGTTTTGTATATTTGACCTGTTTTGAAACAATGTCCTTATCATTAGGTCCAACTGAAATAACAATATCAAAGAGTTTGTTGTTGTTGTTTGTGCTTGGGCCACTCGTATCAGTCATGTATATACACATTTGACGATTTATTATTAACTTGTTTTTTACGAAATACGAAATACGAAATAATTCAAAAGCATTTACCACAACAATTGGTCGGCAAGCCATCCTCGTGTCCATTTAACATGTCGGTCCTTTTCATGTCGTTGTTTGTATAATCGTCTTCTTGTTTTCGCGTATTTTATTCCGCGTTTTTGAATATATGTCGGATAGTCATTCATTCCATTTGCACCGACACTGGCTATTTTTATATTTTTTTTATAAACGTCGATTTTTTTGGTCTTATCTGTAGATGGTCTTACGCGCAATCCTAAATGTTTTGCCCTTTTATAAGTATATTTTTTAATGGTATACATATAACATATGTTTTGATAAAAGTCCAGATATAGTAAGAAATAATTCCAACAATATCCAAATAACTTAATCTTGTTTTAATATAATTAACATGTCCGATAAGTTTAAGATATATTGCAATGGATTTTGGAGTGGATTTACTGATCGCGATACAACTACTGGTCAAATGAATGTCAATTTTTTTGCAGACATATTAAGCAGGACAAGACTAAAAAACTTTGCATTTGTGGACGATATGGAACACGCAAATGTCTTATTCGAATCCGTGTTCGCTCCATCGATAGTGTCTTTAAAACAATGGAAATATAAATTGCATTATTCGGGAGAAAGTTTGGCTAGAACAGACCTCTATTATCCAAACAAGTCATATTATGAAACATATGATGTTGTGTTATGTTCGCATGGAGCAGTGAGGGATAATATAATCGATTGTCCTTTTTTTGTATATTATTGTTATGGGTCGTCGCGTCTAGAGAGATTGCAACCCATTTATAGGTATATAAAAGCATACTGGTTGATACCAGAAAAGTTTTGTTGCATGATAGTTTCTAATGGGAATGTAGAAGCGCGAAATAAAATTTTCAATATAGTAAATCAATACAAGCACGTAGATTCGGCTGGAAAAAATATGAACAATATGGTGGACACAAAATTAGATTGTCATTACACGTCGGAAGAGTTCATAAATTTTATCGCGCAATATAAATTTATGATATGCTTTGAAAATACTATTGAAGGTACATATATCACGGAGAAAATTGTAAACCCGTTTTTAGCTAGAACTATTCCTATTTATTATGGTACAAATTATTGCAACCAGGTTTTCAACAAGGACGCCTTTATATATTTGGAAGACGAGTCAGAGAGAAGTTACCGCGCCTTGTTAGAAAGGATTAAAGAGTTGGATGATGACGATACAAAATATTTGCAGATGGTAAACCAGCCAGTATTTAATCCCAGTTTTAATTATTCGAATATATATGATGTAGCTGAAATCGCAAACAGAGTGGAACTTATATTGGAGAATATACCCAACATAGAATCCTATTAATGAATATCAATCAATCAATCAATCTCAACCAAAACCGGCAAATGATCCGATCCATATTCTTTAAACCCATCTTCAATACGGGTTGGATACCAGTTGCACTTAGACAATGGCGCCTTTTGAAAGCCCTTGGTAACAATATTATCAATATTCATTTTGCGCTCAATATAATAGGTCGGACACAAATTGTGTGTTTCAAATCCAGGTGTATTATACAACTTGCATTTTGGCTTGTATTGATGATTAAAGTCGCCAGCAATAATGATTCTACTATCCTTTTTTCGCGAAATTGCCTGCAAATCATCCCATTGTTTATATCGTTTTTGAGCAGATTGGTCGTCGAGGTGAATATTAAAAATATCGCATGGCTTATTTTTATATAAACATCGCGTATATACGCCGTATTCTAGTGGATAATGGAAGATGGTATTTTTTGGGAATAAAGAGCGCTTTAAAAAGGTCACGTTTCCGCTTTCAGAATTTTTATTATATCCCCACACCATAGTTTTTAATTCTGAAATGAAGTATTTCTTTCCAAATAACAATACGAGGCTCAAGTATTCTTTCGGCATGACCTCTTGCAACATTATAACATCGGCATCAATCTCTTTCAAAATTTTACCTATTCGTGCAAACCTAGCCTTATTATCAAATATAACAGATGTATCAACGCCTGGGTAATAAGATTTTTTCACCCATTCGGCGGCAAGTATATTCCATGTTAAGACTTTCATATCTATTATTACATGATAAAAAATAAAGGTATACTTGAATAAAAATACAATAGATTTATTCAAGTAGATAAATAAAATAAAAACTCCACTATTACTTCTCTAAGCAACAATCGGCTTTTGAAACATCTTGACGCATTCCCAAATTTTGGCGGCCTCATCAATAGTGAAAGCACCACGCTTTTGCGCCAAGCCCAAAAACTGAACCATCAAGTTCAATGCAGCGATTTCATTTTTAACTTCAATGTCGGCAAGACGGACTTCAGGCTTCTTTTCGGCGACGGGGACAGGTACGGCAGTAGAAGTAGGAGCAGGTGATTCCATTATAGAGCAAATAATAGCTTAATTCTAAGTCATTATTTATGTAACTATTTTGCGCGATTGATTAAAAATAAATGATTATTATAAAAACATAAAGCGTATTCTGGTTTATATAATAGGTGTGTTAATATGATGATGGCAAATTACTTGGAGCATTTATTAGCAAAAACAAACTGGGGGTTGGTAATCAACCGCGAAGATCATTTACGATATGTTCAGCCGACGGATGAAACAAGTTATATTGAAGTAGTAAAGAAGAGCGAACGTCAAATAGAAGTATCCATTCCATTAAAGAATTCGGCAGTTCAATACCGAACAAGATTTGCAACAGAGATGCAAGCATATGAATATATTGAAGACTATATATACGACGACCCAGACCACGACCCCGAACTCAATAGCTCTTAATTAATCCAAAACGGGAATCCGTCAGGCAACTTGGGAATCGGCGACGCGGGAAGACCCCATAATTTTTCCCATGCAAACGAGATCGATGGTTGTCCCTTTTTCTCAATAGCGAATGGGCAAGTATAATCGGCGGGCGAATTCAACGCGACGCAAGGATCGCATGGCTGTTTTATAAACTTGAATCCTTTTATAAGATTTGGCAGTTGGTTGTAATCCACGTCTGAGACTTTGTTTACGTGAGCGCCGGTAATGCCGTCATTGCCCAAACTATGAAGGCGTTCCAATTTCCCTTTATTACATTGAATCAAGTCATTATCATCACTAATTAATCCACTATGAATCCCATACGTCCCGCGCCCACTATATGGGTCATAAGAGGGAGACGTACCCGCAACACGGGCGCCTCCTATTAAAAACTCACCCTCCTTGTCGTTAAGTGAAATCATTTGCAATATGGCGTTTTCATTATAGATGGTTCGATCATTATTCATAGATTTCAACGGCCCCTTTTTTGAAATAGTGCTACGAGAGATGGCGTCAACATATATGTCTTGTGTTCTTTGGCTCCAGGGCCACATACCCGTTTTAATCAACTCTTCAGCTTCCTTTTGTGTAGCCTGTAGCTGGATCATGTCCATATCAAAAATAACATCTTGATTTTGAGCTGCCTGTGTCCGAATAAATTCCTTGATGACCGGTTCGCTCCATTTGTTTTTGACACGATTATTCACATAAATTTCAGGGCCGATACCATCATCTGGATATCCGCCATTACTGCTATGCACAATATTAAATTGCGAGAGTTGGTCTTTTTCTTTATCCGTAAATGGTTCTTTCTTACCAAACAACCCAAACAATCCTAAATACTTACTAAAAATTAACAAAAAATATATGATTACTATCGACAATATCAATTTATTAGAGAACATTATATGCACTATAATAAATAAGAATATTTTATTCATTTGGGTGGCGCAACCGCCGGCGCATTAACGACATAATGAGAGAAGTTGTATAAACCAAGAAAAAATACGGCTAGACCCAATGAAACAACAACATTTCTCATAGCGGTCAATATAATGATAAATACTAAAATGAGATTTCCAATTAAGGTGTTGAACAAAGATGCAAATAATTCAGGGACGGCATAAAATATAAGCCATATCGCAATTAATAACGTCAATATCCCTACAAATAAACTCTGCTTTGCTTGTATATTTTGAATTATTGCCATAGCCATATATAATAAATGTATAAAAAATTGTAATATACGCAAGAACTAATATTTTCTAGAGATGCGGGTTTTTCGCGCTCCAGTAGGTCGTTGTTTTTTAGACTTGTTTGCACCCCCACCCATTCTTCGTCGCGTGGGTTTTGTAGTAGAAACTTCTTCAATGCTGTCAGCGTCATCAGACGAAGTGAAACTATCCCACCAACTACCAATGCCGCTGCCGCTACCACCTCCACTTGCAACATCATCGTCATCGTCAGAATCATCGGCATCGCGGTCAGCATCATTTTTGTTTAGTGCAAGATATCCTAATCCGCCAACCAATGCAGTTCCAATAAAAAGCGCAAGGCGTTGAATCATTGCTTAATACCCCAATATAAAAAATTATACGTATATTAACACAAAATGAATTATATTTTAAATATATTACGAAATGAGTTTAGTAGAAAATTTAGAGGTTGATATAGTAGATTACACTGGCGAAAAATGCTTTCAAGTAGTAGCCGAGTATATTAACGAAACGATGTGCAATATATTAGTCAAAAGAATAGATACAACAGATACCAATAGTGGTTGGAACGAAAACCTCCATATTTTTGCGCACGACCACAATGGAAATAGTCAAAAAATAAGAATAGGTAAATCGCCAAAACAAGTAAGGAGTTTCTTGAACGTAGAGTTCCCATTGCCGTTTTGTCTAGTAAAATCAAATAAAAAGTTGGACGATATTTGGTACAAAAGTTATAATCGGTTCCAAGTAAATCATCATTATATTCATCATATAGGTCGTGATCATTTCAATGGGATTTTTAATACAGACATAGTGCACTTGCCAGCAAGCATGTTTGCTATAGGAATGAAAGATGGTGGTGCATATCAGTATCACGATAGTTATGGTGGATATCCGTGGTCTTATGAGATAAATCGCACGATTGACTATATCATATATGCTGCATTTGATAAAACGCCAGGCAAACCACCCAGAGATTTTTATTGCATACTTTGTGCGTTGGATGGTTATATAGAATCGTGTTATCCATCGGAACGTAATATTCCCAAGAGGGTTGAAGTCGATGAATATCGTAATCAAGGATTAATACATGTTCCACTAAACGAACCAAACGCATATCCAGTGTTTCATAAGCAACAATACATATTGGGGCAATCCACCCATCCTGACACGGCATATACGATTGCTGTGCCTGATAGGTATTATTACGAATTGAACCAATATAATTTGTATCGTTCAATTCACAGAGGCGTCCCTTTTAAAAATAAGATTTCAAAAATAGTATATGCGGGTAATGACCGAGGAAGTAAATATAATTTCATAAAGCGACGTGATATTGAAGTCTCTCAGCGTGCATATTTTAGCAGTACTTCAGTGCCAAAAGAGAATATACATGCGCCATCGCACATAGAGCGCCATGATATGATAAATTACAAGTATATATTGGACATAGATGGTAATGCAAGCACGTGGGATGCAACTGCGTGGAAATTGAATTCAGGGTCAGTAATATTCAAGGCAGATTCCAATTGGGAGCAGTGGTTTTACAAGGAATACAAACCTTGGGTGCACTATGTGCCGGTAGCGGATGATTTCAGCGACATACAAGAGAGATATAAGTGGTGTGAATCGAACCCAGAAAAGTGCGAGGAGATCATATGCAGTGCAAAGGAGCTTTTCCAAACAATATATAGACACGAGAATGTGCTAAAATATGTGCATGACTTGTTAGACTTGTTGATGGATGAGCAATCGCGCAATTAAATAATATATATAATCAAACGATGAATGAGTATATATATTGTGATATTTGGATTTAAACTATGCCCGATGCAGACGTTCCAACATTACCAGTGCAGGGCGCACCATTTCCATTGACGCGAGGAGGATAAGGTGCCAACTCGGGGGGAGGGTTGGCGCATCTACGTTGAATTCGTAACGTTTGTTGACTAGCGGTTTGTGGTTGTTTAATCAGTTTGGTATAAGGACCGCTGGCAGCCATAGTATTATATTTGAACCTGGCAGTAGAAGTGCTACACAAGTTAGGACCACATCTTACGATATGTCCGATATATTTGGCCTCAGCATTCACGTCAGTGACACAAATATTTGCAGCCGAAACTTCTTGTAGATAGACGCCCTGCGATGCAGAGTCGGTTTGGTTGCCGGTATAAATGGGCTTGACCCAGTAATTGGGGTATTGGCCATTATATAAATATCGGTATTTCTTCTCCAACATTCCCTTGGTGCTGAGCACAGATGGTTTGACATACATGTATTGGTCGCCAGGGACGACGACGGATTCATTAACATTTAACGAAACCGACTGAACATATGTTCCACAACAACCGCCATTCCCCATGGGAT
>Ga0315284_10012866_pt1 | contig 11916 bp, 13 predicted proteins | sample YL17G09_16_MG_FD_203696 | JGI IMG/M metagenome (GOLD analysis project Ga0315284, IMG submission 203696) | Sediment microbial communities from Yellowstone Lake, YNP, Wyoming, USA - YL17G09_16 | ecosystem: Environmental > Aquatic > Freshwater > Lake > Sediment | place: USA: Wyoming | collected...
ACTGGAAATGCTAGCATACGACTATAACACCAGACTGAAGGAAAACGGCAGGAAGCTTGATTTTCTAGTTGTTGATTATGTCGGTCGAATGACTCCAGACAAAAGCGATCGTTACGGAGACTACAACATTGACCTGAATTCTATAATAAAAAGATTAAAAGAGCTCGCTCTGGTTTTCGACAACGGTCGCAAACTGAGAGTCATCAGCCCTTTCCAGATCAATCGAACCGGATTCAAAGAGGCTGAAAAAAATGACGGAAGATACAGCCTGACCGCCTTATCAAATGCGAATGAGGCGGAGCGTTCCAGCGATCTGATCATCAGTACTTATTGGAATGAAAACATGAAGAAGGCGGGCATAATAAAAATAGGGTGTTTGGCACATCGTAAGGGAGCCGACTTCGACCCCTTTGAAGCACACATTAATTTTGAAACTCGTCAGATTCGGGATTTTATACAGCAAAAAACTGGTGAAGCAGGGGGAATTCAAATTATTCCTATGGACACGCCGTGAAAGATCCAATAAAAGTTAAAGATTTAATCATAGAACAGTTGAGTCTGGCTGAGGTAATGGTGTCATACAATGTTGCTTTTGCGTATGATCCGCGTCTGGCTTCGGAAGTTCAATTTCGTTGCCCTTTTCATGGTAAAGATAATAAGCCCAGTGCCCGGCTTTATAATAATACCAAGTCTTGTTTTTGCTGGGTATGCCGTAAAGCTTGGGATGTTGTGTCTTTTATTATGGAAAAAGAAAAAATGTCCTTCAGGGAGGCCCTTAACTACATAGTCGGCCGTTATAAAATAGACATTTCGTCTATTCCTGATATTCCAACCATGGAACTTAAAAAAATTAAGTATTCTGAAAAAAACGTGGTTCTTAAAAACCTACGATCACATATAATTGAATTAAAAAGAAAAATACCATTTGAAAAATACCGGGCTCTTTGTGCCGCTTATTTTATGGCGAAAACTTCAAAAGAAACTGATATTTTTACAAATACAAAAATGATAGAGGAAAAAATATTATGGCTACGTCAGTCCACACAGTAGGATTTGAAGAATTTCTTCAGGACAAAGTCAGCGGACTCATCGATTTGCTTCCGTGGATGAAAGAAACATCGATGAAACTCTGCGGAAGCATCGAAGAACTTCGAGAGTTCGTAAACAAAGCCATTGCCCAAGGATTATGTTGTCTGGATCTTGAAACAACAGGGCTTAATACACGCAGGGATAAAAACGGCCTTCCAAAGGATAAAATTGTAGGATTAAGCCTGGCTATTAACATTAATACGGGAATTTATATTCCTACCCGTCATGTTGAAGGTTCTGAATATAATCTTCCTGAAAATTTAGTTCTGGAAGAAGTTAAAAGACTATGTGGTTCTTGTGTCATTATAGTGCATCATGCTAAATTTGACCTTCAAATGTTAAAAAATTACGGTATTTCTGTGGATTGTGCCCATTTCGAAGATACTCTTATTCTTGCCAGGTTATACGATGCTGGTCAAAAAGAAATAGGGCTTAAATTTCTATCCGAAAAATTTCTTAATCGCCAGATGATTGATTTTGATACCATCACGGCTGGTTCAAAACGCTTTGATATGGTTTCTCCCCATATAGGGTATGCCTATGCTGTCCCCGATGCTATGAACTCTTTCGGTTTATATGAATTTTTTATCAAGCATCCGATCGTTATTGAACAATTGTCCGTGTATGGCATGGAAAAAAGGCTTGTTTTAGTGGTTATGCAGATAGAATCCAACCTCATTCTTATTGATAAGCCGTATCTGCAGGAAGAAAAAATAAAATTGACGAACCGCTTGAAAGATATTGAACAAGAAGTCCATAAACTTGTTGGCCGGGAGTTTAATCTGGCCAGCACCCAACAGCTTGGAAAAATACTGTTTAAAGAATTGAAATTTACTTATCCAGAAAGAAGAAAAACCGCCTCTGGACAGTATATGACTGATACTTCAACGCTCGAAAAAATAGCGGAACAGTATCCGATAGTGAAAAAAATTATCGAATATCGTGAAACAGACAAAACTCTCGGGACGTATATAGAAAAAATTTTGCAAAACTGTGACGAAGACGGGTGTATAAAATTAAGTTTTAATCAAAGCGGAACAGAAACTGGTAGATTCTCATCCCCAGGGGGGCAAGGAATTAATGCAGATGGATACGGTGGAATAAATGTTCAAAGCATTCCGAAAGATCCTGATGGGCCGACAGACATGAGGAGAGCGTTTGTTCCCAGGCCTGGAAAAAAGCTTGTCGCAATGGATTTTTCCAATGAAGAGTTGCGTGTGGCGACAAATTTGTCGAGAGAACCCAAATGGATTGATGAGTTTTTAAAGGGGAGTGACCTTCATCGGGCTACGGCAAAGTTGATTTACAGAAAAGATGATCCGACAGACCGGGAACGTGCAGTTAGTAAAATGGCAAACTTCCTCGTCATGTACGGCGGGTCCGCCCGAGCTCTGGCCCAAAAGGCAAAAATTTCGGAAGTGGAGGCAAGAAGAATTTTGGATTCTTTTTTCGGATCTCTCCCCACTTTGGCGAAATGGATCAATAATGAACGAATCCGTGCCAGAAAGGCCAAACTGGCCCGTACCACCTTTGGTCGTGTCAGGCCGCTGCAAATGTTTTATGATAGCGGAGACAAAGGGATGGAAGCTCATGCCGACCGTTGTGCCGTTAATTTTCTTATTCAGGGCGGTTGTGCCGACATCATGAAAACCGTCATGGTAAGAATAGCCAATTGGATTGTTTCAAACAATCTCCATGATGAAATAAAAATACTGATTACCATGCATGATGAATTGGTTTTTGAGATTAATGAAGACAAACTGGAGACATATATTCCGAAATTAAACAATCTAATGTCGTTCAGGGATGCTCTACAGGGTATGTTGAAATGGCCGGTTCCTTTAACGATTGATGCAAAATACGGAAATTCCTGGAGGGCTACAAATAACTTTTTTAAAGAACACCCCGAACTTGAAAAAATTGAGGATATTAAGTTTCTTTCATCGACACAGGTTGTAGAGCCAACAATAAAAATCCCAGAGGAGCCTGTAACATCTGTTCCAGTTGCTGAAGCTTTGGAAGCGCAGGTGCCTGCAGAAGTATTGCCCTCATTGCCTGAAGAGACAGGAGAATTTATTTATCGCCTAAAAAACCTATCAAATTTAAGTGTGAGAAGATTGAACGACATACTTACTTTCTTGGCTGAGGAGGACGCGAAAAAGGATTATTCCAATCCTATCAAGCTTCTTAAGCTTCGGGACAGGGGTGGGAACGTTTTAAGCGTTTCCAACATCAAGGTTCGTTCGGAAAATTTTGTCGTATTGGCCCGATTTATGGGGCTTTAACTCGTTGGAGTCGAGTCGGTTAATAAATATTTTCAAAAAACTATTGACAAAACGATTAAAAAATATTATCTTTTAAGACAGAAATTACCGGCTGAGTTTTAACTTGACATAAATAAACCAGCCGAACTTCCCCATAAACAAAAATTGGGGATTCAAGAAAAACAAAAATGTAAAAAGACAAAAAAGAGTAAGACACACACAAACCAAGGGGTCAACCATGCTCTACAGCAAAAATGTGGAGACATTTGTTTCTTCCAATCAAGAAGAAATAAGAAAACTTGCTCACAGTATTTGCATCCGACATAATGTTTCTGCAGTAGATGATATAGTTCAAGAATTTTACCTACAACTTATTCACCGCAAACTCCTGAAAAAATACGATCCGAATCACCCATCTGCTACAAAAATCTCCACATTTCTTTACACCCCTATTGAAAACATTGTCCGGGCTTACAAAAACTCAGAAAACAATTTTGAAAATCATTATCGTTGGGAAGGCTACGCGCCAAATTGCAAGCGAGTGTCTCGTCATCGAGTGGGGTTGGACTGTTTCGATTATCCTAAATATTATGAGGACGGAGAAGGCTCTGCCGAAGAAGAACAGCCACATGAAAGAAGAAGGTCATTATATAACGGCAATATTATTGATGTAGATTTTGAAAACAACATATATCAGAACCAGATTACCGACAGCATAGACGGCATTAATCTAGATCTTAATCTTTTTGAACGATATTTAAAGGAAAAAAACAAGACATATAAGCTTAATCGAAGAAAAAACAAGAAAATACGCACCAGAGGGTTGAGTCTGCTTTCAGTTTTTCGCCTCATGAGATCTGGATACACCAACCGGGAAATAGCAAAAAAATACGGAGTATCCGACATGTGGGTTACAACATTAAAACATGAAATTAAAGGCATGCTGAAAAAATTCGGTATCGTCTGGAATTATTATAGAGAACGACACGATAGATAGAATTCCGCGTCCCGGCTTGGCGAGGCGTGGCTCGGCAGTGCGGAGGCGTGGAGAGGCTAGGCTGGGCAAGGCAAGGTTTTTTTATTGAAGGACTTAAAAAATGAGATCTGAACAAGAAATTCGTAATATTCTTGCAGAATGTAAAAAAGTCTGTGATTTTGGGATGTCAAAAGGCCCGTGCCCGTTAAAAGCTGACGAAAAAAAAGACTGCATCAATGACTGTTCCTGGGACCTGTCGGCAAAGGAGATTCCTTCAGAAGACTTGGAGCGGGAAAAGAAGAATTGTTGCGAATTGTGGGATATGCGCCGAGGTTGTTGTGCCGAGTGTTCATTTCCTTCTGCTTTAGAGTGGGTACTCGGAGAAGACAGAAACGGTGCAGATAACGGTCAGGAAAGACTGATGGATGAATTACGCGGATGGGATGAGTTGAGTGACGAAGCGTGTCTGAATGACGAGCAGGTTAAATCTAAGGAAAATCATATTTAATTTTTTTCTCTTTATAGATAGTATAATAATATAATGGTCTCAACTGACATCATTGTTGTTTTATTTGGCGATCGAAAAGATTACGATCTGTTAATCAAATCGATTGAAGCACATTGTAAAGACTTTAATTTAATCACTATAGATAACAATGAAGTTAATCGTGGATTCACCAAAGCTGTAAATGAGGGAATAAAGGCAGGCTCTGCTCCACACATATGGCTATTGAATCAAGATGCCATAGTGCTCGAGGGAGCTCAGGAAGCTCTTTTAAATCGATTTAAAAATGACCCTAAAGTTGGTATTGTAGGATCAATGCAGATTGACTCGGAAAACCCCGATCTTATACGACATGGGGGAACAACCCGAGCGTTCCCGGCAGGAGTCCACAAAAGTGGCTTGATTTCCATGGGTCATTGTAGGTTTCCAGAGAAACAAACTTGGGTAAATTATGCTTCGGTAATGATTAGCCGGGAAATGACTCAGAAAATAGGCCTGCTTGATGAAAACCTATTTTTGGTATATTCAGACAGCGATTATTGTTATGTGGCAAGATCCAAAGGGTATGATGTTTGGTATGAGCCTGGATCGAAAGTGATCCACAGACTTAACGCATCGAAGAATGTTTCCGAGTGGCACCAGAAGGACATGCAGGCATTCATGAAAAAATGGGGAATAACTTTTGTCTCGCAAAATCAGTTTACAAGTAGTCCGGAATTTGACAGGCTAAACAGGTTTCCATAAAATCACTTCAACCTAAAAGGAGGTTTTCATGTATCCAAAAGCAACAATTCTCATTGATGGAAACGGCATTCATCTGGAGGGGGATGAAAAAAGCGACCAGTGCTTCAAGTTCGAGGAGCTGGCCAAAAAGCTCGGCAAAGTAACTTCTGTCGAGAAGAAAGAGCACACACCAGTTTTTCACGACGTCAACCAAAAAGTATAAAGAAAGGATAAGGATTTTATGTCAACAAAAATCAATGTTCAGTGCGAGATCAGGGACATGCGTATTCTGAAGGATACCTTGAATCAAATGGGTATCAACTTCACGGAACAGAATCAGGACGTTCTGGCAATTCAGAGAGCGTACATGCCCATCACGATCAACACGCGGACCGGTGACCTGTCTCACGACAGTGCTCACACGGGAGAAGTTAAAAACATCCGAATCCAGTATGCAGCCAATTTCTGCAGGGAACAGTGCATTCGGGAAGGAAACCAGATAAAAGAGGAAGTCGACGCTAACGGACATATCACTATTCAGATCCTTTAAACCGTTTTAAAGTCAAAAAACCGCTTCTGGGCGGAATTTTTGCGGGGAATGTCTTTCCGCAGTTATTCCGTCTAGGAAGATTTTGGCATAGATGAGGAAATTTCTATGTTGAGTCTGGAACAGTGTCTAAGGGCCAACAGGCCTTTGATGTTTGTCACCTGCGAGAGTGACGTAGAGGTGCTGAGATATCTTAACGATAATTTCAGCAAGAGCAATTTTTACGTCTACAGCACCACTTTCATGAAAGGGATAAAGTTAAAGGATCTCTTGGCCAAGAAGTTTCAGGATGCCGGTCAGGGAAAAACCGTTTCCACGTTTGACTTTCTGGACACTATTTATAATCGTGTCTTCAAGGAAGCCACAAACATATTCGATACATATATTTTTCTTGACTGCGACAGCTATATCAACGATCGTCAGGTCATCAGGAAAATCAAGGACATCGTGACCAGATATCAGTCCGATACGGAATATACCGTCAATATGATATTTCTTTCACAGACGGTTTGTGTTCCTTCGCTTCTGGAGCGCTTGAGCGAGGTCATATATTTTGATCTTCCGAATGAAGAACAGCTCAGGAAATTATCCGATCACATGGCCGAGGAAGATCAGTTGAATATTCCAAAGCCGCCTGATGAGGTGGTTCACAACCTGAAAGGTCTGACGCTCTTTGAGGTCGAGCAGGCCTATGTGCAAAGCTGGCAGATGTATCAGGACGTAAATCTTGATTTTATCCGAAATTTTAAAAAGTCTGCCATAGCTAAGACTGATTTGTTAAGCTTACTTGAATCCAACATCACGTTTGATGATATTGGCGGTATGGAAACTCTCAAAAAATGGATCACAAAAAGTTACGGCGGATGGACTGTTGAGGGCAGGAAATTTGGCTTGCCAATGTTAAAAGGACTGCTGATGGTTGGTCTGCCAGGATGCGGCAAAAGCTTGACGGCTAAAGCTTTGGGGAATATTTGGAAATTGCCAGTAATTTCATTTGATCCAGGAAAAGTTTTTTCAAGCCGTGTTGGGGAAAGCGAACACAATATTCGTCGTGTTCTGAAAATTGTAGAGAACATTGCTCCTTGCGTTTTAATGATCGATGAAATCGAGAAAGCTTTCGCAGGTTCTCATTCGTCAACCTTCTCCGACTCTGGAGTCACTGCTCGAGTCATAGGGTCTTTTTTGAACTGGATGCAGGATTCTACGGCACCGGTTTTTACGATTGCTACATCAAACAATATTCAATATCTTCCACCTGAAATGATCCAAAGATTTGATGAAAAGTTTTTTGTCAATCTTCCTCAGCATGAGGAGCGGATTGAGATTTTTAGGATCCATCTGAAGAAAGTTGAACGCAACCCGGAAAAATTTGATCTCGAAGCTTTGGCCAGGGAAAGTAAAGACTTATCTGGTCGAGAGATTGAGCAGACTTTACGGGAAGCCATGTATGATGCTTTCCATTCAAAATGTGAACTTGAAACTAGAATTATCCTTAACGTTCTTAGCAAGAAAACCAATTTACTGACCACAATGAGTGAACAGCTGCAGTATTTGCTGGAGTGGGTTGGTTGGAATGAGGATAAAAACGACGGTATCCGGGCCAGATTCGCCAGTGTTCCGGATAATTTAGATATGAAACGAGTAAAATCTGAGATAGAGTCGTTGTGTAAAAATATTGAGAAAAAGAAGCCTTTTGACGATTTTGATAAACCAACAGTTAAATGACGGCTTTGCTCTTTGAAATTGTTTTGGGGCACTTTTGGATATTTCACCTCCTTTTTCCCGTTATCCATAATCCGCCAACTCATTTCAAGAGCAAGCCGTTTTTAAAATTTTATGGACAAATTATTAAAACTTGATCTCTGTTGTGGCCCCACAAAACCAGAAGGATTCTTTGGGATAGACTGCATTGAGTTTCCTGGTGTAGATCTGGTTCATGATTTTAATGATGATCATTTTTATGTTCATCTTAATATGAGTCGGCGGCCAGAAAATAAAGGACCCAGACGAATAATACCTCTTGATGATAATACATGTGAGGTGATTCGTGCTCACGATGCCATTGAGCATATAGCCGATGGCTATATGCTCATGAAGGAAATCTGGAGGGTCGGTATTGACAATGCTTTAGTAGATATATTGGTTCCGTCTACAGATGGGCGCGGAGCCTTTCAAGACCAAACACATAAATCGTATTATAACCAAAATTCTTTTGGTTATTGGGTTAATGATGCGGCTTGGGTAGATTATTATCGGGGTTCGTGTCTTTTTAAATATGAAGAATTATATACCACATCGATGTCAAGCGATCAAGTTTGTCATGTGGTTTTTAAGGCTAGGATCGTTAAAAACGCGGAATGGTTGAAAAAGTATTCTGATAGGCAGATGTCTGTTCGGCAGCAGGGCTAAACCATTTTAAGGGTCAAAAATCTCTTTTAGGAGATTTTTTAAAGGGTTTAATGAGTAGATATGAGATTCTTCGTGGTATAGAAAAACCTGTAAAACCAGAAAGAGATAAAGAACCAGTTTGTGCTGGAATCACCGGTATTCCAGAATCAGTTTGGGCTGGAATCACTGGTATTTCAGAACCACAGAGCGTCCAGGACAATCGATATGCAGGATATACTGGATGTACAGGATATACAGGGTCTACTGGATATACAGGAACATATTATGGGATAGCTGGAATCACCGGTATTCCAGAGCCAGATGCTTCCAGCAGCATATCTTGGAGTGATGCTTCCAGTAATACAATTAATAATTCTTTTTATTATTATGTGACCTTCAGATTCTACTGTTGTCATGAACGAGACAGCAAAAAAAGACGAAATAATTTTTTCAGTGGGGGATAAAGAAGCTCTTCGCATATCTTCAGAAGGGTTTTTCGTAGAAAATCGCCAAGTAACTAGTGATAGTGAAATATACAATCATTTTAAGATCTGGCTTGAAGCTCAGACAAATTCCAATAACGGAAAATAATATGTCTTTTTTTACATTATGGGATCGCTGGTTATCTAATCTTGAACTAACCGCATGTTTGATTTTACGGCCAGTTTATAATACGGCCTGTGGTTTCTTTTCTTTTATAAAGAAGAAAAAATACTCACCCCCGCCACCTTCCCATAGTACTTTTGCGTCACTTCTTTTCCCAGCCGAGCCTCGGGCCGTAACCCCAAGTCTATCTGGGACTAAACATGACGCAAACGAGCCAATCCCTGTTAAAATTTCCGGAAACGCAAAAATAGTAATAAATAAAAAACGAAAAAACAGATATGACATTCTAAAAAAAGCGGTATGATGGAAGAAGACATAACAATAACCCTTCCTCATGGTTTACATGCCCGGCCATCCGCCTTAATAATAACAAAAATCAAAGATCTGAACATTGAAAGTGCAACGATAACAAAAGATTCGACAATAATTAATTTAAAGAGTATATTAAGTATGATGACGCTGGGGGCTTCTCAGGGAACCGTAATAAAAGTTAAAGCGGAAGGTCCCGATGCTGAAAAGGCCTTAAAAATAGTAAAAGATGTTCTTACTGGAAAAGAAGGATCATTCAGTTAAAGGAGAAAACAGAAAAAATGAGTTTGATGCTGCCGTCTGCAAAAGAACGTAAGGAAAGACTGACCGCTTATGAAAAGGACAGTTTTGTTTCAACAAACGTCAATCACGAAAAGGCGCGAATAGCCCATCACGTAGGCGGGGACAAAAGCCTGCATTCCAATATCGGGCAGGAGCTCGCTCTCTACGGCTTTTGTCTTTTAATCAAGGCTGAAAACGGAGCTATAGTCATAAATCCAGATTCATACAATTTAGAGCTCAAAGAAAAAAAGGATGATAGCGGTTTCGCATGGGTTCAGGAGCCTACGCCGAACAGTTCTCCAACTGTTTATTTTTGTTTTCATAACGATGTTTTATATCAATGGTGGAGTCGCTCAGATAACGTCGATGATGGTGTGTGGGTGAAAGTAAGAACAATTTAATTAAGTTTATTTTTTTATACGAACAGGATATTATAATTAGAGTAAAAATAATATAAGAGCCTTGTCTCAAGCTAAGGGTTTAGCCTGAGAGCGGCCTGCTGGTTCCACAAGTGATTTTGTTCTGTGCTATAGTTGAGTGATAACCTACCAGCGATCACTGCCTAAGTCAGAACCAGAATCAAAACCCGGAGGTTTTTCATGTCTCCTCAAGTATCTGTCGCGTCCCTTTTTGATTTTGACAAGGTTTCCTACGAGAAGGAAACCGATGTTCATCTGGATGTCGTTCTTACGGCACCAGAACGGTCTACAGTTAAAAGAATACCCTTACACTTAATTCTGGCCATTGATTGTTCAGGATCCATGTCCGGAGGAAAGCTGGACAGGGTAAAATCCACAGTTGAGCGTTTGGTTGACCATCTGACCGAAAATGACTCTCTTGGAGTTATCGGGTTCAGTGGTGAGGCCTGGGAGGTTTTAAAGGCTGTTCCGATGACCAAGGAAAACAAAAATTTGGCCAAGGACTGCGTTAAAAAGCTGTCCCATCACGATATGACCAATCTCAGTGGGGCCATTTCCATGGCAATAGAAAAAGCCGTGATTTCAGACCCAACCAAAACCAGTAGAATTATTCTTTTGACTGATGGTCTGCCGACCGCTGGTATCTGCAATAAAGAGGCTTTGATCCAGCTCGCAGCCAAAACAAATGAATCGGTTTCTATTTCCACATTTGGTTATGGCGACGATTTTGATGCGGAGCTCATGGCTTCTCTCTCGAAGATGGGCAGGGGAAACAATTTTTACATTAAGTCCGATGACGAGTGCAATAAGGCCTTTGCATTGGAGCTTGGTGGACTTTTGTCCATGTTCGGTCAGAATCTTAAACTGACGATTACTCCGTCAGGAAATATGGGTTTTAAAGAAATGCTCAGCGAATATAAATGTGAACAGAAAAATGGATATCGATTGCTTACAAAGAGTAAGATCGAAATCCAAATAGACGACATTTATGTTGGTGAGAAAAAACATGTTCTCCTGACATTGGAAATTCCCAAAGCCACGGAAGCGGTCTGTGCCAGGGCCACTCGCGTGTGTGATATTGCATTGTCGTATACCGATACTGAGACCAAAAAGCAGGAAACGGTGTCTGAAACGGCCAAGCTACATTATGTGAAGACTGATAAGGTGGCCAGCGAACCCAATCCTGAAGTCCAAAGACAGCTGGTGCTGCTCGAAACTGTTCGACTTCAAAAGGAAGCAAAAGAAAAAGCAGATGCCGGACAGTTTAAAGAAGCTCAGACTATTCTTGCTGGAGCAGTTAATTACATTAATCTGAACGCTTCTTATGTACCTGATAGTGGTGTATATGCTTCAGCTCTTAATGAGATGAGTAGTGAGTTTTCAAATTCTGCCACATATAGATCTTTGGGTGTAAAGTCTGCTACGGCTTATGCCTGTTCTGTAGGGACATCCCGGGCAGGGTCTATGGGTGGATTAAGCTTTAGTAACACATCCACAACGGATCTTCAGAAAAATTTTATGAAGTCTTTTGAGCCCGTTGAGCTGGTGGTGAAAAAGGATCCTGATCCCGTGAAATAAAAAAGTTTTTAAAAGGGAGGAACGGGATACTTTGAAAAGGTATCCCGTTTTTTTAATTATGGGACGATACGAAGTTTTAAAAAACAAAAATCAAGAAAAAAAGAAGTGCCCTCCGAGGGAGATTGACACAATTGTTCCTGCTAGTGAATTACGTATAATAACTCCAGGTGGTTATACCGTTTTTATTCCTCCAAGAGCAGTAACTCTGGATTGTTATGATCTCGGCGGAT
>Ga0315284_10012867_pt1 | contig 11915 bp, 21 predicted proteins | sample YL17G09_16_MG_FD_203696 | JGI IMG/M metagenome (GOLD analysis project Ga0315284, IMG submission 203696) | Sediment microbial communities from Yellowstone Lake, YNP, Wyoming, USA - YL17G09_16 | ecosystem: Environmental > Aquatic > Freshwater > Lake > Sediment | place: USA: Wyoming | collected...
ACCTGCAGTTTCATCAAATACTGGGTTCGACGGTAAATCAAAACTATTTTTCGAATATGTTCGTCTCCTTAAAGAATTGAAGCCAAAGTATTTCTTTTTAGAAAACGTGGTGATGAAAAAAGAATGGGAGAAAGTTATTACAGATATTTTGGGCGTGGAGCCTATTCAGATCAATTCTGAGATCTTCTCGGCGCAAAGTCGTCCAAGATTATACTGGACCAATATTCCAATGGTGGCGGAACTACCAACAGCAAATTCATTAGTTCTTGGAGATATATTAGAGCCAACTGTGGCGGAGAAGTATTTCTATAAAGAACCATTTGTATTTCATGGAGATGACAAAGTTGTTTGTGCAACACTTGCGATCAATGGACATGATATTTTAAAGCGTGTTAATTCGGCGAAGCATAAGTGTCAAACCTTAACAGCAGTTTGTGGAGGTAATCAACAAAAGAAAGTTATCGACCAGGGTAGAGTTAGAAAATTAACTCCAACTGAATACGAAAGACTTCAAGGTGTCCCTGATGGACATACAGCAATGGTAAGCGACGGGGCCAGATATAAAGCACTTGGTAATGGTTGGAATGTTGATACAATCGCATTTCTTTTTCAGGGGTTAAAATAATTTAAAAAGTTTTTAAGTTCTCCCTAAATACCTATCTATCCCTATATAAAAACAAACACTATGAAAAACGTATCGCTTTATTTTAAAGAAGGAAACTCGGACAAAGAATACCATATCCAATTAGAAAAATCTGGAGAAGGCTTTGTTGTAAACTTTCAGTATGGTCGCAGAGGTAGCAACCTTTCGGCTGGAACAAAAACTCCTAATCCTTTACCTTTAAAAGAGGCTGACAAGGTTTATGAAAGTAAATTAAAAGAACAGCTAAGAAAGGGTTACACTGAAGGCGAAAAAAAAAATCCTTTTCAGAGATAACTCCTAATGTAAGCAAAGAAGTTATTATTCTTCCACAACTCCTTAATACGATTGAGGACGTGGAAGAATATATTACCAATGATGATTACATTGCTCAAGAAAAACAAGATGGCGAAAGAAGGCTTGTTGTTTCAGCAGAAAGAATTATTGGCTTAAACAAAAAAGGAACAGAAGTTCCATTACCTGATAACATTATCAATTCAATTCTCGGCGGTGAATGTATCCTTGATGGAGAAATTATCGGCGATAAGTTATTTGTATTTGATATCATCTCCACAGAAGAAACACGTTTAATGACCTGTGTTCAAAGACTTGCGCTTCTTGGTGCTATGAGTTTTGGACCAGGTATTCAAGTTGTTGAAACAGCTTATACCACAGCTCAAAAAAGAGCTTTATACGAAAGATTAAAAAAGGAGAATAAAGAGGGGATTGTATTTAAAAAGAAAGACTCTGTTTATACTCATGGCAGACCAGCAAGTGGTGGAAATCAATTAAAATTCAAGTTTAATAAGACTGCAACATTCATTGTGGCAAACATTACCAAAGCTAAAAGAAGTGTCGGCTTGGAGCTTATAGAAGGTTCAGAGAGGATATTTATGGGAAAGGTAACTATTCCACCAAACTACGATGTACCTGAAATTGGAGAGTTGGTTGAAGTAAGATATTTATATGCTTACAAAGGTGGTGCTATATTTCAATCGGCGTACTTAGGCAAAAGACCTGATAGTGATTTGACTGATTGCACAATGAAACAAATCATTTATAAAGCAGAGAGATAAGTTTTAAGTTCTGGTTAATTTAATTCTATTCAAACATGGGAAAGATAAAGCCAAAATATCCAAAAGAATATCCAAAGATCAGAAGCTTCTATGGAAGCAACTCAGATACTTCTTCTAAAGGAATGAGAGTAAAAACAAATTGTATTTGTCCTGACGTTGATTGTAATTATTCTTCTCGTAACTGGGTTGTTGCATGGGAAATGAACCCAAATCAAAAAAATTCGGTTAGTTCAAAGAATTGCCCAAAGCATAATTTACCTTTAGTAAACATTGGTAATGCTTGTAAAATGCCAAAGAACAAAAAAGAAAAATCTGAATTACTAAAAAGTTTAAAATAAACAATATGAAAAAAGTAGCAAAGTTAGTATATGTGTCTTTATTGACCAGGGTAATTGTGGATGAGAATGCCACTGAACAAGATATCTTGGAAGCTGCAATTCCAAAGTTATCTGAAAAATTATTGGATAATCCATATGAACACGTCGAAAATATTGTGGATGACCTGGAATGTCCATTTGATGAGGAGGAAGAAAAAAGAGGAACGGGTTTTTAAGTTTTACAAATAATCATTCTATTAAATAAAAACAACATGGAATTTAAGCCAAATTATTCAAAGATCGTAAAAGAAAATAAGGACATTGTATTTAATGTTCACCACTACAGAGATTCAACTGTATCATTTATTTATACCTATAACAGCATAAGCAATACTTATATGGGAGTTATGGTGGATTGTTTCATTGATACAATGAGAGGGTTCTTAAGAGCTTATCCAGATTTCTTTGAAAACATTTCTGAATATGAATTTGAAGAAGATATTCAAAAACTTGGCTTTGTTGAAGTTGCACCAAGTGAAGTTGAATTGCTTGTAACAAAATAATTTTTAAGTTTCACATATAAATCATTCTATTCAATAAATAAAACAACATGGCTGGACATTATCCTTTAAAAGAAGAAGAAGAACCTAAACTGTTTAAAACAGTTGATAGGATTAAAAACAAAATTGCTTTTACTACTGAAAGCATAAAAGACTTTGAGAAGTTCAATGTAACTGAAGGAATGCAGGTGGTCATAAACGGCAAAAAAAAGAACAAGGAGTTTGAAGTAATGAAACTTTCAAAGGACTATGTTGAAAATCCTGAAACTGAATTGGCTTTCGCATTTGGACCAGTGGATATTGAAAGTATTACAGATGAGCATGAATCATTAACACACGGAATTTTTGTGGAGGTTCACTTAATTTTAAATAAACAAAGAAACGCAGTAGCTATAAAAGATATATTTTGGGTAGCATGAGAAAACAAGTAATCATAAACGGAAAAAAAGAATTGTTAGCAATATCAATCGACCAGGAAAGTGTAAACATTTACATCGACAAAGGTGAAACAAAAGAACCTGTCCATGTGGTTTATTATCATCTGGATGAAGTTGAGGAGGATGCTTCGGTGGCCATACCAATGGTGAATGCGGTTCACTTGTTTCATACTCATCCTCAGGAATTGGTTGATCGTATTTTTAAGTTTCGTAAATAAATCATTCTATAACAATATGAAAAAATACACAATGAAAGAATTTATTGGCCTGGCTGAATTGCTATTCCAATTAGAAAATGAATCAATCAGCAATGATCCTGATGGACATTGGATGGCCAGGGACTGGTATGATAAGTTCGGCGAGAAGTCAATTCAGTTTGAGACAAAGTTAGCCTCAACAGAGAAAGACCACAAAGAACTTGCTAAATTCATTAAAGAGGATTATGAGAAAGGATTTTGGGTTGCTGATAAAGACGGATTATATCATCCTGATATGTTAGACCAGTACGGCGGCTTCATCCAGGAGGTTTTCGAAATGCAACTTGCAGACTTCACAGGAATTGGAACTCAAATGGAAATGTTTAAATAAAATTTAAAGGAGAATAATCTCCTTTTTTTTGTTTCTTTCCAGGATTATATTGGGCTAACCTATAGAAAGTTTCTGACCAGAACTTAAAAAGATTTATTTTTAAGTTTATAACATATTAATATCTATCAAAGAAAAGAACGCATTAACAATACGGTTTACTATGAGCGGAGGATTTAGGATAATAAAAGAACAAACACACAAATACAAAAAGGATAGCCTTATTGTATTGGTGTTTGTTGACAGCGGTACATACGGGATTGATGTGGCGAATTCACAATTGAGTTTTGGTAGAATGAATATTGGCACCAAAGAACAAACAGAATATGCTTTTCAGCGCTTGAACGAATTGATTGACGACACTGAAGATTATTTAACTGCTTGCGAAAAAATTGATTCATTCTTAAAATGTAAAGACTTTAGAGAATTGGTGATGAGAATTCATACTGATAGAAGAACAATTGAAAAACTTGAGATGAGACTTCTTATATCTATATTCAATTTCGAAACAGAAGAAAAACATACAGTTACTGGCATGCATTATGTTAAAATTAAATCTAGAGGTGACGACGTAGAATACGGGGAGTTTATAAAAACTTCAGATTCAGACAAATACATTTTTAAGTTTTCTTAATAAACCTTTCTATTCATATAAACTAAACAACATGAAAACAACAAGCACAAGCCAATTGACAAGACTTATAAGATTCGTACAAGATAACGACCTTTCTTATAATCAATCTGCAAAAGATAAGTTTAAAGAAAGAGGCCTACAGGCAATGAAACGCCTAGCAAGCGCTTTGAAGCTTCGAGAGTTTGATGTAAGTTTTAACGCAGGCGGAATTGCTGTTTCAGGGGACCTCCATCTTATGGGGATGTTTAATGACAACATTGGAATTTATATCATTATCTCAAAAGGAGCTTTTAATCATAACGGATGCACATTCTTATATCGCACCATAAAGAATATGAAAGATTATTCTGGAGGCGGTAATAATTATTTCAGAGATGTTGTTGGCCATACAGAAGTGGTTAAAACTATTCATCGCATGTGTAAAATAGATCCAAAACAACAAAGTATAATCGCAGCTTCAAAAAACTTCTCAAAGAGAAATGTTAATCCAATAGGCAAACCATTGGAGAATTTCACAGGCAATAGAAGAAAAGACTTTCAAGAAAGATATGACAGGGCTTATAAAATGTTTCAAAATCATCTTGCTTATGGCAATTACTTTCAATTAGGTGCAGATAGCCATGAAAGAATTCATGACTTGACAATTGCAGCATTGGCTTACGATAACCTTGTGAATATCAAAGGGCAAATGACTTCAGAAGGGTTCTTACATAGCAAATTCATATTTCCTTCTGGTAATGAAGGTAGGCCTTCACAGCTTATTGAGTGCTATAGAAATGAAATGTGGCATACTTTCGGTGAGGCGGCAGGTTACTTAGAAGAAATTAACGAACCAGAATTCGAAGAAGAAAATTAAAAAAATACTTGCTTTTTTAGCTCTCCCTTATTATATTGTTTATAATAAATGAGGAAGTAGCTCAGGTGGTAGAGCAAAGGCCTGAACAGTCTTGTGTCGCTGGTTCAACTCCATGCCTTTCTCACGGTTTTAAGTTTAGTAAATGGGGGAGCTTTTTTGAGCTCTCCCTTTTTATTTTTAAGTTTCCCAGAAGTTTCATTCTATTAAAGAAAAACAGTATGAAACATTTCACAGTTATAGAGTTAGGAGATAATGAATCTCCAATGATCGGCACAATTGATAATGTGACTGATGACAAATTCGGCAAAAAATTCTTTATAGAAAGACTTTTAAAAGCCCTTGGTGAACATTTCGATTCACACGTAGAGCTTCCAGAGATTCCTGATTTATTTACTGGTTCTCCTTATGAAGATTTTCTGGTTAATATTGACGGACTGGAATACGAAATAAGAATCCTTGAAACTTGGATATATTAATTTTTAAGTTCCTGTAATCTTTATTCTATCCTTACGTATAATATAAAAAACATAAACCATGAAAAGATTAACACCAGAAGAATTAGCAGAAACAATCACAGATTTTGTGAATAGTTACTCACACGACAAAAAAGCTTTTATTGAAGCTTTATTCAGACAGCATAGAACTTTACAGCAATCAACAATCAGATTGTTCTTAGAAGTAATCGAAGCTGCAGCTGAACCAGAATATCGCACTGACGGAAGAAATGAAAATACGAAGCAGATTTGCCAGGAAGTGGTTCAGGGGTTTAAAATGGTTCGTAAAGAAAAGGATGGCAAATACTATATGGAAACTGGTCCAAGCAGATATTTACCATACATTTAATTTTTAAGTTTCACTAATAAATCATTCTATACAGATATGAAAACACTATTAAGAAATAAGACACACATCAGAGACAGAAGTCATGATATGCACATCGTACAAAAATGCGATAAGAAGATTAAATTAACTTATCAAGCATATAATGCTTGTGAGCAATATGTAGGAGAAGTGTTTGACGGCACAGGATTCCAAACTCTTTTTGTAATGATTGATTTAGGCGTAGTACCAAATTCAAGCATATATATTCATTCTGAAAAAGAAAGAGAACAAAGAGTTGATACTTTATATAAACTTGCAGTTAAATTCATTGACGTTTTAATTAAATAAGTTTTTAAGTTTCACAAATAAATCATTCTATTAAGAAAAAACAACATGGGATATACAACAGACTTCAGCGGTAGTTTTGAATTAAACAAGCCACTATCAGAAAAGATGAAAGAGTTCATCAAAAATTTTTCAGCAACTCGCAGAATGGCACGCAGACAACCAGACAAGTTTGGTATTGAGGGTGAATTTTTTTGTGAAAACCTTAGAAACAGCGGTCAAGATAGCACTGCTGATATTATTGACCATAACAAACCACCAAAGACACAACCAGGATTGTGGTGTCAGTGGGTTCCAAATGAAGATGGCACAGCTATTGAATGGGATGGTGGCGAGAAATTTTATGAGTACACTGCATGGTTAGTTTATCTCATTCATAAAATACTTGCACCAAATGGTTATGTGTTAAATGGTACTGTAACTTGGCAAGGTGAAGAAACAGGTGATGTTGGCGAAATCACTGTGAAAAAGAACAAGGTGTTTATTAAACCTTGGAAAGGAAAGAAAGAAGAAGTAACTCCTGCAAATTGTGAGTGTTATGGATATCCATCAAGCAAAAGAAATTTTATGCAAACTGATGTTGTCTTTTTGATTGACAACGTAAAGCCAGGCAAAAAGAAAAAGTTTGCAGTTGAGGTGGTTCGCACAAGTTATGCTTTTAAAACTATCGAGGTTGAAGCTACAAGTCAGGAAGAAGCAAATAAGCTTGCTCTTGACCAAGCAGGAGACCACGAATATTCAGAAAAAGATGCTGATTATAAAATAGCAGATTAGTTTTTAAGTTTTGATTATTATTCTTTCTATACTAATATAAAAACAATATATTATGCCAAATCACGTAACAAATAAATTAAAATTCAAAGGGACCAAAGAAGACATTCTAGAACTGCGCAACGCCATTCGTCCTGATGTAAAGGAGGACCAAAGCGATGACGATGGAGGTGCTCTAATCGATTTCAATAAGATTATTCCAATGCCAGAAGATTTGCACATGGAATCGAGTTCTAATGTAGACAACGGAATGGCAATCCTTATTTTTAGAGAGACAGGTGCTTCAGAAGAATTGAGAAGTATGTTATCCTGGCCTTGGGTTAAAGCTGAAGGCATATCAAATATAAAAGCATTAGCTGAATACTTATTAAAAGAAAATCGTGCTAATCTTATTTTGGGGCAAAAAGCTTTGGACAACATAAAAAAGTATGGTCACAAGGATTGGTATTCATGGTCCACTGCAAAATGGGGGACAAAATGGAATGCTTATTCTCAAGTAGAAATAGATGAAAGTGAGATTGTTTTTGACACTGCCTGGTCAACTCCTTTTCCTGTTATACAAAAATTATCAAAAATGTTTCCAAAGGTTAAAATCTTATTGAGTTATGCTGATGAAGATTTTGGACAGAACTGCGGTGAGATAACTTTACAAAAAGGAATTGAAACAGATAGCAACATACCAAAAGGCGGAAGTGCTAGAGCTTTTATTCTTGCTGCAGAAATTAAGGGACGAAGATTTGAGGACCTACTTGAAGATTCTGCAAGCACAGAAGATGAAGAATACGCAGAGACAATACTAGAGGTGGTATCAAAAAAATTAACTCCAGAATTAATTGCTGATATATTAATCGATTGTGATGGCTACTACGGCACAACAACATTGCTTGAAGCCTTTAAGGGAGAGTTAATAAACAAGGAGTTATATGAGCTTGTTGGTAAAATTGACGAAAAAATAAAAGAAGTAGAAATGGAATCAGAGGAGAATTAAATCTCCTCTTTTTTTTTGGAAACTTTTTAAGTTCTCCCTATAAATCTTTCTATTCATATATAAACTTTAAAACAACATAACAATGGGACAGTATTATAAACCTTGCCAAATCGAAAACAAAAAAGCTATTGAATGGATCTATAGCCATGATGTTAAATCAAAATTCACACGTGATGACGGAAAGTCTTTCATGTTTGGTGAAGGACTGAAACTAATGGAACACTCCTATGTAAAAAACAAACTCATGCATTGTGTTGAGAAGTTATTAATCCCTGGTGGCGCATGGCATAAGAAGCCAATCGTTTGGGCAGGTGATTATGCAGCTCCTGAAGAAGGTTCTGAAGATAATTTATATTCAATGTCTGACGAGGAAAGAACAGAAGGAGAACGATTATCTTTCAAGATTCAAAGTCCAAAAGCTTTAACCTTGGCTCAGTCAAGCAAATACAAGTTTGTTGTAAATCATACAACCAAGCAATATGTAGATAAATCAAAATCTCCTGAAAGAGATGGATATCAAATTCACCCCTTGTCTTTATTGACAGCAGAAGGAAACGGTGGAGGCGGTGGTGATTTCCACGGTAGAGACCTAAAAGGTTTAATCGGCTCTTGGGCTCGCAACATCATCTCTATGGAAAAAGAAATACCTGCAGGGTATAAGGAGTTAATATTTAATTTAAAAGAATAATTTCGTATCTTTGCATAATGGCAAAAATCGATATAGGCAATAAAGAATTCTCCAAGGCAATTCAAAATCTTCCTTATACACCCAACAGGGGAATAATAAAGAAATTAGATGCTAAGCTATTCTCCCTGGATGCAAATAATGTTTACAGTTATAAACCTGAATACCTGGCTGGACAAGAATTTAAATCAGTTTGTGATTTATTCCAGCGCAGATTCGGAGATGAGGTTAAACCCTCCGACGTTCTTTTAAAAGTTATGGGCCTGTTTGAATACATCTCCAGAAAAGAGAAGCCATTCATTGCAGATCTCCAGAATATTGCAGTTGAAATAATCAGAGACCTTTATAACGTTCCTGATCATGTCGATTTAAAGGCGTTCATTGAGCCCAGGATTCATTTAGATACAGAACAGGATAATAACCCTGAACCATTTCTAGATCTCTCCCTTGGGCAAAAGAATGCTATGAGAGACGAGATTCAAAAGCGTGTTATTTTAAACGGGCTGGTCCATGGTTCCTCAATGCATATTTGGAAAGGAGTTTACTACCTGGTCAAAGAAAAACTAGACGAGATGAATCCACAGCTGGTTGAATTGTACGATGAGTTTACAGCAGGAATCAATTTCCAATTCTGGATGATGAACCCTGAAGGAATTCAAGATGCAATCGCTGGAGGGTCTCAGTTAACACAGGGGTTTAATGAAATAAAATTTGACCAGCCTGGAAAACCACAAGCAACCGTTCTTTGTAAAGCAATAAATTTTCCTGCGCTTCTGCATGAGGTTAATAAAGGAGTTATTGATTATCTGATCTGTCACAGTATACCAAAGCAATATTCTAAAGAAGAGCTGGCGTATTACTATAGCAAAGCTGATGCATACGAGAATGAGATTTGGCACTATCTATTATCTCCAACTCTATGGTCCGACTTGCTAGAAACTGCAGATGTAGATTCTCAAGAGATCCCAAGAATAATAATGAACCTGTCGAAGCTTTCTTATCAGACATTGACAGAAATATTCAGGACCATGATGACAGATAAACCAGCCGCCAGGATAAAGCTGCAGGTCTGGAAGGTAATTTAAATCTAAAACAGTTTAAATTTAAAATGAGAAAAAATAGAATAAAGCTGCTGGCAGCTCCAGTAATTTCACCAGAGCCGCTCGTATTACCGAAGCCTGAAATTATCCCGCAACAGGATCCTGATGAGGATAGTCCCTGGAATGTTCCTGGGCCAAAAGTGGATCCAACGCCGAAAGGAAAAAATAGTTTTTAAGTTTTGTAACTTTTTTAATCTATTAACGTATAACATAATCTAAAACGCAAACAAATGAAAAACGCAAAAGTAGAAGTATCAGCAATTGACCAAGATAAAGAATTGGCAAGAATTATAAAATCAGGTTCAGAATCTGAAAAACAAGCAGCATTCGCTAAGTTGTTTGCAAAGTTTAAACCAGGAGTTCTTCAAAAGATGGCTATTGGTGTTCGCTTTAATACAGAAGTAGCAAAAGATTTAATGATGGATATCTTTACAAAGATTCATCTTAATTTTGATTCTTATAATCCAAATGAGGCAGCATTGTCAACTTGGATTTATACAATCGCAAACAATCGTTTAATTGATTACAAGCGTGCTGAAAAGTATGAAGTATTAAGCATTGAAGAATTAAATGTAAAAGGCGGAGAAGATAAAGACGACGCTTCATTTAGTTTTCAAATTGCAGACAAAGCAGAAACAGGAAATGGGTTCACAACTCTTGTAAAACAAGAACGTGCTGAAATGGTTATCAACGCAATCAATTCAATCAAAAACGAAAACGTTCGTGAAGTAATTAAATTGCGTTACTTAGAGGATTTAGATTACGATAAAATTGTTGAGATGACAGGTTTACCAAAAGGCAGTATCAAAGCTTATGTGAATCGTGGACGGACAGAAATTCAAGATTTTATTGTAAGAAAAACTCCTGACTTTTCTTTCAGCTCATAAAGAATAATTGCAGAACCTAGATCAAAAGTCTAGGTTTTGTTTTTTTACATTCTATTTAGAATAAATTTCAACAACTGTTGATATGAATCTAAAAGAAGCAAAAAACATTTTTGATGAGATCTCGGAACTCTGCGGCAGGATAAATGATCCTATTCTCGATGATGCATTAGAATCTATTTATAGAGATGTAGAACACGCCCAGAACATTGATGAGGTTCTACAGTTAACCAGCGATCTAATGTTTTATGTAGATGAAGTTACCTGGGATGATGAAGAGGTGAAACAAATCAAATCAGATATACAGGACCTGTATAATGAACTTCAAGATGAAGTAGAATAATTTCTTGCATTTTTATTTTTAAATTATTATCTTTGTTTTAAATCTCATTAAACCATGGATATAAAATTTGATGCCCCTGAAAAAAAAGACTCTAATCTATCTGCAGTCTTAAAATCATTAACAGTTCTTATTCTATTATCAATTGCAACAAGCTTTTCATTAATCGGTTTTTATAAGCTGGGAAAATCTTTATTCTCTTCTTATGAATTTCAAACAATAGATGCTGTAGAACTTATTGGCGGATTATCAATGTTATTCCTTATGGCTGTCTTAGTCATTGTTGTAGAAATAAAATCAAAAGTTCAAACAATCGGTGAAGCTGTTGTGGTTCTATTAAGACCAAAATCACCAATGCCATCATCTCCTTTAGATTTCCTGAGAAATATGTCAGGCCCAGAAGGACAAGATATAAAAGGTTCAATCAATATTATAGATCTAACAAACGGCGGAACTGGAGAATCAATGTTTAAAGGGGATTTTTCTAACCTAAATGAATTACACGAATTAAGACATAAACTCCTTTCCAGTATGTTAAATTCTCAAAGAGAGTTTAAAGGAAAACAAGTAACTAAACAGGAAATGCTTGATACAATGACTCTAGAAGAGCTTGAAGCTGAGAGAGTTAAAGCTGAACAGGAAGAGGAATGGATTTGGGCTGCAGCTGTCAGGGACAAGATTAAGGAGAAGAACCAAAAATAAATGTAACTTTTTAAAACGCCAAACGTATAATTTAGTGTAAATGCTATAATCGTTTGTTTAATATTTACACAGACTTTGCCAAGTCTAAGAAAGCCCTGGGTTGCCACCTGGGGCTTTTCTTTTGTGCTGGTGTAACATTTCCTGAAATTAAACGTATAATCTTTTAAGTTCCT
>Ga0315284_10012868_pt1 | contig 11915 bp, 10 predicted proteins | sample YL17G09_16_MG_FD_203696 | JGI IMG/M metagenome (GOLD analysis project Ga0315284, IMG submission 203696) | Sediment microbial communities from Yellowstone Lake, YNP, Wyoming, USA - YL17G09_16 | ecosystem: Environmental > Aquatic > Freshwater > Lake > Sediment | place: USA: Wyoming | collected...
ATAAGACAACAAGTGGGAGCAGCCATTCTATGCGTGAACCAAGAAGATAGGTATACCCAAAGGGAAACGCAATAGTGCATATTGCCATCAGCATTGTAAAGCCGAGATATCTATCCATGAAAATGGAAGCGATGGTAAGACTGCTCTTCCCTATTGCCTTATACAGATAAAATGCCTTTACCGCATCTCCTCCAATAATCCCCGGGAGCAAGGTATTAAAGAAGCAACCTATTATGTAGAGGGAAAAGAGCTTTCTTAAACCGAGTACTCCTGGAAGAAGGAGCCTCCATCTTAATGTTGATAACAACTGAGCGAATAGATAAAGAAATATTGCAAAAATAAAGGCAGCCGGATTCATCCCTTTTTATGTTGAGAGGACCCGCTCAACTCCTGTTCTCGACAAGACAAGATAAAGAAGAACAGAGCTTATAACGAGCTTGAGGATAAGAAAAAATAGCTTATTTGATTTCAGGGCCAATAACCTTCTTGATCACGTAGATTGGTTTTCTCTGACTTTCATGGTATACTCTCACGAGCATCTCTCCCAATAGACCCATTCCAATAAGCTGAATTCCCACGATAATGAGAAGGGCACCAAGCAAAAGGAGCGGTCTCCCTCCGATATCGCGACCGAAAAAGAGTTTATCTATGCTCAGATAGAGAGATATAAGGAATCCCAAAAAACCGCTTACCATGCCCAAAGGGCCAAAAAATTGGATTGGTTTTGTAGAAAAGCTCTGAAGAAATTTTACCGTAATCAAATCCAGCACCACTTTTATTGTGCGTGAGATACCATACTTTGATTTTCCCCGTAGTCTCGGATAGTGTACGGTTTCAACCTCTGCAACTCTCACACCATACCAGCTCGCAATAGCTGGAATAAACCTGTGCATTTCGCCATAGAGTTTTAGATTTTTTATTACATCCCTCCTGTATGCCTTAAGGGAGCATCCATAGTCATGAAGTTTTACACCAGTCACATTACTTATGAGCCAGTTTGCAATAATAGAGGGAAGCCTTCTTGTGAAGAATGGGTCTTTTCTCTTTTTTCTCCAGCCGCTCACAAGGTCATGGTCTTTTATAAGGTCAAGAAGTTTCGGAATGTCTGCAGGGTCATTCTGGAGATCACCGTCCATTGTGACAATGACATCCCCGCGTGCAAAGTCAAATCCTGCAGCAAATGCTGCGGTCTGCCCGAAATTTCGCCTTAGACTCAGCACAACAACGCTTTTATCTTTAGCCTGGATCTCCTCGAGAATAGAGAGCGTCCTGTCAGTGCTGCCATCATCTACAAAGAGTATCTCATATTCCATTTTGAGAAGGTCAAGTGACGCCTTGAGTTTTTCATAAAGAATATGAACGTTTTCTTCTTCGTTGTAAAGAGGTATGACTATAGAGAGAGTCATCAATAGCTCCCCGGTTTTTCTTCTTTTATTCCTTTAAAATCATAACAGAGGAATAGTGAATAATCCCTTATTTTGCGTGATTTTTCTTTAGTATAAACCGTAAACACTCTTTTCTCAACCTTTTCAAAGGCATGAGCTATTTGATCGGGTAGCACAGCATCGCCTATTCTAACAAAAATCGCATCATAGTGAAGAAGATTATTAAATCCGGGCCAGAGGTCATACTGGTTCATCCTGCGGCCGAGGTTAATACAATAAGTGACAGGATGACCTTTTACATAAAATGCAAGTTCACTTGACATTTGATACCCATCAGAAAATATAAATGTGGGCCGTATTGCAGACATTCCTTCATATATTTTTGTCACTTCTGTTCCAAGCTCCTTCCAGCCGCGTATCCTGTTTGTCGGATCCATTTTCCCGGGAAGACTGAGGAGAGAAGAATAATGTCCAACAGAAGTTGCAATGACCGATAAAAGGACTGCGGTCACAATGAAAATTTTCATACTCTTTCCTTCAGAATAAAATCTTTTTATGGAATACACAGAAAAGGCAATAATACCTGTTATATATCCTGGGAGTGCCCAGTTTGCCTGCACCTTCCCCTGAATACTTTTTAATAGAAAAAAGGCAATGATAGGGATTGAAAACCAGAATAAAAAAGCACCTTCAGGTTGATTTCTGAGTTTCCATAGAGAGACACCCATAATGATAAATAAAAAAGGGGTTATAATACCAAGTTGTGAACCGAAGAACTCAAAGAAACTTTTTAAGGATAGTTGAACACCCTTTGCCATCTGCACCTGACCGGCAGTGTGTCTGAAGGTAACCCAATCATGGTGTGTATTCCAGATTATCACAGGAGAGAAAACAATGAGGCTGATAAGAAATGCGACATAAGGACCTTTTGTGAGAAATACTCTCCTTTGCTCCTTCAAGAGCAACAAAAATAAAATTGCAGCAGGATAGAATAATGCCATGGTGTATTTTGTGAGAAGTCCACAACCGATGGATATGCCGAGTAAAATCCAATATATCAGTGATGGGTGATGAGTGATGGGTGACGAGTTATTAATCCCTCTGCACTCTCTTTTTTCAAATCCCCCCTTACCCCCCTTTTCTAAAGGGGGGGTGGGGGGATTAATTTCAGATAAGAGGTGATTTGAGTTCTGAGTTCCGAGTTCCGAGTTAAAATCTTTAATTATGTGTCCTGAACTCACCACCTTCCAGAAGAAGAACAGAGACAGTATCCAGAAAAAGATAAAGGGTGAGTCTATGGTGAATAAGACACCGAATGCAGAGAACAAAGGGATTATCTGAATCAAAATGGCTGAAAAGAGTCCTACCTTTTCATCAAAGAGTCTCTTTCCGAGAATGTAAAGGAAAATACTGCTGAGTGCAGAGAAAAAAACAGCCATTATTCTGATACCAAAAACACTATCTCCGAATATGGAGGTGCTTATATAAATGAGATACGCAATCATTGGCCCCTTTGAGTAATAACTCCAGTCGAGTCTGCGTGACCACTCCCAGTAGTGTGCTTCATCCGGGCTGAGGTCAAGAGGACCCTGTGTTATGTAGTAGATACGGAAGAGACTCATTGCAAGAAGAAAAATAAAAAGTATCGTTGTGTGTGGTTTTTCTTTGTAGCGGGTATATGAGTAGTTGTAGAGATTTACAACAGAGAGTGCGATTATGATACCGAATAACGCTCCGACAAGAACATCAAAAGGATAATGTACACCTATATAGGCCCGCGAAAAAGCAACAGTGAATGCAATGATCACAAAGGCATATCGTATCTTGTTTTTGAACAAGAGATAGAATGGCAATGCAAAGGCAAATGCATTTACCGCATGGTTCGAAGGTAATGAGTAAGAACCGCTACAGCCAACAAGGAGATGGACGCTGTCGAGAGTATTACATGGTCGTGGCCTTTCAAAAACGTGCTTTAGCATATGTGAACCCCAATCAGAAAGGGCTAAAGAGGCAAGGCCAATTGTCAGGACAATAATTGCCCGTTTTCTATCTTTTAAAAAGAAAAATACTATGAAAGGGAGAAACAGGAGATATGCCTTGCTTGTGATAAAAGGCATGAGTATATCAAAAAGTCTATTCTGGAGGTCTCTGTTAATGAAGAAAAAGATGAGGGTGTCTACTTCAGGAAGGCTCATTAACTTTTTCTGCCCATTTTATTATCTCATCTACGAGAGCCTCGATAGTTGCTTCTTTAGGCATTATATCAACCTTAAGCCCTGCCTTTTTAATCGCTTCTGCAGTAACAGGCCCTATAACTGCCATGGCTACTCCTTTGAGGAGTTCATCAGCATCTTCTTTCGTAATCTCCCTGAAGTTATTGAAGGTTGCTGCACTTGTAAAGGTAGCTATTGTAATTCTGCCTTCTTTTAAAAATCTTTTCAATCTTTTTCCAGCAAATTCTGGTTTTATAGCTCTGTATGCAACAGGGAGGTCAATTTGTCCTCCAAGTTCTCTTATTTTATCAGGAAAAATCTCTCTCGCATTTTCTGCTCTTGGCAAAAGAAATCGAATACCTTTTAATACCCCCCCTTCACTCCCCCCCTTGGTAAGGGGGGGCTGGGGGGGTGCTATCTGCTGACTGCTTACTTTTACGAACGCCTCTATCAATCCCTCTGCACGAAATTCATCAGGAATTAAATCTATCTTCATGCCGTATTTTTTTATCTCTCCTGCTGTTTTTGTTCCAATAGCACAGATCTTTATTCCCTTTAACTCTCTGATATCTCTCTCTTTCTCAAAAAACCTTTTAAAAAAATATTTCACGCCATTTTTACTCGTGAATATCAGCCAGTCATAGGTCTCTATCCTGTCTATTGCACTGTCCAGCTCATCATATCTTTCAGGAGGGACGATCTTGATAGTAGGAAACTCAATTACCTCAGCGCCGAGTTCTTCTAATGGCTCAAATCCTTCAGCATGTTCACTTGTCACGAGGATTCTATGTCCAAACATTGGTTTTTTCTCATACCACTTGAGAGATTCCCTGAGCCTTACCACATCTCCTACAACCATGACAGCAGGTGGCTTGATGTCCTTTTCTTTGACAATTTCTCCGATATCCTTGAGCGTACCAACAATTGTCCTCTGGTCAGGCCTTGTTCCCCATCTGATAACCGCAACAGGCGTATCAGGGCTCCTGCCGTTCTCGATTAATTTTTGAGTGAGTAGATCTATGTTCTTTACTGCCATAAGAAAAACGAGTGTGTCTACGCCGGTAGCAAGCCTTGACCAATCAATGGCGCTCTCTTTTTTATTGATATCCTCATAGCCTGGAACAACTGCAAACGACGATGAATAGAGCCTGTGGGTTAAAGGAATTCCTGCATAGGCAGGTGCAGCAATAGAAGAGCTTACGCCAGGGACTACTTCAAATTCGATACCATTTTTTGCAAGGGCTTCTGCTTCTTCTCCACCGCGGCCGAATACAAAAGGGTCACCGCCTTTAAGCCTGCATATAATCTTGCCTTCTTTTGCCTTCTGGACAAGGATTTCATTGATTTCATCCTGTGTCATGGTATGACGACCACCACGTTTTCCCGCATAGATGAACTCCGCATCGTGGTTGATATAATTGAGAACCTGTGCATTGAGGTGAAAGTCATAGATAACGACCTCTGCCTTCTGAAGGCACCGCAGTCCTTTTACCGTCAGAAGGCCAATATCACCAGGCCCTGCACCGACTAAATAAACCTTACCTTTCATTCATTATTCTCCAGTAAACAATTTTATCACAATTGATAGATCTCGTTCCTATTCAAATGCATTGTTTTATACTCACTACCTTTTCCCTTATAGGTCTATGGTATACAAAGGAAAGAACAATGACAGGGCAGTAAAAAATAGGTGTAAAGTGTAGAAATAAAACTACGTATATCGAAGATTGTGAAAAAGACTTAATTTAAGAGACCTCTTTATTTCGAATTCATCGCCTCTCTTAAGCCTTTACCTGCCTTGAAGTGCAAGACTCTTTTCCCTGGTACCTCAACCTTCTCACCGGTCTTTGGGTTTCTTGCTATCCTTGGTTTCCTGTTCTTTAATCTGAAATTCCCGAAGCCCCTTATCTCGATCTTATCTCCCTTGGAAAGGGCTTCTTTCATCGTATCAAACACAGTCTCGACAACAATCTCGGTCTGTTTTCTTGTAAGGCTTCCAACCTTCTCTGAAATTTTTTCTATGAGGACTGATTTCGTCATGGGACCTCCTAAAAAATAATATAATTTCTCAAGGTGTAAAGAGATATTTTACTTTTACTGCAGGAAAGAAATCTGTCAGTTCTTTTGGAATCTTGCCTCTGAGTAAATTGATGAGAGAAAAATGCTCTTTTTTACTGACTATTACTGGTTCTCCTTTAATTCCGGAAAGTTTTGCAGCAACCTGTACCGCATCTTCGAGGTTGCCAAGTTCATCAACGAGACCTGCCTTAATGGCCTGTTCGCCAGTGAAGATTCTTCCATCTGCTATCTTTCTTACATCAGCGGGGGACATCTTTCTGCCATCTGCAACAGCCATGATAAACTGTTCGTGAACATTGTCGAGTACTCCCTGAAGTATCTCTCTATCTTCTTTTCTGATTCCCCTGAACGTGGAAACGAGATCCTTGTGTTTCCCGCTCTTTATTACCTCAGTTTTTATCCCAATCTTATTCATGAGTCCCTCTAAGTTAGGGATTTCCATGATTACACCAATTGAGCCTGTAATCGTTCCCGGGTTTGCAATAATTTTTGTTGCAGGCGATGCAATATAATAACCACCCGATGCGGCAACAGAGCCCATTGAGACCACCACCTGCTTTTTTGCAACAGCCTTTTTCACTTCTTCATGGATCTCCTGTGCAGGAGCTACTGCACCTCCAGGGCTGTCAATGCGAAGGAGAATAGCCTTAACCGATGGGTCCTTCACATATTCCTTGATTTCCTCGATACTGTCTTTTGAATCTGCAATCATACCTTCTATCCGGACAAGCGCAATCCGATCACCTATAGAAATACTCTTTTGCATTACTATGAGGAGAATACTCACAATAACGAGAAGTATGAGGAGACCGAGAAGAATCATGAAGAATTTTTTCATTCTTCTGTCCTCTTCAGGTTTTTCATGCTTAGTCCTATTTTTCTTTCCTCGGTGTCAATCTTTATTATTCGTACCCATATATCATCACCCTCTTTTATCACATCCTCGATCTTTTCTGATGTGGGTTTGATAATCTCTGAAGAATAAATGAGACCTTCAACTCCACCTTCAAGTTCTACAAATATACCAAAATCAGTAATACGCAATACTTTCCCTTTTGCCTCGGACCCGAGTTTAAACTTTTCTGGAATTTCAAGAACCCAGGGATCAGGTTCAAGCTGTTTCAGGCCGAGTGCTATCCTCTCCTTATCTGGTTCAATGCTCAGGATAATAGCTTCTATCTGCTGCCCTTTTCTTAAGAGTTCCGAGGGGTGTTTTATATGTTTTGTCCATGAGAGATCTGATATATGTATAAGACCATCAACTCCTTCGGGGAGATTTACAAAAACACCGAAGTCAGTAAGTGTTTTTACCTTACCAGAAATCTTCTGGCCGATTGTGTAATGCTGTGAGACAATTTCCCACGGACTTGGTTTGAGCTGTTTAATGCTCAGGGAGAGCCGTCTCTCTTCTTTGTCTGCCTTTAACACGACTGCGTCCACGGTTTCGCCAATGGACAGGTACTTTGACGGGTGTTTTGGCCTTGATACCCAGTCAATTTCTGATATATGCACAAGTCCTTCCAGCCCCTCCTCGAGTTCAATAAAGGCACCATAATCAGTGATGCTCACGACTTTACCTCTTACCTTTTTCCCGATAGGGTATCTTTCATCGACAATGACCCATGGATCAGGCTTTTTCTGTTTGTAGCCGAGGGTTACTTTTTCATTCTCCTCGTCATATTTCAGGACAATAACTTCTCCTTCGTCTCCAATCGCAAAAAACTCGGAAGGATGGCTTATTCTTCCCCAGGAGATATCCGATATATGCAATAATCCATCTATTCCACCGAGATCAATAAAAACACCGTAATCGGTAATATTTTTCACAATTCCTTTAATGATGGTACCCTCTTTAAGGTTTACGAGGGTTTCAGCCTTCTTTTTCTGCCTTTCCTCTTCAAGGATTGCCCTCCTGGATATAACAACATTAGAAAGCCTGTTATTGAGCTTTAACACCTTAAATGACATTGTTTTCCCGATGAGGCTGTCAATCTCCTTAGGTGTTTTTATATCTATCTGTGACCCTGGAAGGAATGCATAGACTTCAGATATATTTACAGAAAGGCCACCTTTTGTTTTGCCAACAACCTTCCCTTCTACAGAGGTTCCTTTCTGTAATGCTTCTTCAAGAAGCTCCCATGACTTTATCTTTGCTGCTTTATCTTTTGAAAGGATGACAATGCCTTCAGAATCCTCTATCTCTTCAACATAGACCTCTATAGTACTGCCAACCCCTAATGAGATGATCTCTTCTTCTGAGAATTCCTCGATCGGGATAAAACCCTCAGATTTATACCCGATATCAACAATGACGCCATCTTGCTTCAATGCTACTACCTTTCCCCTAAATATCGCTCCCTCCTCAATCTTATGAAAGGTCTCAGCATAAAGCTTTTCCATCTCATTCCCTTTAAGTTCCACTAAAATGTTATCCTCCTGTATCTCTAATTTTTTCTTCGACTTCTTTTATAATCCACTTGGGTGTTGAGGCCCCGGCTGTAATACCCACTTTTTTTGCTCCCCTGAACCACTCCTCATTAATCTCGGAGGAGGTCTCTATATGATATGTTGGTACTGAAAGAGACCTGCACAGCCTTGCAAGCTGTGTTGTGTTTGCGCTGTTTTTGCCACCAACTACTATCATTACGTTAACCTTATGGGCCATCTCTTCTGTTTCGTTTAATCTGAGGGCTGTGGAATTGCATATTGTATTATATACTTTTATCTCCTTTGAATATTCTATAGCATCACATAGAACCTTTTTCAATGCCTCCAGAGGTTGTGTGGTCTGGACAACAATGCCCACTTTACTTTTGAGCTTTGGAAGAGGATTTTTCCCATCAACGACAATGACATCACCGCTCGCAAAGCTCATGAGCCCTTTTACCTCCGGGTGGTCTTTCTCACCCAGGATTACTACCTGGTAACCTTCTTCCCTAAGGAGTTTAGCATAATGCTGGGCTTTTTTTACAAATGGACATGTGGTATCTATAATATGACAGCCTAAGGATGCTATTTTTTTTAAGAGATAAAGTGGTATGCCGTGGGTTCTGATTATCAATGCCTTGATATCTTTTTTTGATTTAATGTCTTTTATAGGGATTATGCCCTTTTCCTTGAGCTTTTCTACAACTTGTGGATTGTGAATTATGGGACCGAGGGTATATACCCCCTTACGTTTTTCCTTTGCTATCTTAAAGGCAATGTCTATAGCTCTCTTCACGCCGAAACAGAACCCAGCAGTCTTTGCTACGATTATTTCCATTGAATGAGTATAGAGCACGGAGCGAAGAGCAGGGAGTAAAAAGTTTTTAACCCTTTGCTCTTTGCCCTCGGCTCCTCGCTTTTTAGGTTTTTAATTTTTCCCATTATATCTCTGCTTATTTTTTCCTGAAAATGTTTATCTGTTTCCATATGCTCGATCTCTATTGGGTTACCAAAGGATCGGCTCTTATAAACTCAAGTATTTTTTCTTTTACCAGTCCTATAGACAGGTTTGATGAATCTATTAACAACGCACCCTCTGGCTTCTTAAGAGGTGCAATATCTCTTCTGGAGTCCCTCATATCCCTTTCCGTAATATTTTTTATGGATTCTTCAATGCTCATCTCAATACCTCTTTCCCTGAACTGGTGAGAGCGCCTTTTCGCCCGTTCCTCCATAGAAGCATCCAGATAAATTTTTTTCCATGCATCTGGAAATACTACTGTTGTAATATCCCTTCCTTCCACGACAATATTGGTAGTAACAGCAGTATTCCTCTGGGCATCGAGAAGGAAATCTCTGACAATCTTTTTTGTGGAAAAGACAGAGGATAAATGGTCAATCTCTTTTGACCTTATATCTTCTGAAACATCACTGTTGTTAAGAAATATCCTTCCGTTTTTGAAAATGATAGCAGCATTATTGAGAACTTCTCTCAGTTGATCATCACCATCCTCTGGCTTTATGCCACTGTTTCTCAATGCAAGGGCAACAGCTCTATATAATGCACCGGTGTCGAGATAATCGAAGCCGATTTCTTTTGCAATAAGCCTTGCGATGGTGCTCTTTCCAGCACCTGAAGGACCATCGATGGCAATCACCTTTTTCATAGTGAACAGTGAATAGCGAATAGTGAATAGTGAAAAACAAAACCGATAAACTTATTGTAAGTTACTCGTAACCCAGTACAACTTATTTGATATATATTGCCTTTCATGACGTTAGCTTTCTTAGTATTTCAAAAAATCCAGGAAACGATATATTCACTGATGAAATGCCATGTATCGTTGTTGTTCCATCAGCGATAAGAGCAGCGATTGCCATTGCCATCGCAATCCTGTGGTCTCCATAACTTTCAACAGGTGCGCCTTTTAATGCTGCCTTACCATTGATACTCAGACCATCCTCGAATTCTTCGATTTCTGCTCCCATTTTTCTGAGCTCATTTGCCATGGTTTTGATCCTGTCAGACTCCTTTACTCGTAATTCCTCAGCTCCCCGAATAGTGGTGATGCCTGTAGCCTGCGTTGCCGCGACACACAGGATCGGGAACTCATCGATAAGAGCAGGGATTTGTTCTTTTCCTATTGTGATAGCCTTCAGTTCTGCACTGCCTCTGCAGTGAATGTCTGCAATAGGTTCAACGTACACACTTCTTCTGTTTGTGATTTCGATATCAGCTCCCATCTCTTTAAGCGCACTGATAAGACCTGTCCGTGTAGGATTCATTCCCACACCCTTTATTGTTATATCAGAATTGTTAATCAAGAGCGCAGCTGCTAAGAAGAATGCAGCAGATGAAAAGTCTCCTGGCACATGAATATCTATGGCCTCGAGTTCTGGCCCACCTTTTATTGTAATCCGAAGTCCATCTACCGTGATCTCAGCACCAAAGGCAGGCAACATCCTTTCAGTGTGATCCCGCGACTTCACCGGTTCTGTGATCTCTGTTTCTCCATCTGCATAAAGACCTGCGAGAAGAAGAGCGGACTTTACCTGTGCACTCGCAACAGGCATGGTATATTTGATCGCGTGAAGCTTTCTCCCCTTAATCGCAATAGGTGGGTATCTGTTTTCATCCCTTGCAATTATTTCTGCACCCATCTGTGTGAGTGGATTTATGACCCTTGCCATCGGCCTTTTCCTTAAGGATTCATCTCCTGTGAGGACGGAAAAGAATGGGTTTCCTGAAAGAACTCCTGAAAGGAGCCTGATTGTAGTGCCAGAGTTTCCACAATCAATTACATTTAAAGGTTCTTTTAAGCCATAAAAGCCATTACCGTTGATTATGAGATCACCTGAAAATCCCCTCTCACCACCCTTTACCTCCTCAATTTCCACACCTAACTTCCTGAATGCATTAAGAGTGCTCATCGTATCTTCTGATCTGAGAAAGTTTCTTATAACGCTTTTCCCTTTTGAGAGGGACGAGAAGATTACTGCCCTGTGTGAGATGGATTTGTCAGGGAGAGGGGAGAATTCGCCTTTAAACCTTTTTGTCTTGTTGAGTTCAATGCTGTCCAATACCTTCCCTCAGTGTCCGGGCTTTTTTGAATTCCTTTTCGAGAGATTCGGAATCAGAAGCCCTGAGATACTGGCTCAACCTGTCAAGGTTTTTTTGAAAAATGTGAATATAATCGAGAAGATTCTCCCTATTGAGAATACATATATCCCGCCATAGTTCAGGAGAACTTGATGCGATACGGGTGGTATCGATAAAACCCTGTCCGCAGAGTCTCAGATATGAACTATCTATCTCTGCCACGGTATTCATTATTGCATATGCGAGTAAATGAGGCAGGTGACTTACTGTTGCAAATATCCTGTCATGCTCATAAGGATTGATCAACTCTACAGTAGAGTCGAACGTTTTCCAGATCCGAATAATTCTTTCGAGAGCGTCCCTGTCTGTCTTCTCTGTAGGGGTAATAATGCACTTTGCATCTTTAAAAATATATGCTGTTGCAGTATCAATTCCAGAACGGTCACTCCCAGCGATTGGATGTGCACCTACAAAATATATACCGTCAGGCATGAGAGTTTCCATATCATATACAAGTTTGCCCTTCACACTTCCAGCATCGGTAACAATGGCACCTCTTTTTAAAGAACTGCGTATTCTTTTCCCGATATCAATAAAGCTTCCAACAGGAGTTGAAAAGAGGATAAGGTCTGAACCATCACATGCCTTAGCTGGATCAAGCTCGAATGAGTCGATGATTGTTTTCTCTTTTGCCTTTTGCAAATTTTCCTT
>Ga0315284_10012870_pt1 | contig 11914 bp, 8 predicted proteins | sample YL17G09_16_MG_FD_203696 | JGI IMG/M metagenome (GOLD analysis project Ga0315284, IMG submission 203696) | Sediment microbial communities from Yellowstone Lake, YNP, Wyoming, USA - YL17G09_16 | ecosystem: Environmental > Aquatic > Freshwater > Lake > Sediment | place: USA: Wyoming | collected...
TCAAAAGTTTCCCCATCATAAACAACGCGGTCTCCATAATTCAAAGCCGCTTCAGTTATCGGCATAATCACATAAGCATCCCCAATATCCACAATTCCCCACTTAATCAAATCCAAATCCGAAGAATATTTGAAAAAAATCCAAGACTTTGTAGAATCAGAATAAGTCACAGTTTCAGTGCCATAAATTGGATCAATCACTCGAGTCACAGTCTTGTAAGTCACGCTAACCGCCAAATCGCTAATTATAGCGTTCGTCGGGCCTGTTGTAACGCCCAAAGACATTTTTTCACCTTAAAAATAGCCACCGCTTGTAGCATAAATTTGCGATCTCTGCTTTTTAATTAATTGATTAAACAATTCTTCTGTGCTTGCAGTTAAAGTTTGAATCACTTGATTGGCTCTTCCAAAGAAATCCCCTTTGTCTATTTCTTGTTCTGGAATCTTGTAAGAGTTCAACCTATCATAGTTTCCACCCATAAATTTAACCAATCCCCTAATTGCAGCCAAATTGGATGAAATCTCTGAAACAATCACCGGGCAAGTGGTAAAACCATAAGTGTAAGTGATTTTAGCCCTTTTAGGCACATAATCAAACACTTTCGAGTTCAATTCAATTATTCCTATAGTTGGATCACAATAATAGTCTGAGCTCTGCCAGGTCCCTGCAGCAATCTCAACAGCAGACAACGTGTCCAACGTCGAATAAACCGAGTTATCGGTATTAATTAAAGTGAACAAAGTAATGGCTTGAACAGGATAATGCTTCAAAACAATCCTGTTCGGATCAAGGTCGTCTGCTCTTTTCGGAGGATAAATGTTATAATAGTCTGTGACACTTGTAGCGTTCTTGAAACTTTGCCCGGTTGTAGCATCCACTTCAGCATCAGAAAAATTCAACAAGACCTGTATGTCATCATCTGAAATTTCTGTTGTAGTCAAACCGCTTTTAATGCGGACCATAGAAACAGTACCATAGCTCATATAATATCCCTCTTGTAGTTTAACTTGTTTAAATACCTTTTCATCCAATCACCGCGTTATAAGTAAAGGTTTTAATGGTGGCATTTACATCCAAAGTCCTTGAAATGGCGTTTGCATTCAAGTTCTGTGAGTAAATCGTGAAATCTGTAGGTTCAATGATTGCATTCAAATTCGTGTTTTCAAGATAAATGTCCTTTGAAGCTTTCACATAACAAAGCAATCTGGAGAACACATCATCCAAGATAAGCGTGTCTGAGAACGAACGCCCAAGGATGGCCGTTGTAGAAAATATTTCTTGCAAAATCAAGGGCTCGTTTATGCCTTTATTGGAATCTTTGATAGTGATTTCCCCTAAACCTAATGTTTCCCCTAACACGCGCCCCCTAATAAGCGAATCGCTTAAAATGTCAGTTTCAATTAAAGGTTTGCTCGTGGTCTTTGAGATACCCTCAATTAAGTTCTCAGAGTCAAGGAATGCTTTTGATGTAAATTTGGTTAAGTATTCGATCAAAGAAAGGTTTTCTGTGAGTATAATGCTTGTGGTTTTAGTTAAACTTTCAAATAATATTAGAGTATCACTTAGTGGAATGTTTAGTGGAATGTAGACTCTTTCTACTAAAACCAATATCTCAGTTAAAACCTTAGAAGCGTAATTGGTTAGAGCTTCAGTTAAAATAATTGAATCCGATAAAGTTATCGCCCGACCTGTGAACACAGCTTCGTTCAAAACAAGTGTTTCAATTAAAACTTTTGAAACATCTCTCATGGGTGCTTCCACTAAGACCAAAGCATCAGAGACTGTGATTGTTTTCAATCCAGTGCTTGAAACAATCAAACTTTCAATCAAGACCAGGGAGTCCGAGCATTCTTTGATTGTTTGCATTGAAACGCTATCAGTTAAGACAAGAGTTTCAAGCAAAGATTTACTGGTTTGTTTTAAATTTTCCTCTGAAAGCACTAATGTTTCAGTTAAAGTCTTGGAACTCGTTGAAGTTTTTGTATCAGACAAAATAAGGCTGTCAGTTACTGTTTTGGAAAGCGATTTATTCAAGGATTCAATTAAGGCCTCCAAGTCTAAGCAAATTACTTGTAAGCCCGAAGTGGCAGTTAGAATCTCATATTCAATCAAAGTTTCAGATAAGGTTTTTTGGGATAAATTGCTTAAACTATCTGATAAAGACAAGGTTTCAGAAAGCGTTCTCTGCAAAGTGAACGGTGGAGAATCCACTAAAACCAAAGCATCAGATAAGTCTTTTTGCCGACCTTTAGAGATTGCTTCCTCTAAAACCAAAGCATCTGAGAACGTTCTCTGCAAGCTGGAAATTGATTGAACAGTCTCATACAAGAATAAATTGTCTTGATAGATTGTAAGAGCCTGCTTCCAATCTCCATCCAAAATTTCAAGAATATCCAATAAGTCTTTACCAACCACTTTCACAGATAAAGATTCTGCAAGAGTTATGGATGAAGTTAAAATCTTGTTTGGAACTCTTGTTCCCACATCTAAAATAATCAAGGTTTCAATTAAGGCTTTCGCCGGCCCTTTGTTAATAGCATCATCTAAAACCAATGTTGAAGACAAGGCTTTGTTTGAAACCTTGGTCACTGTTTCAACTAAAACCAACGTGTCTGAGATTGTTCTATAAAACGAGCTTTGCGTGGATCTCGCTTCAACTAAAATCAAAGAATCTACTAATTCTTTATCTGTGTATTTGGATAAGGTTTCTGACAAACTAAGCGAGTCTGTGAGAACTTTTGAAACAGTTTTGCTGACCTCTTCGCTTAAAATCAATGTTTCAGTGCAAGTTTGTTCTTTAACAGCGCCACCGCTTACAACAAACCATCCTGTGTCATCCCAAATTCCGTCTTTTTCCCTAACTCTCCAATATTTTGTGCCGGTAGTTAAACCTGAAGCATTATACCTTACCTTGTTTCCTTCATAGGCTACACTCATTCCGCCAACAGGGAATGACTTCCATTCAGCTCCATCATAGTATTCCCAATTAGTTACACTAATGCTGGTGTCCAAATCTAATTCAAGGTCTCCCCAGGCAGTGCTTGTCTTATCCAATTCTAATTGATAGTGAACTCCTGATATTGGAACATAAGTGCTGACTGATTCGCTTAATGACAATGAATCGCTTATTGGGACTAATGTTTCTTTAAGCAATGATTCATTTAATATGTGAGCGGTCTCTGAAATTGATCTGGCTTCTGATTTTGTCAATGCTTCGGATAACAAGTGGGCAGTTTCAGAACTTAGCTTAGAACCGGTTTTTGACAATGATTCAGATAATGCAAGACTACTGGATAAAACTTTTATGGCTGTTTTAGTGAGCGTTGGATCGGACAGAACATGGGCTGTTTCAATTATTGGCTTGCTATCAAGCTTAGCCAGTGTTGTGCTAAGGACATGGGCTGTTTCGGATATGGCCCTGCTATTTGATTTAGATATTGTTTCAACCAATAGGTGAGCGGTTTCTGCTTTAAGTTTTGACATGGTTTTCAAGATTGCTTCAGATAACACTAACGAATCTGAGAAAGACCTAATTGCAGTCTTGATTGCAGTAACTGTCCCTTCAGTCAAAGAATGCGCTGTTTCTGCCACTAATTTTGTAGTGAGCTTGGTTTGAGTGTCGGTTAAAACAATACTATCTGATTTAGGCTTTGAAGTTAATTTAGATAGAGTTTCAGATAAAGACAAAGAATCAGTGAATGACCTGCCGGCTATCTGATTTTTAGTTATCGCTTCACTTAAACTAATGGTTTCAGATAAAACTTTGATTGTTGTTTTGGTGGCAGTGTCTTGCAATACGTGGGCTCCATAACCATAAATTATATCATCCCAATAGAAATCAGTGGACGAAGTACCCAATCGTGAAGTCCAAGAAACAAAAGTTATTTTTGAAGGGAGCGGAGCTGAGGCATCAAGAGTTACATCTTGACTATAAATTTCTGCAAGAGCGGCATTATGGACTTTGAATGTGGCAGAAACTACATTAGTCCCATTAGCTACATAAGTAACTTGGTATCTGTACCACTCGGTTGCAGTCCATGAAGCATAAGCTTGCCTGGTATCATGTCCATCATAATACCAAGTATAAAATTTGTCATCTATTGCACCAAAACTAAAAATAGTGACATCAGAGGATGATTTAAGAATTAAATATGCTACATCATAAGCAGAGGGAGTGTCATCATCATACCCTGTTTTCCTAAGCCATCCTGAGAATGTGAATGTTCCATTGGTTACTGTGCCTGCAATATCCGTAGTTCTATACCAATAATCACTACTGTTTGTATCTGTTGAATGTAATTGGTAAGCATAATTTCCACTATGCACGATCGAACCTTGAATGCTTTCTTGTGCTCTGGCCGGATTGCCTGGAACTGACACCCAAGTTGGATTATTAAAATCCTTGCCTTCAAAACCACTCGAATAAGCTTGAAGTGTTAGATATTGTGTGATCGGGCTCCTGGTTACAGTGTCTGTTAAGGAAATAGAATCTGTTAAGGTCTTAGAGATTGTCTTTGAAACAGTAGTGGAAAGAATTAATTCTGTTCCAGTTCCAGAATAAGTTATGTCATCATAGTATGCGGTTACTCCATATTCCTCTGCTCTAATATAAGTTACAGTTCCAACCTTTGCAGGAGTGATTCCAAGGGCACTGCCAAGCAAGGTTCCTGCAGCATTATATACATTAAAATCACATGTCGCAGCATCATTAACATACACTAATTCAAGTTTATACCAAGTAGTGGCTGTTGGAGTTATTACTGGAGAAAACGAAGTCCAACTTCCAGCCGAATATTTGATTTCTGAACTTTTTAAACCAATACTTCCAACATTAGCTGTTCCCTCGAATACTGCTTGAACAGTAAAAAATGCTTGTCTAAGAGCCGTAACTGAATCTACGTACAACCATGCACTATATTTTCCACCAGCAGGATAACCGCTTATTGTGGTTTGCAAAAGACCGTCTGTGTCACCCCTTGCTGAATAAGTTCCTGAATGTTTAACTGAAGATTGGATCGTCCAAGTCCCTGTTGGCGTCCAAATTGGAGCATAATTTCCACTTTCAAAATCGCTAACCAAGTTTCCTTCAGTGACAAATTTATTCGTTATTTTGCTTGTAGCAACCGTAACATCGGTTAAAGACAATGCTTCATTGAAAGATTTTGAATCAAGCTTGCTTACCGTACTTGCCAGCACTGACACGTCAGTTATTGTTCTATTCAAGGCAGACTGCGTAGTTTTAGTTTCACTGAGCGCTAATGCATCAGTGCAAGACTGCAAATATATGGCTGTATAAGGAGTTATGACTTCAGTGTCTGTCGTTCCTGTACGGATAGTGCAATCTTTTGAAGCGGACAAACTGTTTCGGAAATTGTACCGCACTCTCAATCTATCAGTACTGCCCCAGGTTCCCAAGTTTTCAGCAGTAAAAGTAAAAGTGTACAATCCTGTCGAAGACAATGCTTGTTCGCTGGTGGTAGTGCCAGTTGTTGCAGTAGTGCCATCATACAATTCTCTTACCAAAGTCACTGATGCATAAATAGCAGAATTTTTAGTAGTGACATACAATTCAACCGTGTAATTTCCAGTACAACCACCTGAACCAGGACTATTGGCTACCGTATGCCCATAACCATATAATGTTGCAGATCCTGGAAGGCTTACCTCAATGGTGCTTGCAGTTTCTGTTCCAGTGCTTAATACTTTGTCGAAAAGTCCCCCTAAATCAAGATCGCTGTCAGCTGTTTTCAAGGCATAAGTAATCGTCATGCTGCCAACTCCGGGCTAATAAACAACAATACAGGTCCTGAATCAGTTCCAACTCCATCAGTGGGAGATTGAATTGTGGGCCTTCTAACCTTGCTTGCATCTAAAACAAGCGCATCACTAACACTTATTTTTGGAATTGTTCTTGCATTCAAATCTTCAACTAAAATTAAATCATCCAATATTGTTCTTGAAACGTATTTGGTTAAATCTTCAACTAAAATCAAAACATCTGAACGTGAAACTTGCACGTCCCTTACAAGGCCTGCTTCGGTTAAAATCAAAGCATCTGAAACAGTTTTAGTTTTCATGCCGGTGCTTTCATAAGATAAAGCTTCAACTAAAACCAATGTGTCCAAAAAAGACCTATTGAACACAGATTGCATTGAAATTGTTTCATTTAAACTCAAAGTATCTGAAACAAGTTTAATGGTTGTCTTTGAGGTTTCTTCACTTAACACGAGAGTGTCTGTTAAACTCTTGCTTGAAGTTTTAACCAATGCTTCACTTAAACTCACAGTTTCAATTAATTCCATTGTTGTAGTTTTATTTATAATTTCATTCAAAACAAGAGTTTCAGACAAAACTTTGCTTGAATAAATTATTTTATCATCACTTAACACAAATGCATCTGTAAGACCTTTGATTGTAAATTTAAATAAACTTTCAGATAAACTCAAACTCTCAGTTAAAAACTTACTCGGCCCTTTGCTTATCGTGTCGTCTAAAACAAGATTTTCTGAAAGAGTTCTATTCAAAGTTTTTGTTAAAATTTCAATTAATTCCAATGCGTCAGTTAAAGTTTTAAAAATAGATTTTGAAAGAATTTCAGACAAAATTATTGTTTCAGTGCAAGTTTGAGTTTTCACGCCCGAAACTTTTTCTACAATCAAATCTTCTAATAAAATTAAAGTTTCAGATAACAGTTTTTCGATTGAGTTATTCAAGCTTTCGCTTAAAACAAGAACTTCAGATAAATTCCTGTTTAAAGATTTTGTTAACTCTTCAGACAAGATTACTGTTTCTGAAAATAGTTTTGAGGGAAGTTTAAACAATTCTTCAGACAAACCATGTGTTTCAATTAAATTTTTATTTGAAATTTTTAAAATCTCATCACTTAACACTAGTGAATCTGATAAATTTCTATTCAATGATTTATAAATCGTTTCAGATAATACAAGTGTTTCGGTTAAAGTTCTTGAATAAATTGAACCGGTTGTAGTGAAAACTTCAGATAGAATTAGGGCTTCAGTGCAAGTTTGAGATTTTCCACCACCAGTGGAAACAATAAAAATTCCAGTATTACTCCAATCCCCACTTCCTTTTTCACAAGCCCTCCAATACTTTGTACCATCAGTTAGGCCAGAAGCATTATATTGGATTCTATATCCTTCGACATAAATACCGCCAGTCGGAAAATCTAACCAAGAACCATCATAGTATTGCCAGTTGGTAACACTTGAACTTGTATCTAAATTTAATTCTAAATCACCAAAAGCATTACTTGTCTTATCCACTTGTAATTGATAATTGACCGATTTTTGCTTTATTAGTATTTCAGATAAGACTAACGATGAAGAAATTGTTTTTGAAGTAAATTTTGTTAAAAATTCAGTTAAACTTAAAGTTTCACTAAACACTCTTCCATAAATTGGAGTTTTAGTAATCGCATCACTTAAAACTAAAGCATCAGATATTGGCTTTGAAGTAGTTTTAGCAACTGTATCAGATAAAATAAGTGCATCACTGCAAGCTTGAGTGTAATTATTTCCAAACGGAGCCACTACCTCACAATCAGTAGTTCCAGTTCCCATGATAACAGACGCGGTTGCCTTACTTGAAGAATTTCTATAAACATAAGAAACTCTAAGTCTATCTCCAGAAGCCCATGTTCCCAAATCAGCCGCAGTGTGAGTGAATGATTTCACACCTGCACTCAATTTTTGCTCGGTTGAAGCCGAACTAATAGCCTGTTGTACACCTGAAGAATTAACTCTGGCCACATACGTTGAACCATAAACATTGTTATCACCGGTGGTAATGTTCATTTCAACAGTATAATTTCCAGTGTACCCCATTGTTCCAGGATCAGCTGCAGCAGTATAACCATAACTGGTTCGAGTTTCAGAAGCAGCTAAATTAATAGTTAGTGAACTTGTAGTTTGAGTTCCTGCAGTCAGAGCCTTATTGAAATCAGCTCCGCCTGTTAAATCCGAATCGGTAGACTTTATAATGTAAGTTTTGCTCATAATAATTCATCTTTCAACATATCCTTTTGTACTGTTTCTATCTCCAAAGCGCTCACCCATTTTCCTCTTTTAAACGAGCAATCTGGATATCTTGACTGGTTATCTGCCAACGTGTCATTATTTGAAGCAAAAAGTTCCTTGTCGTCTGAAAAATAATAATCGGTTCCGTGGTGAATCATGCGATACGGTCTGACTCCATCATGTGTTTCATTATAGAAAACAATGTAACCAAGCATTCCATCTGCCGGCAAATCAGCCCACTTAATGTCCTTTGAGGAATAAACTTTTCCGCTTTCATAATAGGCTTTCCAGCCAGCCACTGTCAAAATCATACTGTTGCCTCCGGGCCAAAGAATAATAATGTTGGTGAACCTGTTGTAGTTGTACTATTTATGGGAGATTGAAGAGAGGGATTTCTAACCTTGGTGTCTGTTTCAATTAAAGCGTCAGTTAAACTGGCCTGAGCTAAGAAAATCCAACCAGTGTTTCCTCCATTATTGGTTGAATGAGTGGCAAACCAAGTATTACTCGGTGTGACATGCGAGTTTGAAATAGTTAAATAATCACACGTAATATTTGAATTTGTAGTATAAAGTTGATGATAACTGCCCCCATAAGTTCCGATTGTTATATTGTTTCCAACTGTTCCATTAGCAATAAAATTAGTAATGGTGGTTGTTCCACCATATGCTGCGTTAAAATTAACTGTTCTACCAGCATCAATTTGGAATGTAGTATAAGTCTCGTCCGTATAAGCAAGTCTGAACTCATAAGCCCCAGTATTTGCTACCCAAAGAGTGTTATAGGCAAGACTGCCTCCCCAAAAAAGGATGTTGCCAGTCAATGCCCCTGTTGTTTTTATTGTCCCTGTTCCTTTATCCCAAGTTAAAGTTCCAGTGTTACTAATATACCAAGCATTGCCGGCAGTGGTGCGCGTGAAAGTCCAAGTTCCACTTCCCATTTTTATTCCACGAACATAAGTTTTAGAAGACTCCATAATGTCACTAATAGTAACATTTTTGTTGTTTGCATCAAAAGTCCCATATAGAATATATAGTGTCTTGCAAGATAAATTATCTTGCAAAGTTAAAGTTTTACCTGCCAAGCGCATATAGATTCCGGGAAGAGTCACTCCATTAGTAGTAAGACTAATATCATCGCGACTATCAAGATTCAAAGAATATACGCCTGAAGATATGCTCCCTAAATTTGTACAATTAAGACTGCCATAAATATAAATTTGACCTGAGAAACTTATAATGGGCGCTTTATTTGTTGAACCAAAACTTATATTTTTACCGGCCCTTGCAACATTCATCGCAACAGTAGAACTCGAGCTGGTGAAACTATCTAAAACCGCATCATCTTGAGGTAAAGGCACTCTTGCCGGAGTTGAACCTCCAGATGTTGTCATCCATTTTGAATCACTCCAATTTCCATTTGGAGAACCAGCTAATACATAATAACAAGTTGTTCCAGTAGTGAAAGTAATTCCACTATTGCCTCCAGCATTCCCTGAATTTCCAGTTATAGCGCTTAAATCCCAAGAAGCACTTCCCGCTCCAACAATATCCTGAAAATCTACATTTGAAGCACTTATCGTACCATTTGCAGTAATAGTTCTTTGAATTGCATAAGTGAATGAAGTAACCTTTAATCTCCTGGTAGTGGAATAACCATTTGGGGAAAAAGTATGCGATATTGTTACATCTGTATTAAAACATAGTCTGGGATCCATAGTATTTGTGGCGGTTGATGTTAAATCATAAAAAGTAACTGCACCATCTATAACACCAATGTCACCACCTCCCCCAGATACATCAACAATTTGGCTATTTGCATCAAAAGTTCCTGCTTGTGCATAAAAACAAGCCCCATAAATTCCAGCCCCCATATTATAACCAAATAATAATGTTAATTTATCAGTGAGCTGGAAAGTTCCATTTCCATTTAAATGCAATACTTGAAGGCTTTTCCCATTAGATTTAATAGTGGCTGTACCGCTTGGAGCGCGCATGGCTAAACGGCCAGTCCAACTTTGAGTCATTCCAGCACTTAAAGTAAAATTTCCATAAACATTCAAAACAGAAGTTCCACTAAGTATTCCAGTATATGCATAAGTTTCAGCATCAAAACTTAAACAATTAGATTCCGCAGCTATAGCCAAATTATAAGTGCTATCCAAATAAACATTATCACTCTGACCTGGTACTACAGCCCCAGGTGAACCACCCCTGGTTTCTGACCATACTGAAGTAGAACTCCAATCTCCTGCTGCCACTAAAAACTTATCAGTCATAGTATTTCACCGGCAGGCCCTTATCCAAAGCCTCAATTAAAAGTTGACTTTCCAACATTGAATCTTGTTTGGTTGTAATATCCCTCCAAGACCTTGAAGGATTCAAGTAAAAAATTTGCAATATGGTGGCTTCGTTTAAGGATAAAACTTCCAATATTGGTTTGTTAATTCCCTTAAAAGAACCATCTGTTAAAGAAAAAGATTCAAAACAAATCAAAGAAGGGCTCACGTGATCACCTTAGACAAAGCAGATTTCTCTTCATAAGACTTACCACCATTAATAACAGTGATATCAGTAGCCTTTCCATAAATGATATCCACCAACAACCTATTAAACGCTCCTAAATCAATGGTTTTCATGTGCCCAACTTGATGAGTGGTATCAACAAACATTTTAATTCCTGCATCAAAACACTTTTTGGAAAAATAATAATCTTCACCTTGCAGAAGCCTCCCATCTTCAGTTGTCGAAAACTCAAACCAGGGCGGTTTCATGTTCTCTAACACGCTTCTATGAATCAACAAGCACCCGGTTCCCACTCCGTCCACTTCAATCAAACCATCTACGGCCTTATCCAAGTCAGGTTTAGTTATCATGTGATACACTAATCCATCCACGTCATGACGCTTCATGATTAAAGGATAAGGAATACCTTTTGACATGCAAGTAGTCATAGCTGAAACCACGAGCTTTCCACGCTTAGCCATGTTCAAAATGTTGTCATTGGGGTGCATGTCTGAATCCAAAAACAACAACCATTCGTTCTCAGTGTCCAAAAAAGATTTCACTAAATGGTTGCGGCTTACACTTACAGGTTGCTCTTGGCGAAAAAGAAAAGTCACATTCTTAGAATTAGACATGCCGATGTCTAACATCCATATAACGGTCTCCGCCCTGAGCTCTCCCAGGTGCGGGACCGCTATCAAGAACGTGTTCTCTTTCACAAGAACACTCCTTTACGTTACCTGTATTTTGTAAGTTATCGCCAGGCTGTCGCCTGAAACAACGTTAACTGCTGCAAAAGTCTGAGCTGCAATCATTGTTCCAGCTGCGTTTGCATCAAAGACACCTGCTTCAGTTATGGCTTTTGTTTCAGTTATTGAAAACGTGTACAAGAACTGCGCTGTGTCCCCTGCAACTGTAGTAGTCACATTCGTTGTAGTCGCTGTTCCCCTCTTATACTCGTTATTCAACTGAGTGCTTGTAGCCGCAAACGCTGTCGTGCCTGTCCCATTCGCTATGTTTGTGAAGGCCGTTCCTGCACCAATAATGAGTTTTGCGACCTCTCCAAACCCCAAGTTAGTTTTTGTCATCCCTATCCACCTCTTTACCATCAAGTATTTTTCTTTTTTCTTTCAATTTTCCATTATTATCGTAAGTTTTGATTTCCCAAATTTCGTGAATTTCAGGTCTGTCCGTCATTCAATTCCCCCTATGCATTTGGCAAATCATCCATTACCAAAACATCATCCACTTCAGCAGTGATGATCTTCCCGTCATTATAAAGCAATTCCACTTCAGCCCTATAAGTGCCCGACGTGTCCATATCCGCTGCTTGCAAAGTCACATAACAAGTTCCAGCTGGCGCACTGGTTACAC
>Ga0315284_10012873_pt1 | contig 11913 bp, 16 predicted proteins | sample YL17G09_16_MG_FD_203696 | JGI IMG/M metagenome (GOLD analysis project Ga0315284, IMG submission 203696) | Sediment microbial communities from Yellowstone Lake, YNP, Wyoming, USA - YL17G09_16 | ecosystem: Environmental > Aquatic > Freshwater > Lake > Sediment | place: USA: Wyoming | collected...
TCGTTAAGTTTGTATTGATAAACGCCTGCGCGCGTAATAATTGCATCAGTTTTCAAAAACCCTTCATCGGTGAAGGTTGTTTTTGAAAATTGCGAAACATCATGAAAAATAAGATTTTTATTTTGCGCGTTCATATTGTGCAATATATCACCAATAAAAAAAGAAAAGAACATATTTTTAACAAAAAAAGCTTTAAAAATAAGTGATTTTGTTTGTATTGGTTAATGACGGTTGATAACGCGTTATAAAGCATTAAGATGTTTTATTAGGGTTGACATTAGTTGTTATTGTATATATTATCCAATTGTTAACCGCCGAGCCTTGTTAACGAACCTGTGGTAATTAAATTGCTACGTGCGTAACTCGGCGGCAACAAAAATAGGTAAAAAAATGACAACTAAAACATTCAACAATCCGAAGCGTTTCGTGCGCTTGCGCGAAGTGATTAACATCTGCGGCTTAAGCCGCTCTACAATTCGCATATTAGAATTATCCGGTAAATTCCCTGCGCATGTTCAAATAACCGATAAAATTATTGGGTGGGATTATGAGGAAATTATTGCGTGGTGCGAACAAAGAAAGAAGGCGAGGAAATAAACATGACCTACATGTCCGTAAATTATGATCAAGCAACGGAACAAAAAGTATCAAAATTATATTGGGATAAGATGCTAAAAAAGATTATTGAAAAGCCGCTAGAAATTATTAGATCAATAGTTAATAACATTATCGCCAAGTGTATTAAGATTGAAAAAGCTGCTATTGCTGCCGAAAATAAAAAGAAAAAAAATGGTAAATTAACAAGGCGCGAACGAGATGTGCTTAAGCAATTATCTTTGGGTAAGCATAAAAACGATGCTATTGCCAAAGCATTAAAATTATCATCTCGTACCGTTGAAATGCACTTTGAAAACATAAGAAAAAAATACGGTAAAATAAGTAGGAAAGAATTGGCGGCATTGGTTAAAAATGGAAATGCTAAATAATGAACTACATTGATTTTTTATCATTTGTTTTTGGTTTTTTTTTATCGTTATTAACCATACATCTTTATCGCAAAAAAAGGAAGCGTGCCCGAGAGGCCGATGGGGACAGACTGTAAATCTGTTGACTACAATCCACCTTAGTTCGAATCTAAGCGCTTCCACCAATTTACAAACAAAGAGATTAACTATGCTAACTAGAACATCAAAAACCACTGGAGTTTTATTTCGCTCTAGCGACGTTGAAAGAATAGAGATTTGCAATTTAATAAATTCAGGATACCCAACTGATATAACTTACGGCATACAAGTTTATTTTTATAAAAAGAAAGAAGAACTTTATGTTTATAAGACTAAAGAACGGCGTGATGATGTATTTATTATGCTTGAACAAGGCATCAATAAAGAATTGTATTGTGGATTTCCTCTGGACATTGCGTTATGAAAAAAACATATCCTATAATAAAATTAAAATGGCGTTTTTTGTGGACTGAATGTGATAAATGTCACGATGCGTTTAGATTCGAAGATATGTGGAATGTAGACAGAGGTGTGTATGATTACTGCACCGAGTGTTTTAAAACCAAAGAAGAAGTGCTTGCGTATATCAACCTTTCTAGCGAGTCAGTGCATTCGCACTTCTTAAAACTTGACCCATTAAACCAGCCGCAAGAATATGGCGTGTCTGGAAAAGATTCGCCAACTACGCTTTGCTCTGACTACTGGTTTGACGCTCTAGGTCTTCCACATTTTGATTTTAGCAAAACGATACCAATGCCTGAGGTTAAGACACCAAAATCAACATCAGAAAAAATTCAGCAGCTATCCAAATCTGACGTTTTTGAAGCTTTATTTGATAAATTTTTCAACGGAGGAATTAATTTACACAGAATGGTCTACCCAGACGATACAGACAAAGATTATATTATAGACGAATATGATAACAAATTAGAAACTGATGCCGATTTTCTAAAGCGATGTAATGAGGCGATTAAAAAATTAAATCCAGCCCCAAGAACTGAACCGCTGGCGGTAGTGTACAAAGATAAAAAACCAAGACCTGCTATATGTAAAAATAGAAGAGGAATTATGATTAAAGATGGTAAATTTTCGGAGGATGCATAATGTATACCTACGTTGTTTCTGATTCGATAGAAATTCACGGAGTTTTTTCAACAAAAGAAAATGCCGAAAAAGCTATTGAATATATCCATAAAAAAGATGGTTATGAACATTGCTTTATATCAAAATTTAATTTAGATGTTTTAACATCAACATCTATAAGCGCTTTTGTTTCATTCAAATAAATCATCGCTAAAAACCGGCTCAGCAATACAGCGGCAATTTGACATCAGCAGGTTATCGTTTATAATGTAACTATTACTAAACGTCTCTAAATTATAAACATAGCCATGAAATACACTGTCGATTTTATCAATAACGCGCACAAAATGATGTTGAATGGGATGAATCTTTCCGAGGTTGCTGCAACTTTGCAATGCAATGCCGATAATCTCTCCGTCATGTTTCGTAATAATGGTTTTAAGGTCATCCACCATCATCGATTGCCACATAATTTTAAGCATATCAATAATAAATGTCTTATCAACGATTATATTAACGGGGGCAGCGTACTTGCTCTTTCCAAAAAATATAGCATTGCCAGAAAATCCATTGTTGAAAGGCTTGTTAAAAATAATGTTCAAATCCGCAATGGCTCTCAAGCCAATATCTTGCGTATGCAAAGACTTGCTTTGCCAGAAAGAAAACAACTTACTAAAAAAGCTAATAAAGCTGTGAGAGGTAAAACCAAGAGCATACAGACAATTCGAAATATGTCTATCGGGCACCAAGCATTCCAAACTCGTATTGGCAAAGGTGAAAAATTTCTCGCAAATATTTTCGCCAAAAATGGATTTAAAGTTATCACTCAAGCAAGTGTCGAATCGTATAATATCGACATTTTGGTTAATAATTCCATCGCCGTGGAATTGCTCTGCTGTTCCGCCAATCCCCTCAATAGGAAAAATGAAAGAAAGAAAATCAAATATCTCATCAAAAGTGGGTTTAAAGTTTTTTACATTACTTTCAGAGGTACTAAAAACATCAATTCCGTTTATGCCAACAGAGAAAATATTATCGCCGATCTTAAGATTATGTGCGGCAATAATTCCGCGCTCGGTAAATACAGGGTGGTTTATTGTGCACTCGAAAGGTTCGCCAGAACTCGTGATGATCTTGGTCGTTTTTCCGTCGTACCATCGCCTGAAAAGTTTTTTTACATTGACAAGACTGCTAAATTTAGTTGCCCCTAAAAAACAATTAATGTCTTCGCCCGGATGTCCGGTTTCTTCCGGTGGGTCGTCCCAACCAAAAGTTTCCCCATTATTTTCCTCGTGACTTTCCCTGACTCTTTCATCGCCGGCAGTGCGCCAAACATATTGAGAAATACCTAAGTCGGTTTGTCTTAATTCGTTGAGCTGGCCGTTAAGTTTTGACACTTGATCACGACCGATTAAATCTGCGCGGCTTTCTGCAACGTCTAGTCGTTCTTCGATATGCTCTGAAATGCTTTCATGCCTTAGCCCTTGTACAAAACCTTGTTTAACTTGATATTCAATTTGTGATAGCGCGGTATCTTCAAGTGACTTAATTAATCCGACGTTAGCATTAACCCAACCGTCGAGATGATCTTTTAGCCACGGCTCATTAGTAAAAATATTAACGTCGAACATGTGCAAAATTTGCTTGCGCCACTGCATAGCTTGGAAGCTATTAACTTCTGCGGCGTGAAGTTTAGCGATATGTTCTTCGTCAACATTTCTGTCTAAGTAAAGTTTTATTTTATCAAAAATTCTGTCGGTGTCGCTTTTGGTGTCGTCGCGTAATGCGGTTGGCTTGTTCTTATGAACATCTTGTAGTAAATAAGGCAATTGTGGTATTAGATATTCATCTACCGCAATTTTTATTTTATTAACCACGGCGCGCAATGCCTTTTGATATGATTTTTCTTGATTAAGCGGATGAAGCTGTCTAAGAGGCTTTTTTAATTTGCGCTTTTTATTACCGCGCATAATGGATAAATTGTGCGCTATATTCGATTTCATTGTTGGCTTGTTTTAGTTGGGTATGCTGTGTCCATATCTTGGCTAATAGGTATTTCCTCGCCCTTCTTTTTAATTTCCTCAATAGTTTTTTGGTCAAAGTTTTGCGGTGCTTCGACGCTCTTTATTTGCAAATTAAAATCGTAGGTATCATCAACGAATCTTTCGCGAACTTCTTCTTGTGAAAGCACGCCTCGGTCAATATAAACCGCATCAGCTTGCGCCTGCTGTAGTTTCATAGCTACCAAATCCTTTTCTTCGTACTGCCACAACGCGTTAAACGACGGTGAAACTTCTTCAATATCATCTTGAAAGGCGCAATCATCGGCTAATGAAACATAACCAATTAATTTTTTTAACAATGGGAAAATATCTTGAACTTGTCGTTGTTTTATTGTGCTATACCAAGACGATACATCGTCACTAGCCCCGCCATGTCCAAGGCCGCTACGCTGGTCGCCAAATAATATTCCGTGAGGTATGCGACAAGAGGCGCATAGTTTACGCTCAAGCTTGGTTAATAAATCATCGATTTGACTAACATTGGTCATTACTTTGTCAAACTTTTCCTCTTCAGCATCAATGACAACCGCGTTTATTACTGATTTTGCGTAATTAATAACGTCCATTCTGCTCTTAACATCTTGGACGCCGGTTGCGGTTGATAATTTCATCGCCAAGTCTTTAATACCAAAAACATTGACAATCATTTCATGAACACTTTCTGCCGCGTAGGTATAAGCTTGTTCTAAATTGATAATGTCCCACATGTATGATTGCGTCTCTGGCGCCATCCACCCTCTGTTTAACCTCTTTAAATACTGTGTCATAGGCGCGCCGTCGATCTTTAGCACGCGCGTTTCATGCACTTTAAACATTAAATGCTCACTAGGAACGCCGTAAAATATCGGGCGTATAGTGTACCATTGTGCCTCGTTAAACTTTGGGCTTGACGGGTCAGAATAATAATCGGTTGGGTAAAGAAAAACCTGCCCTATATCAACAACGCGCAATGCTTCAATTTTCCGTATGTTGTTTAAATCAACTTCATCTATAAGTGCGCGGCCGTCATCAATGAGCATAATGATCAAAGCGCCTCCCATTAAACGTCCCCACCGTATTAAATCGGCAAATCTTTTTTGAGTGTCTAATTTGTCGAGATATTTAGTGATTGTTTTTTCTTCATCATCGCCTTCTAAATCAATCCATTCACGCGTCATTTCGTCAGCCCATGTGTCGATGATTAGACGCATTGTTCCATTGCCTGCATAGAAATGCTCTAATTCCCGAGGATTATAAATACGTGGCGATTGAAAACTTGTACTCGGCGTCTTTGCTGCTCCCTGCACGCCAAGAGATGAAACCAAATTGTACATACTATCGCCAATTACGGAGCGATTTCCTGCGCCGCTTGGTTCAATCATTGACACGGAAGGCGTGTCATTTAACAGTGAAGCCGCGCCGCCGTTTTCATATAGTTTGACTAATTTGTTTCTTTCGTTTTCTTCAAATTTAATTGCCGAGATTTTCTTTTCTATCTTGGTTTTTAATTTTGGTTTTGCCTTTGATTTTGTCTTTTGTTTTTTCATTTTTACCTACACAGATAAGAATAAGATGTACTCGAACGATTCTGTATGAACGACAAAGCTTGTGACGTGCTATCTACTTGGTCGTCATGATCGCCGGTTGGAAAGTTTATTAATTCATTAATGTAATCATACATCCACGGCGCATCTTTTGGAATGAAAACTTTTTTATTCTCAAATAGAGGTGTGCAAGCTGCAAGCCTAACCTCTTTGTCCCCCTTGGGCTTTATCGGTTTTATCGGCAGCATTGTTGTCTTTCTTAATTCCTGTATCAGCGGGTAACCGTTTGATGTTTCCTCTATCAGCAAATAAGTTGGTTTGTATTTTTCAGCCTCGATCAAAGCCCTTTTTTTCAACTCGATATAATCGCATTTGCTGCGCCAGCAATTTAAAAGGTAAATGTTAGTGTCGCGTACACCCCACGTTGTTATCACTGCGTAATCGCTGTTTTCTGACGGTTTGCAATTTGTATCAATAGACTGGATTGTATAATTCAACGCTGGTAATGACGTGTAATATTGTCCTTCAAAATAAGCCTCTTTAATGATGTTGCCACCGTCGATGGTTGGGTTTTGTTGAAACAATGCTGCAAATTTAGATGGGTTATCTTTTCGTTCTTTCAAAAGTTTTTCAAGCGTTTTTCTATCTTCACAAAGAGGCTGACCAATTGCGCGACCTAGCAAATCGTTTTCTTCTGCGATGGCTGGCAGACTAATAACATCCCACATTTCCTTTCCATCTCGTTTCAATAAACGGCCAATCAAATCGTCATGATGCCAGCGCGTTAAAATTATGATGAACGACGTGTTTTTTTGTTCTCTACTTTCGATGGAATATTCGAACTCACTCCAAACCTTGTCCCTCATGACTTTGCTTCGAGCGTCTGTTGCGTTTTTTATAGGGTCATCAATCACCACAAGGTCGGCTGGTGTTCCGGTAATTCCTGATTGAAAACCAAACGCTTTAATAAAACCGCCTTGCGGTGTGTTCCAATGATTTGCGTGTCCCATATCTCCAAAAGAAAATTTTCTTTGTCGCAATAGCCTTTTAATAGCCAGCGAAAATTCAGTCGCATAGTTTAAATTGTACGCGCCGATAATTATTCTTTTTTTTGGGAATTGTTCTAAAAAATAAGCGGGGAAATGTATAGTTGTGTGTAAACTTTTGCCGTGCTGTGGAGGCATCAAAATCATTATGCGCTTTTGTTTACCTGCGATAATTTCATTTAGATGGCTTTGTATTAAAAGCAAATGGGGGTAATCCCAACCAAAATGCGGGGACGTGTCTTTTAGCCAAGAATTAAACGGCTGTATTATCTGCGGTGATGTTAGCTGCTGTATCTGTTGCCTTTTCCTCAGTTCCAATTCCACTTCCAGATCGAGAGGCGATAATCTGCCTAATCTGTTGTTCTGATAGTTTGCGTGATTTGAGCAAGCATAGTTCGTCATAAGTTAGCTTCGATAGATCGATTGGTGTTACATCCTCAAATTCGTACCGCTCGATATAGCCCCGCGACTTGCCGAGGCATTTTAGTTTAAAAATTGTTGCCGCCGTATTGCCGTCCTGTATTTGTTTATGCAAGCTGCTTTCGGTAAAGTCAAGAACACGCTCGGTTATTAGTTTTAATTCCTCACAATACCTCTGGCTTTTCTCTTTCCAAAAATAGTGACAATCCCGGCTAATTCCGGTTTTTGCTGCGGCATCGCTAACATTGCCAAGGTTTTTGTCGAGTGCTGCCAGAAACGTTTTTTGACGCTTTGTAAGCTTTTCTTTTTTAACTGTGGCATCTTGTTGTTCAGCCATATAGCTCCTTTCTTAGTTTTCTTAGTCGATAGGCTTTGCACCTGCAAGCGTTGTTATGGTTTTTGGCTGTCTTTCCGGCCTTAAAATATAGGCCACATGTTTCGCATCTGTGCACAACTTTTTGACGCATTTTGGCCAGTTCACGCGCCGGGTTTGATTTAATTTGTACGTTTACATCGTTAATCATAGGCAAATATTATCACCATTGCGCTACTGTGTCAAACATGTCGATCAAAACGACATATAATGTCGTCGTGTCGATTTTTTGCGGTTTTTTCGACATATGAATTAAGTACGGAATGACGTTCATATGCCAAAAATCCCAAAATAAAATGTTTTTTATTCTTCCATTTCTTCGGCAATTTCTGAATCAAGAGCAAGCATACCGGTTTTATCATTGCCAATCATTTCAGCTTTTTGCATTAATAAGAGAGCCTCTCTTTCCTCTTTTACTTGCTCATCTACGAACCATTGTAAAAATGAAACAGCGGCATAATCTTCGTTAATATTGCCTTCTCGCATCATACCATTGATAGAAGACGAAACCTTTTTCTCAACATCATAAGCAATGGAAAAAACTTCTAAAACAGAAATTACCCTTTCGTTAAATTTTAAATCCATTGGCGACGATACTTGGATAATATTTACCTGCGCTCCATTGCACAACAAAAAATCAAAAATCTTTAGTCCGTGGCATCTTTCCTCTTCGGCCTGTTTTTTCATATATTCATAAAACCCACAAAAACCTTCTTTGTGAAAATATGCAGCCATCTGCAAATACAAATTCGACGCGTAAAATTCTAACATCATTTGTTGATTTAAAAGTGTTTCTAAGCTTTGTGTAATCATTGTTTAACTCCTAATTTTTAATCTATTGAAGCATTATAGCATGAGCCAAAAAAACCACTATCTTATTAAGCGGAGCTTCTTTATTATAAGCCGTTGCTTTAGGGTTTTCTTTGCAATTATACTTTGCGATTATTTTTAAATGTGGGAAAGCCATCTTTAAACAAACTAGCGTTTCTCCGCTTCCAGAAGGTAGTTCAATTGCGTCTTGATGTGTTTCTAGAAAACTCAATTGCGGATTAATTCTTAGCATAGTTGCAATTTCAACCATCAAAGTAATCGGCAAATGGCCGCTAGTTGCGTCAAATAGATTAAATTTTGCTATTTCAAATACATCAAACCATCTGTTCGCAATTAAACCCTCATTATCACCAACGCTAATAACGTCAACATTTAATTCTCGAAGAAATTTAGCGCTATTGCCAGATGTAAAACAAATACATCTATCCGTTTTTAATTGGTCTAAATATCGTCTTATAACACAACTTCTTTCTTGTTTCTCAATAAAATTTATATTAAGCATTGTTTTCTTCGCTTTTAATTATTGGATAAATATTTTTTATATTTTTTAAATCGCCCTTATAAAACACTAACAAATTTTGATGCACCTTAACTACCTTTCTTGTTTTCATACAATTACCGGCTCGTTGTGGCGCTGTACCAAAGCAATTTATTATTATTATTTCATTGTAATATTTAAATCCTATGTCGTTGAAAATTGTAATGTTGTCACCGATAAAGTTGCGATATTGTCCGGTTTTTTTATCACGCACTTCGCCAATTTTAACAACCAAGAACCTATCGCTTTTTAACATATCATAGCACTTTGTGAAAATATTTTTGTATTGCACCATAAATTCTTCATAAGATTGCAAATTAGACATATCGCTATTGCCATCACTATAAATTTCTAAATCATAATATGGAGGGCTGGTAAAACATAGGTCGAAATTTTTGCCATTAATTAGCTGGTCAATGTTGTTACTATCACCGTTATAATACTTCACTTTGTTATTGTATTTATTACAAAGCGCACTATTTATATCACATTGTTCCTTTCTTATTTCTACGGCGTGATATTCGAAACCCAATTCACCAGCAACCACCCCTTTTGTTTGTTCACCACCGAATGGGTCAAGAATTTTGCCGTTTGGTATAGAAAACCATTTAAAAACAATTTCAGCTAAAACCGGGTCAAAATTGCTTGAACCTTCATTTATATCAGCCATCAAACTATCCTTGGCCAATACGCCTTCTTTTGTTTGAGATAAATTTCCGGTTATTGATAGCCAACTGGTTTTCCTTTCTTGCCAGTAACCTTGCCTTGTATCAAGTATCGAAAAAGGCGGCACAACGAAATCTATATTAAGTTTCGCGCGTGCCTGCGTTTCTTTTACTTCATTATTATTTACGCCACTATTCAAATCGGCAACGCTATATCCTACATCTTGCAATACCCCACTATCAAAATTATTCCTCAAAATATCAAAATCCGTCTCACCGTCGCTAATGTTGCTTTCCAAACCAACCTTATGTTTTTCTTCTTCTGACATAACCCTATCAGGAATTATGCAATTGGCTTCTTTTCGACCTAATTCAAGTAGAGCTTGTAATCTTTGGTTGCCTGACAGCACAATGTCGTTTTCGTCAAGCTTAAGAACGTCATGAAAACCTCGCTCTATTATGCGTTGCTTTAGTCGCTCGTAATGTTCTTTTGAAATTCTTCTAGGGTTTTTATCCCACGGAATTAAATCAGCAAGACGCCGTTTCTCAATATGCCACGTTAAATCACTCATTTTTTATTTCCGCTTGATTTTTTTAAAGATAAGCAATATAATAAATTATTATGGTTACAAAATCAAAGTTTTATTTAAAATAAAAATTATTATAACAATCAAGGCATTAGAATGAAACCAACAAATGACATACAACGTGACAGATTTATTGCGTTTATAGAAAAATATGAAATAAAAGGACGCGTGGCTGCGCACGTATTAGGCCTCCATCAAAGCACCGTGGCGCTTAAAAAATGCGGCTGTTACATTACAACCGAGGAAGATGTTAACAAACTCAAACTCGGTTACTATCTTTTTCTAAGTGAAAAAATTGCACAATTAGAAAAAGAATTGGTAAGAGATGGGATAAGGCCATTGGCTAAAAAATAATTTTTTGTTATAATGGGGAAAACGGGCGTGAGAACTCGAAAAAATAACATGTACACTAAACCCTCTTTATGGGTGGGCAGTGCGTCCGTACATACGCATTTCTCACAGATCGCCCATCCATAAAGAGGGTTTTTTTATTGGAGAAACAATGACAATCTATAAAATCGTAAAATGGGAAATTTATCAGCATTACAAAGATCGAAATCCGCCTTGGATAAAATTACATACTGAATTATTGAATAGCAAAACATGGGTTATGCTAGATGATGCTAGCAGAGTGCTAGCAATTGCTACAATGTTAATTGCAGCGCGAAATAATACGAACGGCGAGTTTGATGATGACCCAGTTTTTTTTCAAAAAGTTGCTTTTTTAAATCAAAAACCAAACTTTCAACCCCTTGTTAACATTGGATTTATTGAGGTTGTTCATGCTGATGCTAGCAACATGCTAGCAACATGCAAGCAAAGTGCTAGCCCAGAGAAGAGAAGAGTAGAGACAGAGACAGAGACAGAGAATAAAAAACATGAGCCGCAACCTGCGGTTGCTAGTAAAAAATCTAAACATGTTCATGTATTTAACTTTTCAAAAGAATTTGAAGAGGCCTTTGTATTATATCAACATCGACAAGGCGACGGCGATTTAGAAGACAAACATAACACATGGCTGAAATGGCAAAAAATATTAAAACAGCGCGCCACTGTTGACGCGGTACAAGTTGATGATATCGCATTATTACAATGCGCTAAAAATTACATGGAAGAATGTGCGATGCTTAATCGCGACCAAGAGTTTCATTACAAAATCACAAATTTTTATGGTAAAGCCGCGTACTACAAAAAATACTTAATCAAAAAACCAATTAAAATAAATGAGGCAAACAATGGAACAAGAAATCCAAACCACCGAACAACCGCAACAGAACATCACGCCAGCGTCGTCCGGGCAACAAGAGCTATGCCGCTCGACGGAAGCCTTGGCCGTGCAGAAGAAGGTGAAGTCGCTTTTTGATAATTTTGCGGCAATTTATGGTCATCGTTGGACATCGTCAATATCAGACCCAGAAATTTTAAAAAAAAGTATGCAAGCATGGACGTCTAGCATTGCGGACTTAACAAATGAACAATTACATCGCGCTATGCGTAAATTTACGCGGTGCGAGGATTGGGTGAGTATATCTGGATTTCGCAAAGCCGCTCTCGGAATTTACGAGCCGTCGCGCGCTTGGGAGGTTAGATATGACGACCCCATAGCCAATAAGGTTTGGAATAATATTTACACTATAGACCAAAAATCGGCGGACGCTAGGGCTGTTTTCATGGCCAAATATGATGTTTACACAGAAAAATTGCTCATGGCAACTCAAAAAAACACAGGTGACAAATGAACAACGTCAAAGATTATCGGATTGAACTAAAGGTTAAAAAC
>Ga0315284_10012874_pt1 | contig 11912 bp, 13 predicted proteins | sample YL17G09_16_MG_FD_203696 | JGI IMG/M metagenome (GOLD analysis project Ga0315284, IMG submission 203696) | Sediment microbial communities from Yellowstone Lake, YNP, Wyoming, USA - YL17G09_16 | ecosystem: Environmental > Aquatic > Freshwater > Lake > Sediment | place: USA: Wyoming | collected...
AGGCTTTTAACACATCGAATTTGAAGAATTTTCCTAGAGGGGGTTATGGCGCTGGTACTGCTATATCATTTTGGATTAAGCCACATTCACATGCTACAAGTGACCAGCAGATTATAAAACTCTACAATGATACAGGTAATGGTCAAGATACTATATATCTGTCGGGTGGTTATTTACTTGCGGATTTAAATCCATGTGGTACTGCAACTGCAAATGCAAAATCCCTATATGTCTTGAATCAATGGATGCATATTGTTGCTACAACAAATGGAACACACACGCTTTTATATGTGAATGGAACGTATATTGCGTCTAACATTTTAGGCAATTGCCCCAATGGTACAACTAATTTATGGATAGGGCAAGCAAAGGATAATACAGTAAGATTAAATTCTACGATAGATGAGGTGGTATTTTGGAGTCGTAATTTAAATCAAACTGAGATAACGAATTTATATGAGGCTGGTTTAACGCAGGCCGCGTTTAACACAGCGAACATGACATGGTACCCAAGCAACCCAGGCACAATAGTGAATGTAACAGCCACAATCGGATTCGCAGACAAGACAATAGCATCCAACATAACCTACACGAACATAACCGGAGGCATACACCAGTTGAGGAACAACACCGGATACGAGTTCAACATAAGCAACATAGTAACTTGGGCGAATAACAACACACACAATATAGTATTCGCCAACGCGACCACAAAGAAGGTTGGAGTATTCAACGCCACAGTAAAAGCCTGCGGAGGCAACGACCTAATCACATGCGACACACAACAGATATTCTACGGAGTCGAAGGCACGGAACTATTACTGCCTAACACTGGCACGACTACTGAAAGCCCGGTAAACTTCAAATGCAACACCTACTTCAAGAACACCATACTGAACACCACATTCCACATCTACAATGACACAGCAGAGTACGCGCAATATAGCAACACCACACCAGGTAACGGAACTAAGAGCATGAGCATAACACTGCCCAACTCAGACTGGAACTGGACATGTCAAGCGTGTACGGCAACAACTTGCATCTACGCTTACAACAACAACTCCTTAACAACTACAGTGCGCGCGACTAACCCATTGGACACATTAGGTGCGTGTCTGACAGATAGAGGATACAGTTTCGAATACACAGCCGGAGACTCGGATGACTACACACAGTTCAACTTCACCAACATGGGAACATATATGGTGGATAATAACATGAGCAACATCTGGGTGGAGTACGCGACAGAGTATCATAAAGCTAACAACCACATGCTGGTGGACACTCAGAATGAGAAGAAGATCATAATATGGGTTGGGGGATACAACTACAACTTCAACCACACCACCAGCGCGGAGACACCAGATAAGACAGTGTACTTGACGATAGCTAACTTCACATTGCAGAATAAAGCCTACTGGGTGGACATACGCAGGGAAGACACGAACACCAGATGGAACTACACCGCGGATAGTGGAACGCACACGTTGGATGTGTTATGCGATAACTACAGTCCTGACACGTTGGATTTGGTGAACTTGACGAGTTTACATAATAAGATTTTCTTGCTGACGGTTAAGGAGAAACCGTTGTTCAGCGGAGTGTTGAATGGAGACTTCACGCGGAGGTATAGGAGTTACTTAGATGCTGAGAGTGTCACACTCTACTTCCTGAACACAACCAGCACAACATACTATAACATCGACTATGAGTTGATAGACTACCTGGGAACATTCGGAAACAGTTACTTCAGGATAGTCAGAAACATCAACACGACACTCAGCACCGTATGGCAGAACACCTGGTATCACCTGTTGAATGAGGATGTGAGCCTGGAGAACGGAACCTATTACCAGTACATCGTATACACGCCAACTGACACGCGGATCATAACGTGGGATAGGATAGTGAACGGAGACAAGAAGTACATCGTAATCCGGGAGGTGAAGTACACGGATAAGACAGACTACCTGGATGGGGTGAGTCTGGGATTCACCACCAGCTACGACAGCAGCAGCGTAGGCGCGAGCTACAATGTAAGCCAAGGCACACTGGATAGTCTCACGTTCACAGTCTACAATTACAGCACAACCAACGGGTACACGCAGATGTACACGACCACAGTATCCGGAAGCAACCAAGGCACGATAACCTACACAGTTCCGGACAACAACAAAACCTACTACCTAACCGCATCAGCGGTCACAAGCAAATACGGGACGGTGAAGATAACGGAATTATGCAACCCCGCTAAGACGGAGCAACGGTTCCCAATGTATGACAGCTTCAACCTACCAGCCACCATGTTCGGAGTGACACGCGAGAACCTATACACTGGAGCCAGCATATTCTTCATAACACTCATAGCCACAGCAACCTCATCCTTCAGCCTGGGAACAGGCGCGTTGGTGATGATGGGCGCAGTAGGCCTGCTGAAATACTTCAACTGGTTCAGGGAGATGACTTGGACACTATACGCCTTCCTAATGGCGGTTGCAGTGGCCTTCGCATTCGTGGAAGGCCGGAGGAAGACAGAATGAGGAGTGTGATGATCAGCATAACGATTATATTGTTCTGCCTTAGTATGGGAGTCATCAACGAGGTAAACGCTGACTACTTCACGGAGAAGAACAGGACACTATATGGTGGATGGGAAGGCGAACCCTATTTAACGGCAGATGACTTGCCTGCCGTAAACAGTAGGAGCAACTTCAACAAGACATTATACGATAACAGCGCACCCAGCGAACAGCCCAGCACAATAAACTGGATAGACACCGTACTCAGCAGCTTCAACCTAGTGGTGCAGTTCGTCAGCTTCTTCATCAACACGCTGGTGAACAGTACAATAGGATTCAGTTCATTCATACAGACGTTAGGACACCCGGAGAGCGATAAACTATTAGTTCCATCCGATATAGCGGATGTGATAGCGATACTCGTAAACATCAACCACATATTCGCCATAGGACAGATATGGATGAAGTGGAGCATGAAAGGTGCCATGTGAAAATACAGACAATACTCATAATACTATGGATGATAGGCGTGGCCGCAGCCTACGATAACAGCAGCGTAACCAGCGCCTACCTTAAACTAACCAACAACGACCCCATACACGCGATACACGATGCTAACACGGCAGTGTGGGGGGATTGGTTCTGGTTAATGTTAGCTGGGGGGCCGTGGCTGGCGATGGTGTTGGCGCATAAGAGCATACATGTCGCTACATTGTGGCTGACTATGATACTAGCAGCCTACGGTGGGGATGTGATGTTGGGGAGTGGTATGATTCCAACTCACATATTCTACATCGTGGCTGCGTTGTGGTTGATGAGCATACTAATTCGGTTGTTGAGTCCGGAGTACACTAATTGAGGTGGATGAAATGGATGTTAAGGAGAGTATGAAACGGTGGATGTTTCCAACGGAGAAGGAGCGCGAGGAACGGGATGTGTTGGAGATAAGCCGGCTTAAACGGAAGTTGGAGAAGGAGGAGTTGAAAAGCAAATTGGGGAGGTTGAAGAAGACCAGCAGCGCAGGCAGGTGGAATCCAGACCCGAATCATCTTAAGTTTATGGGAGGAGGATAATATGGGCCTGTGGAAGAATAAGTATGGGAGACAATACGATGCGGCTGAGACACGCGAGGAGAAGAACAGGATACTGGTCCAGTGGAGGGCTGAAGTTAGGAGGGTTGATGCTGAACGGGAGCAGGCATTGAAGGTTAAGCATCCGCCAACATACCATAAGATTGGAAAACGCAAACTCATAAGAAGACAACGCATAATGCAAAGGCGGGAAGGTTACGCAGCCGGTAAGATGATGGATAGAATGTTCGGAGTGTAAAATTGATTAGAAGCAACGTGTTGAAGATAAGGAAGCCGTACAACCGTTACCTGGATGAGTGCATATCCCAGAACAACAACACGGAAATAAACCACGACTTCCAAGGGTGGATGCAGATGAGCAAACTAAGGAAGAACACGCACCTGATAGACATCAGACCGATAAACTACCGCGACAGGTTCCTTATAACTTTGAAGAAGGAATTACAGAAGGACACCCGAAGAAGTGAGGGGAGGAAATATGCCTTCTACAACATACTCTAAACTGATAGTATTCGGACTACTATTCTCATTAGCTTACGCTGTCAATGCCAGCATACAACCAATCAACATCATGGTGAACAGCACAAGCGGATTCACAGACCTACGAGTGTTGGTTGTGAACAGCACCAACAATGGAGTGTATGATGAGACTTTCCTAAGTGCCACTACTAGAACTTCTGCGACTGTTTACCTACTGCCCAATGACACAAAATACGATGAAATATTCAACTACAGCATACAGGTTAAGCGTGGAACGGATTGGTATTGGTTGGATGCTAACAACAACACCATGGATTATCTTGGTCGTGGCAGAATCTTTTGGAATATTACTTTGTTGAATGCGTCTGGAAGCAGTAAACTCTACACTGATGCTGACGGTAACGTGTTAGGTGGCACTGATGCGAATACGGAGTATACTGCTAAAGCTGATATGGGTTTGTTGTTCAGCGTTAATGAGATTGGCTTAGTCGAGAGTTGCGGTGGGGGGGAGATGTTGAAGTGGGATGGTGCTATGTGGGAGTGCAGCGAAGACTTGCAGGGTGGCGGTGGCGACCCATATGATGATGCTCCAATCTGGTCTAGTCTTGGGGATACTAATGACACGTTGAATCTAATCAATGGTTCAGTTTACAAGTGGGATAAAGTCTACGGTTGGATGCCGTATATGCTGAACACGACCACAGAGTTTGACGGGGATGTTAGCGGAACATTTGATGCGATAGCGGTTGACGATAACAGCCACAACCACGACTTCACCACAGTCGTGGACACCACAAACGACTTTGAAGTCGGTGGAGGATTCTTAGGTGGCGGTGTTACATTAGACACTAATGGAAATGGTTGGTTCGCAGGAAGCGTAATACTGTTGAAGAACATCACCGCAGCCACCATCGTAGAGGCGAACTTCAGCACAAACCTTATGCCATGGAAGGATGCGACCTTCACAGTCGGCAACAGCAGCTACCGTTGGAGTGAAGGACACTTCCTGATGGTGAACGTCAGCAACGGGTTGATACTCGCTAACACTCCAAGTTGCACATACTTGGGAACGAACAGCACAGGATACCTGATATGCACTCCAACTCCAGAGTATACGACTTACTGGTTGAACGATAGCAGTGGAATGGTATATAGTAACAACAGCTACCGTGTCGTAAACATAACCACTAACCTGACATCAGACAACTTTGAACTGGCTGGAAGCACACACATGTATTTCAACGGATACACACTCGCCAGCACGACAGTCCAAAGCGGAGCGGAGATAATCGGAGTCAAAGACACAAGCGACTTCTACACTCAAACCAATGTGGAGAATATATTGGCTGAGATTGGCAGAAAGATGGGTTTCACTTGGGTCACGACTTGGCTCGACCCAGTATTGACTAAACGATTCACCACCCCGCCAACAGAAGACCCATACTACCCATATGAACTTGGAGACAGACACATTGTCGCAGCAAGCGAGGCAGGAGACTGGTGCGATGCCTGCGGAGACTACAGGATACAGATTAATCCAGAGGCAGCGTTCATAACAGGCTCACACACTAATTTCACAAGCATCGTGTACATCACAGACGGTAACAGTCCAGTATTCAGCGAAAATTATAACAACCGCACAGGTATGTGTTTGAAGGCAACGGCATATGATAAGACCACTGAGTTGAGTGTGGAGGTTGCGACATTCAACACAACCGCAGGGTATCAACAGTTGGAGGCTTATGTCCGTCACCCCACATACGATAACACTGATGCGAACAACATAATCTACTTGTATATGAACTCCACATGCGACCAAAGTTTATATGCTCCAGCCGATGCGTGGGATAGTTGCATGTTGGGAGTGTACCATATGAACGACTATCCGCAGAATACTCTTTGGATTAATGACAGCACAAGAAACAAACGTCAGGGGTTAAAGAAAGCTGATAAAAAACCGAATCAGATTATCGGAGAGCGTGGATTCGCTCAGAGTTTCATTTACGCAGGAACTTCGGAAGTCAACAAGAACTACATAAACATAACTGGATTCAACACTACGGCTGGGAACATTCTTGGGATGAATCACACGATAAGCATCTACGGTAAACGGTATGCGTTGGGTAGTCCGTACATTCTGTCGCAGGCTGTTACCACGACTGACAGGATTAGGGTAGGATACTACAATCATGGAACATACCATGGAGCAGTGGGAGTGCAGGGGTTTAACATACTGGTAGACCCTGTGAACTATCACAACCTAGTAATCGCATACAACAACAGCAATAACGTCAGAAACAGCAGCGTATACAATGATGGAATATACTTTAACTCAACGAAGACTGTCACCGCACAGTATGTGACGAACAGACCGATAATACTGCACTCAACATATAATGTTGGAACAACATACGCTGGTGACATGGATGAGTTGCGCATATCAGCAGGCAATAGGATGGAGTGTATGAGAAGTCCTAGTTGGATACGAGATGAGTACACGGATTGGAAATATCAGCCGATGCTGACACAATATGGTGCATTGGAGAATCGCCCACCAGATGGCGGAGATTGGGATGGATATAGAAATTGGATAGCGGAGTGGGATGGTGCGGATTGGACTTGGCCTGAAGGTGAACCATTAGACGGTGACACAGCATACGTTGATGAACTCAAAAGAACATACACATTCGATGGAGTTGATTGGGTCGCATCCGAGTTCAGCACACAATACCATGAAGACCTTGGAAACCTATACGGCTGCGATAGTGGAGGAAGATGCTACCACTTATCTTCACAGTCGCAACTTGATGCTGCTACTAGGATAGCATCACCATCTCAGACAGGATTAGCGGATGCTGGGTGGAGTACGCTGATAGGTAACGCATACCAAGTTGGCACTCCGTTGACGAGCAACCTATTCGTGTCAAAGTCTCGTCCTATATTGGGGTTGCATTCCTCAGACAGTGAAGCTGATTCAGCATACTCTATCCTAAACAGCGTTGACACATTAGAGTTTCAGCGTGGAGAATATATCAGCACAGTATGGCAGTTGAATAGGACACTATTCACCGTGAACAACTCAGATGAGATACTCTTGCACAACAACACAATCGTTGAAGGCAACCTACGTTTCACTGGCGAAATCATGCCCGAAGACGAACCCTGCTCAACCAATGAGATACTAAAAAGTCTTGGAGATGGAACTTGGGCGTGTGCAGCCGATGCTACTGGAGCATCAGTGTTATACACTGCCCAATCCAATGGTGGGCTCGCATTGGATGGCACAGCATTCCGTGTGCGAAAATGCACTGACGGACAGATAATCAAAAACGAGTCAGGTGGTTGGGTATGTGCTGATGATAATGGGATAGTGGATACTATAATCGGAACTGAACCAATACAAGTCCATAGCGCAGAGACATCAACTGTAGCATTCAACGCCACATACCTTAATAGCGTGTTAGCAAACTACACTGGAGTTTACAGTCTATTCACCAACTGGACAGGAGGATATACCATATTCACAAACTGGAGTGGAGCATACTCAATATTCGCAAACCAAACAGGGTCAGATGCGAAATACAACCACAGTGCTAGGACAAGCGGAGGATTGAACGAAGACACACTTGGAGGATTAGCTTTGAAGGAATGCTCTAACGGTCAGTTGTTGAAGAATCAAAGCGGAGGATGGGATTGCGCAGCCGATGCCACGGCTGGCGGAGCGGCTGTGACGAATGAGTGGCAGAATGTAGCAGTGACAAACATATTCAGTAACAGCAGTTTCCCACTGGTGAATGTGACAACCAACCTAACTGTGCGTGGAGACATCATGGGTGGGTACACTGATATAGTGAACTATCAGGGAGTGGGTGTGGGTATCAATTCTAGAATAAAGGCCGGCACATTATTGAAGAATACTGCTGTGGTGGTTGTGCCAGTAGAAGCTACAACACAGTTTGAGTGTCCACGCAGTTTCTACGCCACATTACAGTGTGTTGGAGTAGCCTGCACTTGTTCAGGCAGTATGTCAGTGTTTGGTTTGGATGCGGATGGGGATAACATAACCCAAACGTGGGCGTACTCATTAGCTGCTCTTGCTACTGGACTCTATGAGTCCACCAACGCTTACAGTAGAGTTACTAGAGTGACTCTTTCGGAAACAGGAAACACTTGCACAAGTGTTGGATATAATATGGGTTCAGGCAACCTCATAGGACTGCCAAACTATCCCTTAGAGAATACCTACGATGTCTACAAGGTTCGGAACGCCACAGCAGAACTCACAACCGTGGTTGGAACAATCAACCCGACATACGGCACAGTAGACATGACAGGGTTATTGAAGGCAACGGCTGATTTCACATTCTATGTGCGAGGATACCGTACAGCTAACACATGAAAGCTAAAATAATATTCAGTGGAATATTCCTATTACTAGTGGTAGGATACGCTGTCGCATACACCACCAAAGACCTAGTGCAATTGAAGGAGGACATACTTGGATTATATGATGGGGAGAAGATGGAGAAAGACGGTGGAGGGGAGAAGCAGAATGGTTGGGTTATACAGCAGATGGAAGCTATGCGAGACATAAAGGATGAGGATATTGAAGTCCCTAAAGGCTGGAATAACATGATGGTCAAATACTATAATGTTACGGTACTCACTGCTAAACTGTATGAGGAGGAAACCACTACTACGACTCTCCCACCATACAAGGGATGCTGCGACAAGGATGTGTGTTTGGTAGACGAGGAGAAATGCAAAGACTTAGGATACGACTTAAACTGCAACGAAGACAAGGAATGTGTGACATACAAGGGATGCTGCGTTGAGAAGACTTGCGTGTTCGATGAGAAGAAATGCAAAGAATATAAGTTTAACTGCAACGAGGACAAAGAATGCCAAACATAAGACCAGAGTTCATCAAATTTAGTGAAAAAGTGATTGAAGAAAACAAGACATTGATAAAGAGACTAGGGAGTGTGAACTATGAGAAACACTAGAAGCAAGGTGAACAAGAAGTGGAGGAGGCCGTGGAGTAAACCATGGGGGGAAGATGATTATAACCTACTTGAATTGGATTTGATATGAAATATGAAATGGACAACAACAGCCCTACTCACAATCTGGATGATAACCGGAAGCATACTCATCGCAGAAGATATAAACCCAAGCGACACAATCTGCCGCGCACCCACCAACCCATTCTACGAACTAACACCCAGTACATCGGAGACCACAACATCGGAGACGTTGAACGTTACGATCACCAGCCCCAATGAGACAGTCTACTATGAGAACACCATCAGCTTAAACGCCACCATACTCGGAGGCGATGGGACCTACATCTGCTACTATAAGATTAACAGCAACAGTTGGAATATCATAGACTGCCCTGGGGGGATCATCCAAGAGACTGTAACCTATCCGGAAGGGGATGTGACAGTCTACGTTCATGCAGATGATGAAGCTGGAGAGATAGGGAATGATAACTTCACATTCACCGTGGTCCTATACTCAGCTAGTCTGGTGGGGGACTTCGACACATTATTGTTCATACCCATATTGGTGGCTCTTGGCTTCCTGTTTTTAGACGATGAAGAACGTCCCCACAGGAAGAAAGTAGGACTCCGCAGGATGAATGATGTATAACAACGTGTTCACCCGTTGATTGAGTGTGTATTCTGTGGAGGGGGTATGGTGTGGGAGGCTTCACCTAAGACAAGCACCTATACCTGGAGGATGATAGTGTAAGAAATGGTTGCGGCCATGGTCAGATTTAACCACAACAACCTAACCACAACAATATATATATTCCAATATATGTATTAAACAGGATACTTTAACTCTCACAACACTCACACAAGACATATTTATGAACACCGATGGATGAAGCCTCCTACCACATCAGTTTGATATACAACTCGACCCGTCACCACTTCACCCCCCTATACACTATACCCTTTTTACTCAAGCTATTTTTTTTTTTATACTATAGGGGGGGTAGTTGTGGTGACGGGTAATTCCACAGATTCAGAAGAAATCCTACGCTTAATACATTGTGCATATATTGGCCACATACTTCTACCCATCTTCTCCTTCAAACCATTAGCCAACAACAGACTAAGATTAGCCTCCAACAAACACCACTTATCTTTAATCACCCTACCGAACTGGTCCTCCTCAATATCATAGCTGACCATACCCAACATATTCAAGGCATGTAGGTGACTCTTAATAGCCTTTTTCCCGAATCCAGTGGCCACATGTATTTGGCTTGTAGTGTAGACACGATTGTGTCCATACTCATCTGTCTTGTTGTTGTCATACATATGCTTCAATAAACGAACCCGTATGGGGTTAATGTTATCTTGACAAATCTTGCGGATACATTTTAAACTCTCATCCTCTGTTAAACCAATAATACGGTAGGCGCAGTACATCTTTTTCATCTGCTTATACAGTCTCCCAGGCTCCTCCGGGTAGGATAGGTTGCTGGGTTCCCCATGTCGGTCCATACTAACACTCGTACGCAGTAGCGTGGTCATGTTGCACATTATCTGTAGGTTCTGGTTGTCCACTTCACACATTTGGTATTTGGTTACTTCAATACTTTCCTCAAACTCCTGCACTGATAGATTAAGCGCATCACGCATGATAGTTAATCTGTCTTGGTTGCGGTCTATCATATCCATCATCGCATGGCGGTTGCTGGCTTTAATGCGGTATGTTATGAAACGTGTTCCAAGTTGCTGGTCCTCAAGTATCGTGGCATCTATCACAGGAGTGGTGGCACATATCAATGTGTTGTTGGGGCATTCTACAGTCTCTGTGCTTTTGGTTCCAAACTGTTTAATTATTCTACCATCATATATCTGTCGCATATCCGATAGTATGCTGCTGCGCTCATCGCTGTTCTTGCTCATCAACACACTCAAATCGAATATATACCAGATGTGATTAGCTAACTTGGTGGCGAACTGTGGTTCACCGTCTGTGGCTTTGCTCTTGTATCCGCTGACGAATGTTTTTTCAGTCAGGTCATCTATGTTAATCTCCCCCGGTTGTTTTAGGGCGCGTAGCATTTCGCTTTTGCCTCCGCTGGAGGCTCCGATTAACATAAGCCATACTGGATCGCCTGGCAGCTTATGTGTGAGTTTAGCGGCGGTTAGTGTGTAGAGTAACGTGTCATTTTCTAGGTGGAGCCACTCCTTAAACTTATCTTGGAGTCGGTTCAGTCTGTCCCTGTTTGTTTCGACCATGTTTTATAGTCCTCCCCTATTTGGAGCATGTACTTCTCCTTCTTTTGGTTGCGGTATTCTGTGAGGCGTTTCTCCTCCGCTTCCAAATCGTTTATGGTCTTCTTAATCTGTTTCTCACACTCATCCCAAGAGGTTGTGAGTTCCACGGTTTTTTTTTGTATGAAGTCATGTCTGCTTTTAATGTAGTCTTCATCCTGTAGCGCTGCGTTGAAGTGGTGGTCTGGTGACTTGAAGTAACTCATCCAAGTCTTCAACCCGTAGTCGTAGGCCATATATTCTCCTACTTTCCTTTCTTCCAGATGCTACAGTATTTTCCTTTCTTTCCTTCTTCATCTTGTATCATCGCATCTACTGCTTCTCCCCATTCTCCTTCTAAGCCTAAGTGTCTGACGAAGCTTGGTGGTATCCTACAATACCATGAGCCGTTTATGTTCCGCATATTCGTATCATCCTTCATTCTTTAACCTCCACCGTTAATTTCCTCTTCTGTTCCACTAATCCACTTCTGGTCTTTTCCTAAGAATCTACTTTTATTTCCAGTTAATTCTAAATAT
>Ga0315284_10012875_pt1 | contig 11912 bp, 6 predicted proteins | sample YL17G09_16_MG_FD_203696 | JGI IMG/M metagenome (GOLD analysis project Ga0315284, IMG submission 203696) | Sediment microbial communities from Yellowstone Lake, YNP, Wyoming, USA - YL17G09_16 | ecosystem: Environmental > Aquatic > Freshwater > Lake > Sediment | place: USA: Wyoming | collected...
GGCGGCGCTCATAGGCCTTGTCGGAATCTTCTCCCTCGAGCTTGTCAACGCGCAGCGAAACCCACTTCGCATCCTTCGGAAGAAACACGAGGTCCCCGCCCATTGCGGCGTCAATCTTCATCCTCGACGGGTCGTCGTCGACGACGTAAGTCGGGCCATATTCCTCTTTGTACTTACGGATGCCTCCGGAAGTCATCGAGTACTTGATCGTAATCAGGCCGGTAGCTTCGACGGTCCGGTTTTTCAAGTTGACGAAGAAGCCTTGAGAACCGACTTTCGGCGTGTCGCCGTCAGAACTCCCAAACAGGAGTTTATAAAGCGGCGAAGATTTTACTTTCTCGGTTTCGGTGATCTGCTCTCCGGCGATATCACGCGAAGTCCAGGCTTCTTTCAAATTCTTGTTCACAACCAAGCATTCAGTCGGCGCACGGTGAGAATTGCCCCCGGAAGAACCACCAATATACGCGGGGCAATTACTACTCCCTCCCTTAGGGAAGGGAATAACTAAGTAGTCGTCGGCGGGACTGTCGACAAAGTAGAGTTTGAACCATCCACCGGTTGCGCCGGGCTCAGTCAAGGCGACCTTGCCTTCGACCTTCATCGCGACCTTCGTAGTCTTGCGAGTGTCTTTCACCGCGTAACCCTGCTTCAAGATTTCCTGGTACGCAGTACCGGCCGCTGTCCCGAAAGTTTCACGGAGTGTTTCCGCCGACGAATACTTAGTAAAGACGCGGAGCGAAGGCTTCGTGGAAGCAGTCTTAGTTAGCGCGGCGTTCTTTGCGTAACCCCGTTGGAACGCTCCTGTAAGGGCGTTTACGCCGTAAACAGATGTGAACGTCTGAAGAAGACCAGGACGCTGTTCGAAGGCGATCTTCATTCCATCGAGTAGATACTTAGGCCCTTCGGCAAGAACTTTCAAAAACATCGATTCCATGCCACGCAGTTGACTGTGATCTTCGGCAGCCTTGAAAAGCGACTTAGCATCGAAGTCGATGAGAGCTCTCGACATGTCGTTTGCGTAGCCGATACGGCCACTCGTCGTCATCGGCGGTAAGATCAAATCACGAATGTTCACGTCCTGCGGAACTTCGTTTGGAAGGTTCGCCCCGTGCCCCATTTCGTCCATCGACATCTTCGAAATTTCGTCGAGCCACTGCGTCGTCAGAGGCAAAAAGATATTGAGTTCTTTGTAGAAAAACATGTCCATGGGTTTGAGTTGCCCGTCGGCGAGAACTACCGGGACATAGATGGGCTTCTGGTTATGGAGAATTATGAATACTCCGATCCCCTTCCCGGCCTCTGGGTCGATTTCAAGAATCTTGAAAGTAACGACGTTAGGAGCAATCTCGGAGAACTTCGCGTATAGGACGCTGAACGCCATTTGATTGAAGCGCTCCTTGAACATCGCCTCAGCCTGATCCGGCGCTGGAGGCTGATTTCCTTGTTGCTCGATTCCAGGGGACATCGACATTCCGTTCGGCATGAGAAAGTTCCTCCTTACAGGACTACCTGCCCGTAATTATAGCGCGCTGAAAATTTTGGGGAAGAGCAAACGACGAAGTTACTTATTGAGGATAGCGTTCGAGATCAGGGCGAGAGCGGCGGCAACCTTTTCCTTTTCGTCGTCCTTCTTCTCGAGCGTAAAGGGATTTACATGCTCCTTCTTCTCTTCTTTCTTCTCCTCTTTCTTCTCCTCATCCTTGCACTCTTCCGAGTACTTGGAGAGGATCAGCATAGCAGCCTGTACCGCGGCACTCTTCGAAACTTCATTCGGAGTAGGAGCCGACTTGCCAGGAGTTCCGGCTGGCTGCGGAGAAGTATGGCCAACGACCGCTGACGCGGGGACCGTTTGACCACTATGGCCTTGTGAAGACGCTACCGCGCCCGGGATGACCAGGTTGTCATCAAGATCTTTGCGTGGGGCCGGAGCCGTGCCCTTCACTGCGCCACCGGTGAGCGACGCGCCATCGGCGGACATCTTACGGAGCATATCCATGATCGACGACGCGGCCTTCGCGACCTCGCCAGAAGGCGGATTCGCTTCGGAACCGGGCTGATCCGGACGCTTCTCTTCCTTGCCTACGGCACCACCGGCAGTACTGAGGTCGGAAGTTCCCTGGGGTCCAACGCGCTCAGACGACGGAACCTTCGTAGCGTCGATCTTAGTCTCCGCGGTAGCTCCGTCCGCAGGAGTCGACTTTCCCTCTCCGGGGACGTCGGGGCCTGCCTCTGCGGCGGCTTTCTGCATGACGCTAAGCGCCGCATTAGCTGCCGCGTCCTGATAGGAAGTGGCGGCGGCCATCTTGTTGACGCCGGGGTCTGGTGTCCCGCCCGTCTGCGCAGAGATTGCATTGGCGACCTCGACCAGTTGATTCACAACCTGGGCCGCGTCTTCAGGAGACAGACCCTGTTCCGGGGTCGTTTCGGGAACTTGCTCTTCCGGCATCTGGTCGGCGACTTCATCCGCCACGATCTCTTCTGCCATCTTCGACGGCCAAGCTACCAGGCCTTGCCGCGAAAGTTCGAAAGCCATTCCCCGGACGTGTGCGCGTTTAAAAAGTCCCATCGTGTTTTCCTTTCCTACTACTAGGAATTAGCGCCCTTGCAAGCGCGCCGTAAATTCATTCAGCGCAGCTGCTGCTGACGCCTGTTTCGGTTCTTCTCCAGCGCCCATTCGCGCCTGTTCCGCCTTGGCGGACTGTTGCAGTCCTTTGCGGATACCTAATTGCTGCCCAAGAACCCCTCCGCCGTAATATCCACCAAGACCACCAGCGACAGCACCCATTCCAGGATCTTTTTTCAAAAGATGGGCGATCAATGCTCCTATGCCAGCACCCGCAGCACCGCCCCCAACCCCTCCAATTCCCGCGCCGGCAGCACCGTAACCTAGGGTGCGCCCAAACCGTCCAGCACCAGCCCCTTCGGGGGCGCTCGCACCCGCGGCGATCGGCCCTAACAAATGGGAAAGAACCTTTTGCTTGGTAGTAATTTCTCCAAGACCCGGGACTCCGCCTTCCGGAGGAGCACCTTCGGCGTCAGCTTCCGCGGCCAACTTCACGCTGAGTTGCTCGGCGACTTGCGGAGCATACCCCGCTTCTTTCAGCGCGACGCTGGCGCCGTACGCGTACGCCTGTTTGATCATTTCGTTATTCATCGTCATTCTCTCCCTTCAAAGTCGTTGTAGACAGTATACGCGATTTTCAAGAATAGAGCCTCGGATATTGTCCTGCTTGTTGCGCCGCATAAGCCTGCTGCATTTGCTGTGTCATTGCCTGCTCAGGATTAGGCTGAGCAGGAGGTGGCAATTCTTTTCCCAAAAGTTTTCTACCCGCCCCCACGACCCCTGATCCGATTCTACTTCCCAGCATACTTCCGGCGATGCTGCCCACCATGCCGAAGGGTCGACTCATAGCTGCACCGGCCAACGTACTTCCCGCGAACCCCCCGATCTGCTCGGCCTTGTTTGGAGCGTCGCTTTTCGCCATGTTGTAAAGCTGATAGGCGGGGAGACCGTAGTTGAAAGCGATGGCTAACGGATTTTTCGCCGAAAACGCCCCCCGAACGCCTTGTTGAATCAGGCCGCCCTTACTCAGCGCTTGGCCTTTCGCCAATTCTCCGACGAACTTCCCGGGCTGTCCGAAAAGCATGCGACCAGCCGAACGCCCGAATCGGGCAAGGCCACCGCCAACACGAGACAGAAGCCCAGCGCCAGCAGCTCCGCCGATGGGAATTGCGACTTTGATCAACCCTACTTGGCTGAATGCGTCGTGCTGTCCCTGCTCGAACGGCGTCATCAGTAGCGTCCTTCTTCACCTTCTCCGAACTCAGCACCGAAAGCATAGGCTGGAACCGGGTGAGTCCCATGAATATTCGAAACGTCGCCTTGAGTTGCTGCGCGCTGTATTGTTTCTTTAAGACCCTGGTGGGACATTCTAGCGAGCCAGTCCGGGTTGTACTTCGGGGCACTCGTCGCCGGTTTCATGACGAACTCAATTGACGGCGCTCGGGGTGCGATCCAAACTTCCTTAATTTTCTGGCTTTTCAAAAAGGCAATGACTTGCGGTGTAACGCGCGTTCCAACGGCGAACTGGAAGTATTCTTTGCCCAGAACTTCGCCCAATGCGTCTTTCAGCGCGACGTGCTTGATGCTCTTCGTGAGGTCCGACCGGAGGTTGTTATAAAGGAGTATATCTCCTTTAACGTACGTGTTGCTTGGGTCTCTTAAAACCCGCACGTGATTCATGTTGCTTCGCGCGAGAAGTTCCACGTGACGCCGATCCAAGTCCTTCCCCTGGTTCTTGTAGATGTTGTGAATCGTATTTACGACGTAAAGACGTCCGCTGCCAAGGCCCTTACGTGCGACGACCTCATCGGGGCGAGGGATACCTTCGCTGAGCGTATCCCCCCGTTCTACTTTTTCCCCAACTTTTACGACGACTCCCAGGTTCGGCGTCACGTAGTGCTTCTCGTCGTCGACGGTTACAAAGTGCCCGCCTTGTGGAGCATCCTCGATCTTCTTCACCGTTCCGTCGATGTTCGACAACGTCGCTTTATTTATGAACTGCTGCGGGGTCTCCAAAATCTGTCTAAACCCCTGTATCCCGTGTACTTGAAACCGGTCCGATTTCAGGGTTCTTCCCCCGTGCTTTGCGTTCAGCGCGAACTGCGTCAACGGTTCGGCCATCGCCTGAGCCGCCCTGATTCCCACGTTCGTTCCGATCCCATGCATCTTCCCCTTCTCGTCGAGGCCTTGACAACGCTTGCAGACGCCGTCGCCGGCTTCGCACGTCATGGGAGACCGAACGAGAATCTGGTGTTTGGACTTCGCTAACTTCCCCTGATTAACCGGGGTAATAAGCGTGTTCCTCTTGAATGACCCCTCGTCTCGAGCGAGGTAACGATCGACGACATCCGGACTCTTCGAGTCCATGAGAATTCCGTTATGGGCGCCACAGTCTTCTTCGGTTATCACCTGAGAGCTCATGTTGGCGACGAGTTTTTTCGCTAATTCTCCTGGGACAGAAACTTCCGTGTAGACTTTGATAACGTCCATCAACGACTGATTCGAAGTCACGTGATAGTCCGAGGGCTTCAAGCCTTCGGCGTAAGAACGCCGGATAAGCCAGGGTTCCGCTCTCCCACTGGCGTCCCGGGCGTAGCCGACAGCGCTGACCATATTCGAATGCTGCACGGCGTTTCCTCGAGCTCCACTGCGTACCTGAAAGGTTAACGAACCCGGATGAGTCTTTGACGACTCCTGCATGGCTTCTTGCGCCTCTTCGACAATCGTACGGCGCTTGTCATCAGTTTTCGCGGCGGTGAACCGCGCCGTAAACGGCTTCATGACGCGATCACGTTCTTTGTAATTTGGTTCGATGTCTTCGAGGCCCACGGAGAGACCCTCAGTAGTCGCTATTTGATCTCCCAGATGTTTCATCTTAGAAATCACTTCTCCATATTTTATCGGTTCCTTCTTTGCAAACGCCGCCATCGATCGATTAAACGATTTCTTAGTTAATTCGCCGGTAACTTTGTATTCCTCGGGCAATTGCTGGTTGAGTAGCACCCGGCCGAATGTCTCGTTTTCAATCATCACATTCCCAATCCTGGTTGGACTGGCGAAGCTCCCGACATCGTGTCGGAGGGGATCATGTGCGGAGACGACCACGTTGTCGATCGATTCAGCCGCTGTTCCACGCTGCTACTGTCGCTTCCTGAGCCTCCGGCCCTTTCGTCGACCGGGTCTTCCATCTGGGTCATTACCCGCGCCAACTGTCCCGCGGGGAGCTTCGCATCCTGCATGTCGAGAGGTCGTTGCATCTCTCCGGTGCTCGGCGTTCGCGAAGCTCCTAACGCTCCTGTAGCCGCTGCCCCGGAGGGCGCAAGCCCGAGCTTAACAAGAGCTGCCGCGTAACCTTGGTAGTATTGTGCCGCCTTCTTCATCAACCACTTATCTTCTTTTGTCCTAAACAACATGTATGTTTCCCCTTTGGCTCTTTCGAATTTTATCTTATTTGCACCGGCATCCAAAATTTTAATCGGTTCCTTGTACTTGATCGTTACTGTCCCCTTCCCATACCCGCTACCAATCTCTTTCGGTTTTCCGGCGCCAAAATTTAGCGCGTAGTGCGCCGAATGGGTAGGAGTTTGAACAGCCAAGATCGGGCGCTTATCGGGAAAGGTCATCTTCGGAACAGCCCAAGAGTGAGCCCTTCCCGTGTCGGGATCAACGAGCCGAAGGTCCCAATGCTTCCCGGCTTTAGCGGCGTCATGTTCTTGGACCGACATTGTCCAACGACGATCGGACGTTACGGGGATTTCGTGCGTCTTTTTCGATCCTGGAATTCCTGGAGCGAATTCTCGCCGCTTTAAAAAGTTCTTAACGTCGGCGTCAGAAGGTTTGAAAGACGAAAGGGCGGAATGAGTCAGAGGAATAGCCACGCGCCCCGTATCGGCATTCAGCGAGTAAAGCGCGCGAAGGGAGCCGGTGTTTTTGAGAGTTGAAACATCGAGTCTGACTTCGCCTTCTCCGGGTTTTTTGTCGTGAACGATTTTTTGCCCTACAGGAGCTAACGATTTCAGCGAATCACCAAGGCGCCTACGCAAAACGTCAACATCCTGCGACTTATCGAGTTCGCCGTGAACGTGAAATCCGCGACCCCCCGAGTAGGCGATCGTTGTTTTGTTAATTCCCGGAAGGTCTCTAAGTTGTTCCGAAACTAACCGCGTAAGTTTCTTGACTGAATCTAACGACCTTCCGGGTCCGGGATCGACGTCGACCCAAACATGATCCGTTTTCTTTCCCACCGCGGGGTGAAACTCTGAGAACCGACGATCGGTGTACCAGGCGAGCTCTTTAGCAGAGTCAATGGATATCGGTTTTCCCGACGAATCATTGCGGCGATAAACTTTAGACCCATCTTGCAACGACTGTACTGCGACAAGCGGTTTTCCCCGAAGTTGCTCAAGCAGCTTTTTCCGGACCTCCGGGTCTGTGTAGTATTCGGCGATATCCTGTTTGGTAAGCTTGGTCATTTCTTCGGCTTGATCGTCACTCTCGTGCCCAACTTGATCTTACCGGAATTGTAGGCCTTCACCGCATCACCGACGGTCTTGAACTCTGCGGGGGCGTTCTTTTCGTCCATCGTCGACGCGTGAGCTATGCCCATGATCGCTTCATGATTCGGAAAGACCAAGAGCTCAGAGCGGGCCCTGTCGGAAAAGAGGAGATTGGAGAGCGTCATATTCTTGGCTTCTTCGACTGCTTTAACAGACACCGGAGTGTGCACCGCCATTGCGTCACCATCGAAGTCCGCGTTCATTCCGGCCTCGACGAACGGATGAATCCGGATTGTCTTGCCAGGAACAAGTTGCGGATACGCCGCCACCATGTTGTAGCGATGCAACGTTGGAGCGCGGTTGATAATCACCGGTCTATCTTTCGTTTCGCGGAGCAACATTTCTTTGGCCAACGGATGCTTGTTCTTCACCATCTCCGCGGCCTGAAGCGCAGGATAACCGGCTTGCACGAGCCGACGAATAATGAACTTCTCGTACATCGTCCAACCCATCGTTTCAGGAATACCAACTTCATCTAGCCCCAATGTTGAATCCGGGATGATCGTTCCGCGCCCTGCGACGTCCTGCGAACGCTTCATTAACTTCGACTGGAAATACCCATACTTCGGCGAAGTCACTCCAGAGATATACGTGAGAAATCCTTTATGCCCCCGCGCTTTAGATTTTGCAGTGATGGGATCGTTCGTCCCAAACACCGCGCCAACTGCTTCTTGCAACGCTGGGCGGAGCTTCTTGTCCTCATCGGGAACCGTGCCGCTCTTCTTAATGTCTTTGAAGGTGTTGTTCACGTAAATCAAGTCGCGGTAAAGAGGATTGATATCGCCGTAGATTATTTCCTGGCCACCCCTGCCGGGCAATATTGGGCGGACGACCGGAGGGACCACCGGGATAACAGATATTACGTAGGCATTGTCCGGCGTGAGATTCTGTGCCTTCAGGGCTCGGATGTACTTCACCTGTTTGATCGAGTTGTCGAGTCCCGAGGCAGTCTTCTTCTCCATGCCTTTCAAGAGCTCTTTTTCCTTAGTATCAAGGTTAATTTTTGATAGCTCCTTCTTAATAAACGCGCCGCCCTTTTCAGCGATCATCTTGTCGAGTTGTGGATTCGTCAGACCAAGAAGACGGCGCACCGGTTCACGAAACATCGGGCTCACGACGGGCTCGGCGAGAGTTACATGGCTCCACTTTGTGCCCGTTAACCCTCCTGTCGTCGTCGGATCGAAGAGACCCCCAGTCTCCGGCTTCAGGTCTTTTGCCCGGATCATTTTCGCATCGCGAACTTCGCCGGAAGACATCTTCTTGGTTTCAGAGTCAGTCAGGGGGCTCAACGACAACAGGTTGTTATTCCGGTGTACCCGGACTCCAGCTCCGGTCAACATGTTCAAGAACTTCTCGTAAGCGAACGACGTCTTCGGAGGAGGAGTCGGATACCCCAGTTGCAGGGCCCGCCAATACTCGTCGTTCTTCTGGCTTTTCAAGACAGCAGACTCTTTCAGGATATTTCGAGCTCCATGAGCTACGAGCGCGTCGAATTCCATCTTGCCGATCGCCTTAGCACTCGTTGTTCCACCCTTCGTCGGTTGCTGGTTAACGTCATATGACCCGGTCCCACGCGCGCTGTAGTTCGTATCGGTCGACTTCATCAACTTAAACATGTACTGGCGCCCAACCATCACTCCCGGGATATTCTTCCCGCTGACCGGATCGAACACCGTTTCCTTGTCCTTAACGTGATGTTTCTTCAGGAGGTCCTGGGCCCACTGCACGTTGTTACGCCCAGAAAGACTATCAACCAAGATGGGTTTACCCAGCTTTTCGGCGACCTTACCGACGGCAGTCTCAATAACAACCCCAGGATTCGTCCTAGAAACGATCCCAGCCGAAGTCAAGATAATGTCAACAGTCGCACCAGATTCGTCCTTAATCATCTGGTCGTCGGGGACGATCATCGAGACAACTCCTTTATTCCCCGCCCTTGATGACAACTTGTCCCCGGCCGATACAAACTCCCGCGTTTTGATTGTCAACGCAATTCGTTTCGGAGTCTTCACTACGTCGATAACTTCTCCTTCATGGTCATGGTCCCAGACCTCGGAACTCTCCCGGAAGGGTCTTGCGAGCGACTTATGTAGGCGGCCCAAAAGCAAGTCATCGGATGTTAACGTCGCTTTCTTAAGTCCTAGAACTACTGGGTCCCCACCGGATATTTTGGTTCCGGGTCTTGCAACGCCGTCTTCGTCCATCATCTTGTAGCGATCTTTTGTGTAGTTTTGTCCGTAATAGACCTGGTGTTTGTTCTTATTAAAGATCATGTCCTCGTCGCGAGGGATAATGATCTTATACATGCGCTCAGAAGTCAGTTTCTTCGCGGCGCTCTCGCTTACGACGATCGCGTCGTTAGAGTTCGCCCCGTAATACGGCATGTACGCAACCCGCATATTCTTCCCGAGAGAAAGAACACCGTTACGAGTAAAGTTCGACTCTCCCAAAGTCTCACCTACTGCGACCTCTTGTCCGGGCTTGACGAGAATATCGTGGTTTAGATGTGTCTTACTAGCTAACGGGAAATTGTGTTCGTAGGGAATCTTTATGAGATTATCCCCTTTAGCTCCCGTTTTGATCTGATGGGGTTGAATATAAATATAGTCGTCGTCAATCTTCATGACGGTCCCCTTAACCGGGGATATGGGATTAATTATGTCCCCCATGTGGCGCTCGAAAGACTTGCCGTCGGGAGCTTTCACCTGGACCCAAGGCTCGTCACGTTCAATCAGGGAAAGAGCCTGGGTTTGCATTTTTGATCCCATGACAACGCGGTTGCCTTGGAGCGACTCCATGAACGGGACCAAATTCGTAGTTGGGCCGTACATCAAAGAAGGAGAGGAGATTTGATAGCGTACTTTACTCGCCGGAACTTTTCTGACCATTCCGTCGACGAGCGCCTCCACCGTCCCTTTTAACTCCTGATTGGGGAACGCAATAACGGCACTCTTCATCTCTCCAGCTCTGATGTGCGTGTGCTTTTTGGTTTTTACGTCGTAAATAGGAACGAAAATATTTCCGTGTCCGTCGCGTTTCATCGACATAGCAGCACGGACGTCAATGCCCGCCCTAAACGTCTCCGGAGTTCTAAACGGGTCCAGGGCTCCGATGTGTGTTACGTGGGTCTGCCGCGCTTCCATGGGAATAGCACGTTCGCTCGAAATGCCGCCTTCGCCTAACGCCGTGACGCGAACAGCAGCGTCGATTAACTCCATGGGATTGGTCTGAGTAGGAATAGAAGCTAATTGTGAGTTATTGATGAATTGGTGCAGACCTTTAGTAAACGGTCCAGACGGCAATACCCGCCGGAGCTCTGGATTGGCTTCCATTTTTATTGCGGTCTTGCGTGCGATTTCACGGGCGTTCAGCGTCACAACTTCTTTAAAGAAATCGTCGATCGAGTTGAGGGTTTTGAAATCCAGGTTATCCCGATCATCGATCTCGTCGGCGTTACGAAAAATTCGTAGTACTTTTCCCGAAGCCGAAAGCAGGCTCTCAGGTGTCACCGAAGTAAACGGCTTCCCAAGGGTCCGGATATTGACTTCGGGGTCCATCGAATGTTTTGCGTAGCGTTCGAAAATTTGTTTCGATTTTGCGTCAGCAGTCGAACCGGCGACCTGAGCATACACAGGTATAACCCGTTTATAAAGCGCCTCAACGGCCTTATCGGGATGCTTTACTTTTTTGTGATTCGCCTCCGCTAACTCTTTCCCCCACGACTTCGCGATGTCAGCATGAGAAACCCCGGCTCCGCGTAGAATAGGATAAAGAGGTATCTTAGCAGAGGCATATTCCAGCTGCGGCTCCCCCTTCTCTGGGTTCATTGTAATCGTGAAGTTAGCGCCGCCCTTCGTGTTGAATTGGGCTTCGAGAATTCCGTTAGCGCGTTTACGCGCATAGACGCCGGGCTTGGGACGGACCTGATTTGCGATCGAATACTCGTTGCCTCCGACGATGACAGTATGCCGAGGAGTAAGCCACGGCACTCGAGCAACGGTAAAATTTTTCACCGAGTCGAGAGTCTTCCCATCTTTGTCGCGCATGACGACAGTGCCCTTTACCGTTTCAAAGAGCGTGTCGCCTTTCAGGATTGCAAACTTCTGATCGGTCGGACTAAAATCGCGGGCGTCGATTCGGAGATCTTTCAGGACGAGCTCTTTGCTGCGCGATTTTATTGGAAACGACTCTTCAAGTCCTTCGACGATCTTTTGTCGAATCATTTCGCGCTTCTTATCGGCACCGATCATAACTGGAGTGAGCTTTTCGGGCATCAGGAATCCCTTCGTGTAGATGGTACAAGGATATAGGAAGGAGATAACAATGGCAATCGTCTACATTACGTTCTACGAGGGTCTTTAAACCAAAGGGGACTATGGTTCCCTTTTGATCTTCTCTTCTGCGAACGCTGCTTCCGGATCAGGCGGCCAAACGTGGTGCTTCTTTTTGAACTCTTCCTTTTTTTGCAACTGGCGCAAATAGCTAGCGTCGTATTCGAGCCACTCGATATGCACGCAACGCGTTCCATCCTTCAGATTGAAGTAGTTTCGGGACTGGAGAATCCCGTCACCACGGAGACACCGGTCAACAGTCCGCTTGTATTCGTCGCCCTGGTTATGGGGACACGTATGATCCCCCGTCTCCGGCAGTGTAATCGTTCCTGCATTGATTTCACGCACACAACGGGCACATTCGTTCCAGGGACGCCAGAGAAGAAAGACCTTCGAAAAACTAACGCATTCGGTTTCGGCGCCGAGTTTCTCCGCGCCGCTGTCGCGCGTCACCGGTCCCCG
>Ga0315284_10012876_pt1 | contig 11912 bp, 13 predicted proteins | sample YL17G09_16_MG_FD_203696 | JGI IMG/M metagenome (GOLD analysis project Ga0315284, IMG submission 203696) | Sediment microbial communities from Yellowstone Lake, YNP, Wyoming, USA - YL17G09_16 | ecosystem: Environmental > Aquatic > Freshwater > Lake > Sediment | place: USA: Wyoming | collected...
TCATGTATCTTGATGATACAGATTTAGGCCTGAGGATGCAGTTACTAGGGTATAAGGTAGTGTGCAATCCCAAGTCGATTGTCTATCACAAGTACAAATTCTTACCCGGGAAGAATAAACTGTACTATCTTGAGAGGAACAGGTTGCTTGTGTTACTAAAAGTCTATCGCACGAAGGTCTTGTTGAGAATACTTCCCATTTTCATGTTCATGGAGATGGGACTACTAGCCAGGTCGATTTGGCAGGGCTGGTTTAAGGAAAAGATGGCATCCTACGTCTGGATTATACGCAGATGGAAACTGGTCAAATCAAAGAGACAAAGCGTGGTCAGGAGAAGGGAGAATCTGAATAGGATACTGAATTCAATGAGTCCAGCAGTTACCTTTGAAGAGATACAAAATCCTGTACTGGATAAGTTTGTAAATCCGCTGTTGAGCGCATATTATCGAATATTCGTTCGGCCCTAGGGTAGCGTAGCAATCCTGGTTTCAGATTTTGGACTGCAAGGTGAACTATTTCGAAAACATGAAGATCTGCTTGGTGTGCTCTCACGGTGGACATTTATCAGAGATGCTTCAATTGATGGACGCTTTCGAAGGCCATGAGACATTTTTCATTACGTATGATTCGGCGAGAACTCGCGGGCTGGAGCGTAGATACCTGCTGAGAAACATCGGTACCAATCCTTTAATTATGGCCCAAGCCTTTCTGTCCATACTCAGGATTTTGCTCAGGGAGAAACCAAAGCTAATCGTTTCCACAGGCTCTGAGATAGCTATCCCCGCTTTTTACCTGGCCAAGATTCTAAGAATTAAAACTATATTCATTGAGAGTTGGACTCGGGTTGACCGGCCCACTGGCACAGGGAAGCTAGTTTACCCTTTTTCAGACGTATTCCTTGTCCAGTGGGAACGCCTTTTGCAAAGGTATGGCAAGAAAGCTAGATACGATGGAGCAATACTTTGATCTTCGTTACTGTGGGTATGCACACTAAAGGATTCGATCGCTTGCTTAAAAAGATGGACGAAATCGCTGCCACCTTGGGCGAGGAGGTGGTTATGCAAATCGGCCACACAAGCTTTCGGCCTCAGACCGCAAAGTGGTTCGATTTTACCGACGAGGCGGGAATGAAGGATTGGTGCAAGAAGGCCAGGGTCGTGGTGACCCAACCTGCAATGTCTATATTGGATGCTCAAGAGCAGGGTACGCCTGTCGTAGTAGTACCGCGTTTGAAAAAATACAACGAAGTCATAGATGACCACCAGTTGGACTTCGCCAGACATCTGGAAAAAGAGGGCAAAGTAACAGCGGTCTATGATGTAGACAAGCTTGAAGAAGCGTTAAGAAAGGTAGACCTGAAAGCACACCAGCTTGTCAAGGACAAGCGTTTGGTGAACGCTTTGAAGAAACGCGTTGCTGAATTTGAGCGTGCATAAATTTCTAAGATAGACGATATATATTGGAAATTCGATTGTCGAAATTATGTATAATCTGATTTCATGCTAGTAAACGATTGGATTTGTACTTGCTTACGCTACGGGCATAAGGTAAGTCAACAGTGAACAAGTTTCTTGGAAGAACCAGTGTGATTTACTATGGCACCGGCAGGATACTGATCTACCTGCTTGCGGCCGCTTTTGCTGGTGACTTCAAGACAATCGTAACACGAACCCTAGGGATAAAGTCATTCTACCAGAAGGCTGTTTCAGCTGGTGTAACTCATTACCTGGCTTATTATCTGGATAAGGAGCTCGAAGGATGCAATTCCGTCCTGGATTTAGGCTGTGGTAAGAGCTCCTGGCTCCAAGTAGTTTCTCCCCGTGATTCTGTGGGCGTCGAGGTGTTCGAGCCATATTTACGGGAAAGCAGAAGAAAGGGGCTCCATACTCAGTATATCCTGGGCGACATTAGAAACATTCAATTCAAGAAGGGTTCGTTTGACGCTGTCATTGCTTCTGATGTGATCGAGCACCTGACTAAAGAGGAAGGAGCCAGGTTGATCGATAGTATGGAAAGATGGGCTAGAAACAAGGTTATAGTCTCTACTCCGAACGGCCGTGTTTACCAAGACGATGCTGTAGACAACAACCCTTTCTTTCGTCACTTGTCGGCTTGGAGTATAGCTGAGTTCCAGGCTCGAGGATTCCGGGTGTATGGAGCCCGTGGCTGGCGCTCTTTAAGAGACCCCGAAGGGGAAAGGATAAAATTCAAACCGGAGTTTGTATGGCAAGGAGTATCTGCTCTTACAGCTTTGGTACTGCATCGTTTCCCCCGCTCTTCCGTAGCTTTGTTTTGCGTAAAGACGCTCCGGTAACGATCATGCGACCTGGCTGGCTTTAGATGACTTCATATCAATTGTTAACCCATCCTTGAATCCTCTAATCATCATTACAAATGTGCTTGCACTTCTGAACCGAATTGAGCTAATAAGAAGCTCCATGGATACCGCGAAGACTGCCCGTATTACAGCTTTCTTGAAAACTCGGTAGTGCTTTCGAGCTAAAATTATTGTGTTTCGGGATGTATAGTAGGGGATATCAGGCCTTTTTATCCCGGAACTGAATACCTTGTGCCAGATCATTGAACCCGGTACAAATATATTGCTGAATCCTGCCTGAGTTGTTCGAAGCGACATGTCTACATCCTCTATACCGAAGAAATATACCGGGTCGAGTAAACCGGCTGACTCCAAAACGCTCCTTTTGATTAGCATGCAGCTCCCGGAAATAAAATCAACATAATCTACCTTATCGAATTCTCCCTTGTCGATCAGATTGCGACCCCGGTTAGAACTTGCTGAGAAAAGCGATATTTTCCCGCCGGCAAACCAGATCCTGTTTGGCTCATGGTAGAAGTATATCTTTGGCCCCGCCAGTCCGATTTGGGGATCGCTCTCCGAGGCATTCACAAGCTCAGACAGAAACTCGGGGTCAACGATAGTGTCGTTATTTAAAAGAAGAACATACTGGTCGCCACCCTTCAGGGCATGCTTAATTCCTATGTTGTTACCCTGGGCAAATCCGTAGTTCCTGTCATTTTCGATGATCTGGATATAGTCACCGAAGCGCTCTCGCAGGACTTTGACATCGTCACCTATAGAGGCATTGTCAACAACGATTACTTCGTAGCTGGGATATGTTATTTTCTTTAGAGATTCCAGACATTCCTCTGTGTCCTTTAGGCCGTTCCAGTTGAGGATTATTATTGAGACTCTGGGTTGTTTTTCCTTACTCGCAGCGCTCACTATCAGAACACCTCGGTCAACAATATAGCATTTACCAGACGGCTCAGTGTAGATTATAATAGCAGGTAAAGGTGAAAGAGTCGAACGAAGAGCGACTATAGCCGAGTTTCGCACCACTGATATAGACATTCAATAAGATTGGGAAATCAATGAATACAACAAGGGTAAGGGAATCTGCCTTGAGCGTCTCAGTAGTAATCTGCGCAAAGAATGCCGAGCCAACCCTGGAACGATGCCTTGAATCGGTTGAGAAAAACAAGCCATCGGAAATAATCCTGGTTGATGATGGCTCCACGGACAACACCACAGAAATCGCCAGCAGGTATACGGACAAGGTCTACCCAAATGAAGGCAAGGGGCTTTCACATGCTCGCCAGTTGGGAGCTGAGAAAGCGACATTTGATCATATTTTCTATGTAGATTCTGACGTAATTTTATCGGAAAACTGCCTTCAAACCATGATGCATGAGATGGATACGAACGGCTATACGGCAATCCATGCCCAGGTTATCGGCATGGACAATGCCAGCTACTGGGGATGGGCAGAGGACCGGCATTTCAGGATGAGATTCAATAGAGAGGGAGAAGCTCGGTCAATAATTACCATGGCAGGTATCTACAAAAAGGCTGTCATTCTGGATTATAGATTCGACCCATTTTTTATCGTTGCCTCCGAAGACGGCGACCTGTGTTACCGACTGATAAAAAAAGGCCTTAAACTGGGCATCTCCTCGGCTTTTGTCTATCACCAGCACAGGGCTACTTTTAGAAGTTTTATCAGGCAGCGAGTGCGATACGGCAGAGGTAACGCTCGCTTTTTCTGGAAGCACAGGGCGGTAATGACCTTGGTCGGGACATCCCTCATGGCGCCTTTCGGCATCGTCGTCTGTATCGAGAGGCGAAGTCCTAAGATGTTCCCGTACTATCTGGTATGGTCTTTAGCCGGCACTTACGGTACGCTCAGCGAAATGGCCTCACTGACTTTTCGCAGGCTTATGCCTCAGGTTCCAAAGTAAGGCCTTAGCAACGGCACCCAGTGTTCCCAGCGGATGAGCCAAAAAAGGCTTAAAGCACCACAGCGGGAGCGATACGCAGAAAAAGTAGACGAAGTAACTGCCCAGATATTTTTTGTCCGCATTCTTCCGCATAAACAGTATGTTATTTCTCAGAAAATAGTACAATTTGCGGCTGTCAATGTAAGATGGCTGGACTTTGTGCCAAATCTTCGAGCTGATGACGCAGCTGACTTTATAACCTGCTTTCCTGATTCTAACGCACCAGTCGGTCTCTTCCCAATAAGCAAAATATTCAGTGTCTAGCATGCCAACTTCTTCAAGCACCCGCCTCGGGATTAACATGCAGGAACCTTCGAGGCAATCCGTTTCAAGCACCCCACTGGTTTCATGCTTAGGTTTGCTTGACATAACGCCAGGCGTGGTGCCCCGCCACCAGCTTATCTTCTGTCCGTATCCTGTCCCTCTAACCACGTCCGGCCTGTGGTAATCGTAGATTAACGGACCCAGAAGGCCGGCCTTGGCGTCGCTTTGTGCCGCCGCGACCAGTTCGCTCAGGAAAGTTGGCTCCACCGTAATATCGTTATTCATAAGGAGAAGGTAGCCAGGGTCCAAGTTCGCCAGGGCATACCTCATGCCTATATTGTTCCCTTCGGCGAATCCGTAATTCCTGTCATTTTCGATAATATGAATATAGTCCCCGAAGCGCTCTCGCAGGACTTTGACATCGTCTCCTTTCGAGCCGTTGTCCACAACCAGGACTTGATAGTCAGGATAGGTGATTCTGCGCAGAGACTCCAGGCATTCTATGGTATCTTCCAGGCCGTTCCAGTTGAGGATGATAATGGCGGTCTTGGGGTATATCATAGTTTCCATCGAATCATAAACAGCTAATGATTTTGCCTTCTTACTAAGCTATCAAGAGTTCCCCTCACTACGTACCGCGAGAATAGCAGGGTTTTGACATCCCGTTTAGTCACAGAGACAAACACCAGGTTTGCTATTTGCCGCAAGGTATTGAGCAATACTATCTTCGGTATGTATCTCTTGCCATGTCTCCTTAACAGCATAATATGATTTCTATTGAGGTAGTAGAAAAAATCGCCCCGGGGTATACTTGGCACGACATAGTGGATAACCAGCTTGTCCGCAAACATGCAAGTTCTATAGTTTGTTTTAGACTTCATTCTCAGCCCAAACTCGACATCCTCGTGGTACATGATAAAGTTCTCGTCAAAAAGCCCTATCTTGTTAAACACTTCCTTCCGGTAAAAACAGGCTGTCCCTGCCACGAAATCCACTGTGCGTATTCCCTCAAAATCGTCCACCAGGTTAACGATAGCTCCACTCTTGAAGCGCCCTCCGCTGAACCAGTTCTTTCCGTCCTTATCCACCACGATGCACGATAGAGCGCCTATTGAAGGGTCGGCATCCATTATTTCCACGTTCCTCTGCACGAAATTGTTTTTCACCTCGGTGTCCTGATTCAAAAGGCAGACATAATCTCCTTTTGCCAGCTCGATTCCTTTATTGACAGTCTTGATGAAACGCATGTTCTCCGTGTTCTCCACCAGGCGCACCTTGGAATAGTCCTTGATGAGGCTTCTGATATACTCAGGTGCCGACCTGTCCTGCGTGAAATCATCAATTATTATGACCTCGTAATCCTGGAATGTCTGATTTGCCACGCCCGGCAGCAGCCGCTTCAGATATTCCACCTTGTTGTAGTGTGGGATTATGATACTGACTTTAGGTGTGATTACTTCCATTTACTCTTCGGACTGGGTATTCCGGTATTGACGTTCCAGAACCATTCAATGTAGCTGCGCCAGGCTGGCTACCAAGGTGTTTTCACATTATAAAGAAAAATTTAGACGTTCGCAACCAAATCACTATCTTTAATCGGCCATTTCGGAGCAGCAAAATAACTATTTAGCCAAAAGTACATCATCCTACAAGTATTTGTTCAACCTTCCAAGAATGCACACTTTTATGACCGAGACTGAGACTTGACTTGCCGAATTACTTTCCTTATGATTGTACATATATGAACAAGAGCATCAATACAGAAGGGTATGGCATCCACGAAGGTAAAGCTAGACACTTAATGCCGAGCTATGAGCCATTCTTTGCTCCTCTGGTAGGTAAAGGAATTACATTGTTAGAATTGGGTATCCACGAAGGCGCGTCTCTGCGCTTCTGGCACGATTATTTTGAGAACGCTACCATTGTAGGATTGGACTGCAATTCAGTTAACATAAATGATCCTACAGGCATGATTCACGTTTACCGAGGTTACCAGGAAGACACTAAACTCCTTGACCGCATTGCAGCAGAATGGGCCCCGGATGGGTTCGACGTCGTCATAGATGATTGCTCCCATATTGGCAAGCTTACTCGAATAAGCTTCTATCACATTTTTCAGAACCATCTGAAGCAAGGAGGATTATACGCCATAGAAGACTGGGGAACAGGCTACTTGCCTTGGTACCAGTGGCCTGACGGGGGATGTTACAAACCAAAATCTCGCCTGTACTCGCGTAACCAGTTACAAAATAGCTTCCAACGCTTATCTCAAATATTTCCACGCTTTCCCAGACTTATTGGGGTTCTCCAGAGGTTAAGTATTGGGGCAACTGTGCCCAGTCACAAGTACGGCATGGTAGGATTTGTCAAAGAGCTTCTTGACGCATGTTCTCTGGGAGCAACCGCAATTCCTAAAAGCGGCAGCGGAAGGTATATTGAATATGGTATCAGCAAGCTTCAAATCAACGCTTATCTTGTTGTTGTCCTCAAAGCAAAAGACATCATGCGCAAGCCAAATCGAGATTCTCTCAATACCCTGACTTCATCATGGTAGGTTAGAAGGCCATATCGGCAGTGTACGATAGTGCAGAAGGAATTCTATTTTCAAAGCCAGCCACAAAGCAACCTGTGGGATTGTATGTGGACTGCCCGAACAATCGAACAGGAACTGGAGGCCTGTGACCTAAGAAACGCCCGCCAGAGATTTATTTCTCACCTGCATACGTAAGGGAGGCAGGATAATAGATAGCGGATGTGGTTTTGGTAGATGGGTCATCTACCTGAAGCGGCTTGGCTATGACGTTATAGGCATAGATAACAGTGAGCTAGCAATCTCAAAGCTGAAGGACTATGATTGCTCGCTTCGAGTTGAACCAGGCGATATATTAGACATCCATTATCCTCATAGCTCTTTCGATGCTTACATATCCATGGGAGTTGTCGAGCATTTTGAACAGGGCCCACTTCCAGCTTTGAAGGAAGCTTACAGAGTGCTGAAACCGGACGGGATGATATTTGTATCAGTCCCCACATTTAATATAATCAGAAAATGGGTTAGACGGCCGCTCAGGAATCTTGTCAATGCATTGCCCGTGTCTTTCATAGTGCTAAGGTCAAACTGGGGCAAGTCCAAACGGAACGCACTCCTCGCCTCTATGGGGATAATGTAGACTATTCTGCCAGAAAGAGTAGCACGCATGTTAGCCCGCATTCTACTCAAGCAAAAGCAGCGATGTTATCATTTCTTAGAGTACAGATATTCGATATCTGAAGTGCAAAATTTATTAAAACAATCCGGTTTCGAGATAATCAAAACAGTACACCACGACTTTTATGGTTCGAAAGACCATGCAATAGGATTAGCGGTTGATTTCCCGTTCTTGGCAGCCCGTAATGGAGCCAACTTTCGGCTCAATCCAGTTGGCAGACTGATATCACGGACTTTGAACGGAATATCTCCCTGGATTGCCTGCTCCAGCGTTATTTGCGTGGGTAGATCATCAAAGAAGGTCACCCAGTTAAGCGCTATGACTGAGGTATGAGGACGACGGTTAGGCTTTGCAGCCCTTTAATGCGACTTGGTCGCAGCCCAACAACTTGGAGGCATAGTTCGAGCCAATCATATCCGTATGCCGAAGATCTCTTTTACTCTGGCCTCAAACTTCCCTAGGCTGAACTCAATGCTTCTTTCCATGCATCGTTCGCTCATCTTCTTCAACAGGGCATCATCATTTATCAATCTGATTGTGTGTTCGTTGAGTTCTTTGATGGTTTCGAATAAGAAGCCACCAAGACCACTCTCTACTATCTCCGGTTGCCCACCCTTATTTATTACTACAGGGACACAACCCGCGGACATGGCCTCCACAGTTGTCATGCCGAAGTGCTCCATACGCTCAGGGTACTTATTTTCGTTTTCTCCCAGGCCGGTTGCGTGCCAGAAGATTTTTGCCTTTCCGTAAAGCTCTTTTAATCTATCGAGTGGTGCATTAACATGGAAATAAATAGGGTAGCCCTTTCCTTCCGCTATGCATCCCTCTAAATACCCTCGGTCCTGGGGAACATCTCCTAGGCCACCAACCAGATGATAAGTCCAACCTTGTAAGCTCTGCTCAGTGTACAGTTTCTTGAATGACCTCACCATTTCAAGCTGCTTTTTGCAGTGCAGAGCTGTACAGAACCTTCCTACACTGAGGATAATATTTTCTTTCGCTGATGGAACTAACGACTCTGTATCGATCGCAGGGTACAGCACTGTAGCGTCCCTGCGGTAATACTTCTCAGCCCATTTCCTCGTAAAATGAGAGTTGACCACTATCTGGTCGTAGGTTTTGAGTTTGGGGTCAAAAAATAATCGTTTAAGGAAAGTCGTACGATTAAATCGTCTCACTGGCGGGACTTCGCAAATTAGGAAACTTCTTCGTGCATGCGAAGAAACAAAGGTATCATGTTCCTGGTTTATGAAAAGGTCGTATTTCTTTGTGCACTTTGAGAGCGTATAAGTATCGCTAACTGCTATTACAGATGGCAGTTTATTGCGGACAAACAAAGCTAGACCTCTGGCTTTACCAATGGCATCGATGCTTACCCTGCTCAAGTTGATGCCCAATCTTGTCTCAAGCTCTTTTAGATTTGGCTCCCGGAAGACAATGAACACAACATCGTTTTCTCTGCTGAGGGTTTCGGCAATTTTGCCGATGTATTTCTCGCCGCCACCATAGACATACAATGCAGCAGGATAAATTCCAATTTTCAACTTAAGACCTCATTGTAGTTTAGGAGTTCTCTGAATACAAACCTCTGTTTGCTGCTGAATCCATATCACAAACCAGAGCGAATCATAATCTTGGCAAAAGATTAGGTGGCCCTGAAGAGAAATCCGCAATGGCGAGCATAAAACGGGATATTAGCCCGAACTAGAACAGGCTCAACTATAGCATCAAGGCGCAAGACCAATCCTGGCAGCCTGTCACCCAGGGTGACGTTGTCTAACCACCCAAAGAAATTCCTGTGACCTCCTTTTGAAACGTAAACAGGTGAGGCACCATCAAGTGTCTCAGGAGTAGATGGCATATCAATGATAGGGCGTCGCCGAAGGGTAAGCATAAATAGGAGTGCCATCGTTTTTGAACTAAGCCGAAGGAACGGAGTATAGTCGTATCTTTGGATCGCGATACAACTGAAACCAACCTTTTCAACTTTTGTCTGCCATTCCTTTACCGTATGAGAGAAAACATGTGGTGTTTGGTAATAGATACTGTCTAACATGATTATATATCCACCCGGCTTGATAATTTCTCTGAATTTCTTGAACACCTTAGATTGCTCATCAAAGGGGATGTGTTGGACCACAGTGACAGCGGAGATGAGGTCAAAAGGCTCTTCAGCGCTGTAATCCTGAACAGAGGCACAGTAAAACTTAACGTTCGGGTAGCGAGCGCGGTTTATCTCAATCAACTCTGGTTGGAGGTCTATCCCAATGGTGTCCCAACCACTCTCAACCAAGAAACGACACCACCGTCCAGCCCCGCAGCCGACTTCTAGGGCGCGCTTACCCGTGCCTGCTGCAGGCAGTATGTTGTAAAGCTTTTGGTAAACCATTGTCTGCGAGTGTGCATAATAGCGGTTTAGCCAAAGCGGTGCCCCAACAAAGCAAACATTACTAAGCCCATCGGGATCAAGGTTATAATCCATGCTTGAGCAACGTTTGCTGTGAATGTGCCAGTAATCCTGCATCTCTTGCCAGTTGAATCTTCGTTGAGTGGGAGTCATTTCATTGCCTCTCAATCTCGTATTCGTTTTCTTGTTTGCATAGGCGTCTTTTTAGAACAACCCTTACCTTTCCTGTTCCAGGCGTTTTCACGTTAATCTTTTAAGACTCGGGTTAAAATTTTTCCGATGGGTGGATTCATTACGTCAAATGGTCATCGTGGCTTTATGGCGTGGACGTAATAGTAAAGACCAAACCATTCCGCGACTAGTGTTCCGTCCCAAATTTTAAAGAAGGGCTTTAAACGGTATACGACCTCATTATATAGGTATACGACTTCATTATATATTCTACGCACATGCTTTTCAAATGGTATCGCCCTAGGAAGATCTAGTGGGGGGGGGGGAACTACACCAGCTGGAAATACATTGATATCTTCCAAACCCGCAGATTCGAGTAAGTGACGGATGTCCTGCTTATTAAGTTTTTGCTCATGAATATCAAGTTGATAAGGATTCTTCCCACGCCGTAAAATCCAAAAGAGTAATCCATAAACGATTGACGAGAAATAATATGACAACTTGAATGGCACCAGCAACTTCTTGGGCACAATATCGGAAATGAAATAGCCGCCTGGTTTCAGTATTCGAACCATTTCATTCACGATTGGTTGTGCATCTACAAAATGCTCCAGAAGCCCGGTGGATAAGACCACATCGAAGCTGTTGCTCTTAAATGGTATGCTCTGGGCATCTGCCATTATGAAGTTACCCTCATTTTTAGTAAGTTCATAGTTGTTTGAACAAACTCTCAAAGCATTCGGAGAGTAATCCAAGCATGTGGTCCAGTACCCCGCTGATGCCAGAAAACAGGATAGGCGTCCAGATCCCGAGCCGATTTCTATGGTGGTTATCTTGCCTTGTATTCCACGCAACAGGCGCAATGTATATTCCAATTTCATTTCGTCGACCATGTAGAGCACATCCCTTTTGGCTAACGTATCTGTCTGCTCTTGCCAAATCCGATCCCAGACTGGTCCAGTATCTTCCATAATGGATAACTTACTCCATCTTCCTCAAATAGAAGTACCAACTTTTCGGGAGAATCTTTCTGCCAAGCCAGTCAAAACCGCCAAACGTTATTCTGTTGATTCGGCCGACGACAAACGAAAAAACTCTGTCGGTGAATCGGTTCTCCATAATTAAACCGGATGACGGATCATATTTGATAGGGAATATATTTCTGAATACCCAATATAGTGCGGGTTGAAAGTTTTCATTCCTTATCGCAAAGACGTCAAGACCGGCCTTTCGGAACAACGACAACCATTGTTCTCTTTTGAGGATGCTTATATGTTGTTGTTCATTTTGAGAATACCTTGGATTCAACATGGCATATAGTCTTTCTGACAAGCGAGTGGGCACTGCGATTATGCAAATCCCCCCCGGTTTTAGTAATTTGTAGAATTCTTCTATTGCAAGTGACGGCTCTGGCAGATGTTCCAGGACCTCAGTGCATACTATCTTTGTAAAACATGAAGACTTAAATGGCATTCTGCTCACGTCAGCCTGAACTAATTCAACGTTATCCCTCTTTATTATACATCCTATCTTCCGCAGAAAATCCAGATTTATATCGA
>Ga0315284_10012877_pt1 | contig 11911 bp, 15 predicted proteins | sample YL17G09_16_MG_FD_203696 | JGI IMG/M metagenome (GOLD analysis project Ga0315284, IMG submission 203696) | Sediment microbial communities from Yellowstone Lake, YNP, Wyoming, USA - YL17G09_16 | ecosystem: Environmental > Aquatic > Freshwater > Lake > Sediment | place: USA: Wyoming | collected...
TAAAAAGAAAAGTACAAGAAAAAAGAAAAACTAATAATAAAGAAATTTGATGGAATATTATAATGTTTTATTTTTATAAACATATTTGATAATATTTTTGGGAGAGTTCTTTTCGGATGATATCATATTCTTGATCCCAATAAAACTGAATATAATATTGTACGAGATCCAATAAATTTTTTATGAGATTACAATTTAATTGATTTGGATCATAAATGAGTTGTGAATCTGCATATGAGATAGTAAAGAGAATTATCAGAATAATGAAAAGGTGCCTGATCATTTTCATTATTCCACTCTGATTTAAATCTTTTTTCAATTTTTTATTTAATTAAGAGAGTGTGGTGGGGCGATGACAACGGATAAGTATTATTCGATTCAGTGCGCTACCTGTTATAATAATGCAGATACTATTTGTCTTTATTGTGATACTCCATTATGTTCTCTATGTATTAAAAATCAGTGTATGAATTGTTATGAAAAATATAGATCTATTCGATCCTCTTCTGTTTCTGATTCTGATCATACATCTTCTACATTAGATGATACAAATTATACTTTTTTTATTTTAATTGCTGCTCTTATTATTTTCATTATTTTATAAGTGTATAATTTTATAATTATATTAATCAATCATCCATTCAGTGCGATCTAGAATATAATTTTTTTGTTCTTCTTCTTGTTCTTTAATGATACTATATAAATCTGGGTAATAGATACGAAGGCCATTATAGGTATTAATATGATGAGGTAAATAAATAGAAATTGTTTGATGGTGAAGATGAATCATTCGTTGAGTGAGTGGATGAATAATAACGTGATTCATTGTATCTATACATTACATACTACACAAAATGCAATCAATTTTATTTAGAAAAGATATATTTAAATTATTATCAAAAAAAATTGAAAAGGGGATTCGTGTAGAAAGAAGATACCTGCAATCTCTCTAGGACACTTATCACAATGACAGACTCTTGTTCGTATATCCAATCACTTCGCAATATGTGCCTTCGCGATCCAGTTGTTCAACAATTATATGATGGAGAACTAAATTGGTGTGATATTTCAGACGATGATGAACCTCTGGAACTCGACAGCTATAAAGAATATATGGAGAGAAGAAAAATGAATGTTAATCCTTGGAAAAAAAATACACGTCAACATCTATTTCCATCGCCTTCTCAGTCCATTGAAACACAAACGGAATCTCTTCAACAAAATCATTCTGAAACACAAACTGATTTTGATGAACTCGGATTATGTCTCTCTGTCTTTATTCATTCCCTTTTGAATTCTATTCCCACTGTTCATATTTCTAACAAATTTCCTAAAATAACTACTAAACCTACTTCTTCTATTGTACCTTCTGTCTCTACTATACCTACTTCTTCTTCTACTGTACCTGCAGCCTCTGCTTCCAAAACATTATTTCTTAAGAATCTTCCAGCTAATTTGACAGAAACACAGTTGAAAGATATCTTTAAAGTGTATGGTTCAATTTGTGATGTATCAATTAAGAGAGTAATGGATCCAATGGATAAGACAAAAATAGTGATGTGTAAGTTTGCTCATATTCGTTTTCAAACAGTAGAGGGTGCGAGAAAGGCCTATGAAAAGGAAAATAATCGTCTTCAGATCACTAAAAAGAAAATTGGAATTGAATACGCCAAAGAATAATGATAATCCAACTTTATTATTATTCTATTTATAAAAAATACAAAAATAAATATTTTTTTATGATATAAAGATAAATAGATAAAAATAGCATATAATGAAGGTGATTATTGATCATCAAGTAATATCCTTTATTTCTGGAATTTTTAGTATTCGACCTATATCACGATTTACTTCAGATGAGTTAGAAAATATTGCTATAATGACGTGGGGATCACGATCACTAGATAATAAAGTTATTTCTTTATTAATGACAAATCATATTCAAATATCTGATGTATTTAAATTAACAACCGATGATATTAATGATAGAATTTCAGCAAGATATTTCACACTTTTATATGAAGACAAAAAGAACTCATATAAAAGGCGTTTAACTATTTAGTATGATTTTATAATTCATATATTATACTTATCATAAGTATGATATATATTTTTTTTATAAAATAGAAATATCATAAAAAAAATTGAAATAATAACTGGCTTAAAATATTTTACGGCTATTTAAATCACCTCTCACGTTATTCAATAATGGCTTCTAACAAGACTTTCACCATTCTCTTTCACGGCAACTGCATTGATGGATGGTTCTCCACCTTCATCGCTCATACTTACCTTAAAACACACGGCAATGTACAAATGTTTCCTATCTCCCCTAGTCAACAACAAACCTGGCCTCATCCCAAAAAAACAGCTGGCTCTCACATCCTTCTTCTTGATGTTAGTATGATTCCTTCACATCGTCAATTATTCTTGGATGCAGGCGCTCTTACCATTGAATGCATTGATCATCACGATTCATCAATCTCTCATTGGTCACCCGATTCTAATCCCATTGATACCACTTCTTGTGCAGCTATTCAAACTTGGAAACATTACTATCCTCAACAAGAAATCCCTTTCTGGCTCTCTGCTATTGATCGTATTGATCGCTGGGATCATCCTACCTTTGATGATCGCTGTCTTCGTGAAATCCTTTATAACATCGCCAAATTACCCGTTCAAAAGAAAATGGATCAAGCGTTTGTATTAACCGAACAATTTATGCTTTCCCTCAATTCTCCCCAACTCTTTGGACAATATATGCTTCACGGAAAAGAAATCCTCGAACAAAAAGATACAGATCTTGTTCAATATCTCACATCAAAAGGCTCCTTTCATACACTCGTTGAAGAACATCTCAGTCAATGGAATCTTCCCTTTCACTGGAAAGGTCTCAATGTTTTCCTACTTGATAATACGGAACGTATCATTGATACCACTGAAGCATCTCATCTTATCTTCTTGAACTTTCCTGCCTGTCGCGTCTTTATTAATTATCGCAACAAATCATTTATGACAAAAGATGCAAATCCTGTACTTAAATCAATGATTGTCTATTCTGCGCGATCATATGATTTTGATGTAACCAATGGAACCATCTTCAAAGGACATCCCACCTCTGCTGGTGCAACCCTATACATCGGTGAAACCCTCCTCTTCCCCTTTACTGAATCTCCCTTTCTCACATCTTCCTCTTAAATTTATATATTATCACTATACCAACTAAAAAATAAAAATAAAATATAATTTAAATTATAAAATTGAATTTATAATTTATTTTTTTTGTAGTTACTCTTCTTACTACATATTACGTATCAATGGAAGAATTGATAACATCGTACGGTATTAATTATAAGGATCTTCAACATTTACTTACTACAACAAATTCAATTGTAGCAGGTAGTACTGCACTTTATCTCTATCTTAAACAAAATCAAATTGATTCTTCTTGGAAACCAAATGATATTGATATTTGGGTAGAAGATACAGATGAAATTGTTTTACAAAATGGTTCATATAATCAACGAGGTAATATGTATTTATTTGCAAATCTACTTATTTCATCTGGATACAATCTGAGTCGTGAATTTGAACAAAAAGATCATTATGAAGAATTTATTCAAAAAATTAAACACATTCTTTCGTTTGTTCATCCGAATGGACAGAAGGTACAAATTATTGTTATTACTCAACAGTATCTCCTTGAATATATTATTAGTCATTTTGATCTTTCCATTTGTATTTCGTGGTGGAATGCACACACAGAAACATTTGAAACATTTTACCCTGAACTTACTCTTAGAAATAAATGTGTTATAATGAAAACTCCAAACAATTATAAAGATCGTCTTGAAATACGTGTTGAGAAATATAAACAGCGTGGTTTTATAATGACTGAAGCTCCTCCTCCTTTCAAGAATAAAATAGATCCACGTGCATCCCTTTCCACTTCCTCTTTAAAAGATCAAATGGCTTTTGATGTTTGGAATTATGAAGATATTAATTCTGTTACTTTTCTTGAAAACTCTTATTGGAATATCCTCTTCTTTGTTTCAGGACAATTTCAAGCCTTTCATCGTGAACATCTTGTTACATTTATGAAAAAAAGATCAACCCTTCTTCCTACGATTGGTTATGTTTATGATACCCCTCATAATCAATCCATTGCAAAATATGCCCTTGATATGTTATCTTTCTCTGATTATTCTATCTTTGAACTTGTTACTGAATATACTGTATCTCATCATCATCATACAAAAACATTGCATTCCTTAAAATGTTATACTGTTTCTGAGTGGGAAACGAAAACACCAGGAACTGAATGCAGCGCCCCTCTTGCCCCTCTTGCTCCTCTTGCTCCTGCTCTTGCTCCTGCTCTTGCTCCTGCTCCTGCTCCTCTAGAAGATGATTCTGTTCTTGATTTAGTTCAACTTATTAATCAAGAACTATATCCAAATGGGTTCCCACCTGAATTAGTTAATGTACAACAACCTCCTCGTGATCCCATACAAAACAACATTGAAAATAATCTAGTAAATGACCCACAAGAGGAAGAACTTCAAGATATATTATCTCTTCTCTTAATTCAGTAAATAGACTCAACATTCTTCTCAAATATTATTAATTTATATTTATTTTTTATACATAATTCAATTTTTGACTAAATATATATAAAAAAATTGAAATGAATTTTATGATATATATAGAGTATGACCTAATTACACAACGGTTATAAATGTCTCAGTCTCAGTCTCAGTCTCAGTCTCAGTCACAGTCGCAGTCACAGTCTCAGTTATATCCTATTCAAATGCGTGATGTTCTTTATGATGGAGAAGAAGTCATTGTACCCTTTAAAGTGGGTGAATATGCCGATGGATATCCCATTTTCAGCGTAGTTATTGTAAATTATTATAAAAAAAATGATGTATTTGTTGTAAAATCGTGTGGTGATGCAAATTGGTTAATCGGTAAAGTATTTTATAAACTAGACCGTCTTTATCGCAAATTTATGAATGAACTTATTAAACAACAGAAAATATCATTCATTCGCTATATTAATGTTCTAAAAAGAACCATTGTCAAAAGAAATAATAAACATATTTCCATTAATCGTTTGATAGAACAATTACAACATAAAAACGAGTGAATCTTTATATAATAAAATGTCAAGTTATCAAGTGATTGCTCCGATTATTATTACTCGTTTTAAAAAAGAAGAAGAAAATTATTTTTCATATATTGCCTGGTCACCGCGTCGTTATGGACCTATTTATAGTTATGATCTCATTATTGAAATTGAAAATAAAGATGATTATCATCCCGCAATGAATACAGAATACGCTGAATTTCTACAGAAAATCTTCGATCATCTTGATTTAGATCACGAACATTTAGAAGGCAAAGAAACCTCTTATGGACATTTTATTGATCTATATGTTGATTTTCATTGTCCTGTTCCACTTGAAAATCGTTCTGATACCCTTTATTGCACTACCTTAAATCAACACATTTTTTCACCATTATTTTTTAATTACGATCAACTAAATCAATATCTTAATCAACAACGAATTTATTTCCCTCTTTTATCAAGAGATTTGCAATCTATTGATATTCAACATAAATTTATTTAATTTACTTATTTTATTTTTTATTTGCCATAGAAATTAAAATAAATCCAACTGTCTGAACAAATTTATTAATTGCTTCTTTTGTAATTGTCATCGGTGGTTTAATTCTTAAAATATTATTATAACCAATACCTACAATAAAATGATGATCTTTTAATCGTTCCACCATTTCTTTCACATTAATTTTATCATTAAAATGTACACCCAAAAATAATCCCGATCCCGTCACTCTTACAATATCATCTTCATAATCAAGTAATTCTTTCTTGAGATATTCTCCCATTTCTTTACTATGCTCTTGTAACTTTTTCTCTTCTAGTTCTTCTAAGACAACTTTAGCAACTTGACAAGAAACGGAATTACCTCCAAAGGTGTTAAAATAGGTGGAGGGGAGATAGGATTCTAATTCTTTTTTAAAGATACAGGCGCCCATTGGATATCCATTTGCAATTGGTTTTCCACAAGTAATAATATCAGGTAAGATATTAGCCTTTTGAAATGCCCAGAAATGATTTCCTGTACGACCAAATCCTGTCTGGACTTCATCACAAATCATAATTTTTACCCTTGAACGAATATGTTGAAGCCATTCTGTTGAAATTTCTTGATTACCGCCCACACCTTGAAACGTCTCTAAAATAAATGATTTCATTTCTGGAAAATTATATAACATATTTGGAGAATCCTCTGGATTAAAAAAATGAACATCTAAATCCTTTTCATAGGTATCAAGTACGCCTGTCGGTGTTAAATGACTGACTTGATTACACAGCCAAGTAGTACCGTGATAAGATCGTTGAAAACTTCCAATTTTAAATCGTTGATTTGATCCTGAGTGTCGAAGAGCAATTTGTAGAGCTAAATCATTTGCTTCACTTCCTGAATTTGTAAATAATACTTTATAACCATCTGGTATATATTGTTGCAAATGTTTTACATATTTTGTTAAATTTTCTTGAAAATAGCGTGTATGAATATTAATTGTAGAATATGCAGAATGAACAGCCTCTACAATGCGTGGATTGGAATGTCCAATATGACATACATTATTATATAAATCAATATATGGGTTTTCATCATTTGGTGAATAATAATAATAATCATTCGCCCTTTCAACAACAAATGGTTTTTCAAAGGAGTGATATAATGAAAGAGGAAAAAATTCAGTTCTTTCCTCTTTAATCTGTTTCTCAATCACAGAATTTTCCATATCCATATTTATTAATTCTATTATATTTGTATTATAAATAATCTTTATATTCTTGAGATAAGTAAATTATGGTAAAAGGGCGGGCAGTGGCGATGATGATGAAGACAGCGAGGATGATGATTCTGAATATTGATTTGATTCTTGTTGTTGTTGTTGTTCTTGATTTGATTCTTCTTGACCACCACCACTCGATTTATTAAAAGAACCTCCAAAAAATGACATAAACCACGTTAAAACAGACATAACTACGCTATATAGCCACTGTAACATTATACTTACCGTAACTGAATTTATTTATGTATTTTATACGCATTCTAGTTATGAAATAATACAATGTTTTGTTCCTTCCCATACACGATAATGTTTAATTGAAATATTGTCGCATTTGGAGCAGATTCGTTTTTGATACCCATTTTTATATTGTTCTACAATCTCATACCGATGAGAACATTGTTGTTGTTGTCTCTTTTTTTGATTTTCTTTCTCCTTTTCTTCTTGAATGACTTTATCAAAAAATTGTTGTCTAAATTCATCAATTTCATTAACCCTCATAATTGATAACTCTAATAAATATAATGTTTTAATGTTGATCTATTTTCTACACTCACTGTATAATATACTAATGCATAGTCCATATAATAACACGGGGTATGTACAACCACTTTCTTCCAATATTCCCAATCTTCATATTTTTCTGGTTTAAATGGCCCTACTTTATTAATAATACTTTTATGAAGTAAAACGGTTGAATTGTTAATATAATTTGTATGATTAATCTGTTCGTTTGATAAAATGGAAGGTACTTCTCCTTGTTGAAAATATGTTTTAACAATATTAAATTGTGGAGATTCTAATGAAATTGTTTTATGATTAATTTGAAACATATTCGAAGAACAGAAGAGTCCATTTCGAGTTTTAAGATAATTAAGTTGAAGTTCTAGTTTATTTGGTAAAAATAAATCATCATCATCTAAGAAAGCAATCCATTCTCCCTGTGCAACTTGTAATCCCTCTTGACGTGTTGCACCCTGCGCGGCAGGAACATTATATTTCTCTCTCTGATTAATCGGTAAATGAACTACTTTTGTTTTTGGAAACTTTTCAAGAGAACCATCTGTGTATCTCGGATCAGTAGAACAATCATTTACAACAATAATTTCAATTGAAGAATAGGTCTGTGTAAGACACGATTTTATACAATGCGTAAGTAGTTCATACCTGTTATAAGATGGAATAATAATACTAACCAGGTTTTTAATATAGGGTGTTGGATTAGTGGGGGTAGAATAGAGTGAAGAATTTGGTAATACAAAGGGAAAGCAATAAGATGAAATTTCATCTTTAAGGGCTTGAATCGTGGTAGAAAAGGTGTGAGAGGCTGTAATAAATTCATCTAATTTATTGGTAGTACAGGATTGTTGAATAAGTTGTGTGACTTCAGTAATGCGATGAATCATAGATGCAGTAAATTCGAAATCATTTTCTTTGAATCCTCGTGTTGTCATTGCTGCGGTTCCAAGACGAATACCAGAGGGATTAAACGCAGATGTATCCGTTGCGATTGTATTTTTATTGACACTCATATTACATAATTCCGCAATCTTTTCAAAGCGTGATCCATTGATTCCTTTATTTTTAAGATTAACAAGAACAATATGGTTATCTGTTCCACCTGTAATAACATCAAACCCGTATTTCATAAGGAGAGTTGCAAAGTATTTTGCATTGGATACAACTTGTTTCGCATATTCTTTAAAAGCAGATGTATTAACTTGACGGAGAGCGGTTGCAATGGCGGAAATCGTATTATTATGAGGACCACCTTGTGAACTTGGAAAGACCGCGAAATCAATTCGATCTTTAAATTCCTTTTTGTAAAAAATAAGGGCACCACGAGGACCTCTTAATGTTTTATGTGTGGTAGTTGTCACTACATCACAGTGATCAAATGGACTTTTTAGAAGACCAGCTGATACTAATCCACTTGTATGTGCAATATCTCCCATTAAATAGGATTGATTGATATTCGCAATTGCTCTAAAACGCTCATAATCATAATCACGACAATATGCACTCGCTCCCACAATAATTAATTTTGGCTTAAATGATTTTGCATCCCTCTCTAATCCATCATAATCAATTAAAAAATCATCTCCTACTTTATATGGTAATGACTGAAAATAAATTGAACTATTTGAAATCTTTTTATTTGCTGTATAATATCCGTGAGTTAAATGACCTCCTGCTGGTAAATCCAATCCCATTAGGCGATCATTTGGTTGAAGTAATGCTGTATATACGGAGAAATTTGCGGTAGAACCACTATAGGACTGTACATTTACATCCCATACATCTGGATCTAATTGATATGCTTCTAATGCTCTCTTTTTACATAGATTTTCTAATTCATCAATATATTCATTTCCTCCATAATATCGTTTTGAAGGATATCCTTCTGAATATTTATTAGTAAAAATAGTACCATTTGCTTCTAACACGGCGGTTGATGTAAAATTTTCTGAAGCAATTAATTCTAAACTACATCGTTGTCTCTCCGTTTCCTTTTGAAGAATAGAATATAGTTCTTCATCCTTTTCTAATGAGTCAAACAATGACATTGATATCTTTTTATTTCTTTGTATCTTTAAGTGTTAATTTCCTTCAAAATATAGATTACATGTATATATATAGGTTGATATTAGTTTATATGACCCTGAACCACATTTTGATCCTATTGTTAAACCAGTACAAGGAACCATTCTACCTCCATTTGGGGATCTCAACCACCACCCTCCATCAAAATTAGTTGGTATATTTACTTTACAAGATCGTAGCCATAAATAATTAAAACATTCCCTTGAAACTGAACTCGAATAATCCTCTGGAAAATAGTTACTACACGGATTATCACTCTTTTTATTATTTGTAAATATAACTATTATAATAATTATACTTACAATAAGTAGAATTGTACACAAATTAAATATTCGTTTATACTTATCATAAAAGAAACAAAATTTTGTATAAAATGTATGATGAGGTGAATCATAAATGGATTCAAGAGACAGTTGTAATATTGGAGGTTGAACAGAAATATACTTGGATTGATGAGATGGATGAATCTTTGACATCTTTGCATAATACCGTGTTTCGTTTTATTTTATATCGTCAATTTTATTCCATTTAAAGATTTATCGCGAATATAAATAGAAGAGTTGAAAATGCTTACACGACAACTCATTTTAAATTTATCCACTTCATTTGAAATCCCTTTTGTTTTTACTAAAAATAATACAAAAGAGATTGAAGAAGCCCTTTGGATTGGAGCAACAGTGCAACAATCTATTCAAACAAAAAGAGGAAACGACGAAACTAAAAAAGTGTTGGAACTCAAAGATCTTGAAATCCAACAAATTCAAAAATCATATCAAGATAAACTTACTAAATTATTAGAAGATCTACAACAAACAAGTGAAGAAAAAAGTAAATTAAACGATGAATATCTTGAAAGGACTAAATTGGCTAAACAACAAGAACGCGATCATACTTCAAAAGAGTACGAAGAAAAGATGAAATTTATTCGACGTGATATGGAAGCTCTTACTTCAAAATGCAATGCATTAGAAGTATGTCGCAAAACATTGGAAGAATCACGATCAAAAGATATTCAAGAAGCTGTTCAACGAACCGAAACAATGATGGATAAAATTGTCTCTTCTAAACAAGATCAACTTGTTAAAATGGAATCCGCTTATCAAAAACTATATGAATCTATTACAAAACAATCTGAAGAAATTGTTAAATTAAGTGGATCTCTTGGAAAACGATCATCAAATGTTAAAACAAAGGGTTCTGATTACGAAGAACAATTTGGTGAAAAACTTAAAAAACATTTTGGTATTTATCCTGGATTTGCTATTAAAGATACTCGTCTTGGGTCAGGACACGAAATGGATTTTTCAATGCAATTAGATAACAAATATATTATGTGGGAACTCAAAAATTATACATCGGTTGTCCCCAAAGCAGAAGTGGATAAATTCCTTCGTGACTTGAAAGAAAATCCACAAACGAATATTGGTATTATGATTAGTAGAACAACTGATATTTATGGTAAATATCATTCTGGACAACTTTTAACTGAATTTGATGGTGATAAAATGATGATTTATTTGAATCGTTTTGAAGATTTCTGTGGAGATAATGAGGGACAAGTCTTTCAATTACTCGTTTCTTTGTTTCGTTTATGGTGGAATTATCATCACGAGGAGAATCATACCTTTGATCGTGAAGAAATGATTCGTGAATTGCAAAAAGCCATTGAAGAGTTATCGAAACGAAGAACTGAATGGAGACGACACAAAGCGCATTTAGATGAAATTTCTCGTTGGACTCAAGACTTATTAGATGAATCCGAATCTCGTTTGGATCGTATCCTCAAACGAACTCAACAAAATGAAGTATCTATTGAATCGGATTCTACCGTTTCTCTTCCTGACGATGTCTTTCGTGAATCCAAAGATGAAAAAGATATTCAATGGGGTAAATCGATTATGAAAGTATGTTCACTTGGTGGTCAAATTGAAGTTCGTGAACTTGTTGATCTATTAACCTCTCAATATAAATTATCAAAAGATACCATTCGTTCAAATATTATGTCTATTATTAAAGATTCTGCAGTAGCAAAAAAGGGTGTTATTAAATTCATTAAAGGTATTTCTAAATTTGTACCTGAATGTAAAATTCAATTACCTGCTTCACAATAAAAAATAAATATTTTTATTTTAATTTTTATTATTTTTTAAGAAGATAATAAGAATTAAGGGATAATAATTTGAGAAGCCATTTGTTGAATAATTTCTGGAGATACTTTAAATTTAGCGATATAATCATTATACATACCACGAGGATTAATTACATTTTGTTGATTATGAAAAGCAGTTTGAAGTGTTTTGCTCCAGCCCGTGTGACAGAGACACGAATCAAATGATTGATAATACACTTTATAGAATTTCTTTAGTTTATGTTGATAAATATAGAAGGTAAATGATTTTGCATTGGTATCAATGACATT
>Ga0315284_10012878_pt1 | contig 11911 bp, 25 predicted proteins | sample YL17G09_16_MG_FD_203696 | JGI IMG/M metagenome (GOLD analysis project Ga0315284, IMG submission 203696) | Sediment microbial communities from Yellowstone Lake, YNP, Wyoming, USA - YL17G09_16 | ecosystem: Environmental > Aquatic > Freshwater > Lake > Sediment | place: USA: Wyoming | collected...
CAATTTTTTATCAAAAAAAAAATGACAGAATCTGAGACAGCTGCAACTGCAGCACCAAAAGAAACAGTTGTAGCTTCTACAAAAGTAGCAAGAGCTCCTGTAAAGAAAACCACACCGGCAAAGAAAGCCGTACCTGCTAAAAAAGCACCGGCAAAGAAAGCCGTACCTGCTAAAAAAGCACCGGCAAAGAAAGCCGTACCTGCTAAAAAAGCACCGGCAAAGAAAGCCGTACCTGCTAAAAAAGCAAAAGCTGAACGTAAAGTAAAAGTAATTTCTGAAGTAGTATCACCAATTGTTGCAACCTTAGCTGGTTTAATAAATTCACCTGATACTTCAAATGAAGACTTGAAGTCATTGCGTTTAGAATTGCGTAAATTTGTAAGAGCTTCACGTGGAGTATTACGTACACGTAAAGCAACACCGGTAACTGTAGAAGTTGCTACTGAAGCAAAAGCATAATAAGGTTAAAATTTAATTAATTTATAAAAGCACTCTAAGCATTACTTGGAGTGCTTTTATTGTTTATAGTTAACCCACTGATAATCAACCACTTAAACAAAACAGCATTAATTTGCTGTTTTTTTCTGCGTAAACTTTTATATATCAATAAATATTGTTATATTTACTTGTAACATTAATCATAAGACAATATGCTATACGCAAGAAACAAGTCAGTACTTAAAGAAGTTGCAAAAAAGATTGCGACAAACAATATTGAAATTTTCAAATCACAAAATGATTTGTATATCTTTATTGAAGATATTAAAAACCCATTTCTAAAATCAGTTAGACGTGGAACAAATAAGTTACAGTATATGCCTGTTAACTATACTCCTATTGTAAATGTTTTACTTGAACTTGGGTTCTTACAAAAAAATCCCAACCGTAACAAAATTGAATATATTGTAACCTATTGTAAATAAACAATGATAACATTATTTTTAGCATTAGTCAGCCTGTGCATAGAACATAAAGAATACGCTGATAACCTTAAACAAGAAAAAGAATATCAAGAGGAATTCATGAATAATGATAGTACTTACGTAGAAATTGATTCATTATTTATAACTTATAATTAACTATCATGGAAATAGAATCTGCTAAATTAAAATTCAATTCACATAAGGTACATAACCCTAGCTGTGATATACTTGAGTATCAAATTGATAAAGATACTATGATAACGTACGGTATTTATGTTAACGATTATCAAGGTAAGAAATTTATTCAATTGGGTACCGAGTTTATGGAATTTTATACTGGTGAAAATTATAATACAGGTTCACTTAAGCGTTCATATTCACGGTGCTGGAATTGCAATTCTATACCTTCCAAATATAAAAATATTTGGAATTCATTAAAACAATATTATGTAACAAATCTAACAAATATACATTATGAAAACCTTTTATAAAATTACGCCTTCAGCAATTGAAAAATTAGAGAAAATGGGCAAACTTGTTATTCTTGCAAGAGGCTTAAATGACGGTGAGTTAGAAATTCAATTAGCTCCTACATGGAACGATGCATATACTCTATTTGAAGAATGGGGAGATATGGAATTCTGTGACCTTGATGCAAATGCAATTATAAAACATAATTGCTATAATTTAGAAATACTAGGTATTTTAGAAGAAACTTATGAAGATAATGATTAATTGCGCACTTATATAACTTAAACTTAATACTATGCCAGACTTTGATACATTTCACATTAATGAAGCACGTCTAGAAGAAGTGCTTAGAGTTAAAGATAGTGAGATTAACTCATTAATATTACCAGTAAAAATACCAACTAATGTTGGCTACACTATAGAACCAGAAGAAAGGTTAACAGTAACTGATTGGTTTAATTTTTTATTCAAAAAAGAAAGATGGTCAAATCAACACTAATTAAAAATAAATATTATGTCAAAAGAAATAATTAAACCAATAGCAAAAGTTATCGGGCAAGATTCAAATGTTTTTATAACATTAGGTATATGTAAAAAAGCTTTAATTAAAGCTGGACTAAGGGATCAAGCAACTGAAATGCAAACTAGAGTATTAAGTGCAGGAAGCTATGATATTGCTTTATGTATTATGATGGAATATGTTGAAATGGAGTAACCCACTGATAATCAACCACTTAAACAAAACAGCATTAATTTGCTGTTTTTTTCTGCGTAAACTTTTATATGTCAATTAATGTTGTTATATTTACTTGTAACATTAAAACATATATCTATGAAAAACTCAGTCACTCGCTCGCTACTACAATTAGATAATACCACTTTCACTATTGCTGGCCAAACTGGTTATAAAAAAGATGAAAACGGTAATTACTTACCTAAAGTATTTCATACAAATTCAACAGAAGGTGCTGATGGTAAAATTTCAACATCATTTGTTGCGAGTTACGAATCAATGAATGTTGCTAAGTTTGGTTCAACCAAAATAACATTATACACATTTTCTTTATTTGGTAAAAAAATAACTGAAAACATTTTAATTAGAGATATCACAATTCTTACTGCTGGTGAAATGCCAGTAACATTTGAAGAAAAATTAACTAAAATGAAAGCTGAACAAGCTGCAGCTGAATTAGAAAAGAAATAATAAAATATAAATACTATGGCAAATTACTGGACTGAATACAAAAAAGAAAGAAGAATTTACACTGCATGGCCCGGTGGCTGGGAAGTAATATCATGTGTTGAAGAAAATGTGCCTGTTTTTAAAAAAGGTATGCCTACCGGTAAAACTAAAAATGAAATTAGATACGGCCATGGTAAAATGCCTGCAGCTGCAACTAAAGATTGGAAAAGAAAGTTATCCATGGATATTCGTATAGCACAGGCATCTAAAAATAAAGAAGAATATAGGGCTTTACGTGCTAGAATTGGACAAGAAGACTATGAATATATTATTGAAAAAGATTTGAGAGGCCCATCATTACGCGATTGGGCTTTTAATACTCCAACTTCACAAGAGTATTATAACTTACTAAGATACAATTAATCATGGAAAATTTAACTATATCTAAAGAGAAAAGACTTAAGCTTGAAAAAGCCGCCAATCGCCAAATTCATATTGACTTAGGTATATCTGCACCTAAGCATGCAGTTTATAAAAATAAAAAGAAATACACTCGTAAAATAAAACACTTAACTAACTAATATTAAGTATTATGAAAAAAATTTACAATAAAATAAAAGACAAATTATCTGAATGGTTTGATTTTTTTATGTTTGGCACATTCGGCGACTAAATATATAATAAAATGAATAATAGACAAAACGCTGTTGGTATATTAATACTATTAATTATGCTATGTGCATTTATTGCAAATGTCAATACAATGTACAATCCTAATCGGACTACAATTAAAGTTCCTTGTATAACTAGTGATTCAATTCATATTAATGTATATTGCAATATTGTATATAAAGATAGTATTGTAATAGCTGATACAGTTGGTATAAATGGATTCATAAAAACTATTACACACAAATTTAGCTATAACAGTTTAACTAATCCCCATTACCTAAATACATTAGGTGGGACTGGCCAAACATTTTTTAAAATGAATAATAATATAAATTTTATAAGATATACAATTGAAAAATGTAATTAGAATATTTATATTTAGTTTTATAATAGTTATAAGCTTACAGTTACCTGCACAAGAAAAGATAGGTAAACTTAAAGTAAATAGGGGTGGTGCGCGTTCAGCCCGCAAACAAATATCCCACTTTGATAATCCTAAAAGGCCCAGTAAAGAACTTTTGAGTAATGGTACAAGTTGGTCGATTTATAGGTATAAACTATTAATGAATAAAGATAATAAAAATGAATTCAAGGTAAATAAGCCAGGATTTGATATAGAATAGGGTGGTACAGATGAGTTTGTAACTCACTGGTAATCAATAGTTTGTAACTCACTGATAATCAACCTTTTACTCAGCAGTTTATAGACAGTCAATTCATTTATACAGTATCTTATTACTTTCCTTTATAGTAAGACAATATCTGTAATCTTCAGCCTAAACCATATAGTCTAGCAAGACATATAGGCTGTAATATTCCTTTAAATTCCGTAACCCCTTCATTATCAACAGATTAGCTTTTTGCTGTTTTGTTCAGCTAAAACTTTGACTTGTCAGAAACGTTTATTACATTTACTTGTAGCCGTTAACCCGGAAGGTAGTTGTAATCCATGCCTGCTTGACGTTGTTCTGGGGGCCGCGGCCCCTTCATTATCAACAGTTTAAACAAAACAGCAAACTGACACTGTTTTTATGCACAAATACTTTGATTTGTCGAAATATGTTGTTATATTTACTTGTAACATTTAAACAACGACAATTATGAACTTCACGCAACACTCAAACGCACCAATCAATATGGTAATCCCTAATCATATCGAAAAGGAGTTAAGAGCGGAAGCTAAATGTAGAGTTGATGGCTTTTCAGATTTTGATATGTGCTATAACCACGAAACTGAAAAGTATGACTTATTCGCAGTTGAAGTAGATGGTATATTTGGTACACATTGGCATACTTTTGTAACTGATGAAGAACGTACTAAATGGTGCGATGCAAAAGCAATAGAATGGAAAGCTGAAGAGGGGTATGTTTACCAGAATTTGAAAAAAGCTTGGTTATATAACCGCGCAGCTAAGATGCATTATAAACAATCAATTGCCCCTACATTGGGCAACTTAATACCTACAGAAACGTTAAACTTATTAAAATCTATAAAATAATATGAAAACTAAAAATAACGACAAAGAAGCCAAGGCAGCAAAACGTAAAGCTAATAGAATTGCACGTAAAGCTATTGTTGCTAATGGTGCACCAGAAATTAAAGCTGGTATGATAGTTAAGTATAATGACCCTACTGGTAAAAATAGCGACTGGATGCGAGTAAATAGCGGCTGGATGCGAGTAAGAAGTGTTTTCAGTAACACTGTTAACTTGGGATCTATTTTTGGTAAATGCATTTACCACAAAGGTGTACCTAAATCTTTAGTTATAGAAGATGAAGCTGCATGGTATGAATCTTGGCAAAAAACAGATGCATACCAATGTATGTAATATTTAAAAACTTAAACTCTTAAAAAATACACAATGACCCAAAAAATATTTGAACGAATTGCCCAGCTTATCAAAAATGGTAATGCAAGTACATACATCATATCAGGCTATAAACACCTGGAAACCAGACTAGTATTGCAATTCCATGATTGCAACCAGGTATTTGACTTTAATCAATTTCAGAATGAGGCCGGAGAATGGGAAGTTGAAGAAACATCATTCTTTACCAAAGATATTGAATCACATGAAGAAAGAATGGGAATAATGAAAGCATTTAAAGAATTACACGAAAAAGAAATACCAGAAATAAAATGAAACATTTACTAAAGCTACATTCTTTGGGAGCTTAACTTAATTAGTTATATTTACTTATATCAATCATACAACAATGGCAAGAAAAAGAAAAAGTAATACGGACGACTTAGAACCTAAGATCCGTAACCGCAAAAAGAAATTACAATCCCTTGTAGCTACTAAGCTATCTAAAAAACCCAAAGCAACCAGACTATGTGATCTTCAATATGACCCGAAGATTTTTGAGACAATGAAGACTGGAACTATAATCGATACCTTCTTTTCAAATAAAGGTGGTATACAACGTGCATGTAACTTTATAGTTGTAGGTGATCCTGGAGTAGGTAAGACCACAGTGTGCTTAGATATTTTAGCTAATATTGGTTTAACTACTGAACGTCCAACTAAAATATTATTTATCTCGGCCGAAATGAATGAGATTGATATGTACGAATATATGGAAAGATATCCTAAATTTGGACAGGTAGATATTTTATTCTTAGGCGACTATGCTGACGAGAATCCAAAATTAGTTATTGAAGAAATGCTTGCATCAGGATACGATCTAGTATTAGGTGATAGTTTTTGTGAAATACAAGACACAGTTAAAGAGTCTTGCTATATGACTTCATCTGCAAGTGAAAAATGGTTAATCGACCTAATGAATATCCATAACAAAGGTGGAAACAAATCCAAATCATATACAACATTCTTAATGATACAGCAAGTTACTAAAGGCGGTGTATTTGTTGGAAGTAATAAACTTAAACATGCTACTTCAGGAATGTTAGATATTCGTTTCTCAAATGATGGTGATGTTAGTTCATCACGATTCATAGAATTTACAAAAAACCGTAGAGGTGATGTACAGAAGAAGCTATTCTTTAATTTAAAGATAAGTAATGATGTTGCATACAATGAGTCCAAATGGAAAATGGATAAAGAAAGTGAAGAACGCTTATCAAAAGAAATGGATGAACTAATAAAAGAAGGTGATGCATTTGATGCTCTATTAAAAGTGAATGATGTTGAACCTATTGATGCAGATGATGCAAACAACGATAATAAATTGGCTGCAGCGGTATTAGTTACAGATGAAGAGGATGATGGATCGTGGTAAATAAGATATGATTGATTGCTTTCATTAAGGATGGTCGAATGACGCCATGCAATCGACCATCTGAAAGCTTTAAACAATTATACCTTTAACAATATAATATTAATACTACTTAAAATGAAAACTTACACCCATCAACATATTCAATACGATAAATCATACGTTAAATATCAAGGAACTTCATCAAGAATTGACGTAAAGGATTCTATCATTAATATTTTAGCTAGGCACCCAGGCTTAGAACACGAGCAAATATTTTTATTAATTTACCCGGCGCATTTTTATAAAAGTAAAAACATGGTACTAGATGTTTTAACACAAATGGTATCAGAACAATATTTAATAGAAAATTCTGGTGAGTATTTTATTTGGGATGATGCATGGTCCCATGATGTTGCAAAGACTAAAGATACTATTGATAAATTACTTACATTAGGTGTAACACCGCAGATGGCAGCATTCTTATCGGAAGGCTTAATAATAGCACGAGCTCGTGCACGAGAAGAAGCTAGTCAAAATAAATATGAGCATATTGAATCTATTGAAGAAGTTGCAGTACCTGATGTATTATCGCAAATTGGTATAATTGAATTCAATAGAATTAAATCTGAAACTCTTAAGACTATAGAATTAGAAGAAAGTAAAAGAGCTTTAGTTGATGAAATTGAAAATTTTAATAAAGAGAATAATAAGTCAACAGAAGTTGTTGTAGCTAAACGTAGTTTATTAAAACGATTCATGGACTTATTTAAATAGTTAAAATTGAGGCGATAGAAAGAGGAATATGTAATAGACATAGTAAACTATTTGGTGACAGATCACTAGAAAGCTTAGAAGTAATTCTAAGCTTTTTAGGGCTAAATAATTCAATATTCCTTTAAATTCCGTAACCCCTTCATTATCAACAGATTAGCTTTTTGCTGTTTTGTTCAGCTAAAACTTTGACTTGTCAGAAATATTTGTTACATTTACTTGTAACATTTAATAGATGGTGGTAGTTGTAATCCAGACCTGCTTGAGGCCCCCGAAGAGGCCGTAACCCCTTCATTATAAGCAGATTAAACAAAACAGCATTAATTTGCTGTTTTTTTGCACAAAAACTTTGACTTGTCAGAAATGTTAGTTATATTTACTTGTAACATTAAAACATATACACTATGACTCAGAAAGCGTTCAAGGCGCAAGCCAAGCAATTCATTCAAGTTAAGCTTACCACAGATATAGCATGGATGTTCAAGGGTTTAACAGTGGTTTATAATAACCAAACTGCAGATGAGCAACGTGCAGAAGTTACTAGTAACCATAACCGTAAAGGCTTTACGCCAGCTGACGCACACTTCTGTTGCTCAGTTGCCAAAAAAATCAACAAGTACCCCCTGTCAGAAAAGCAATTATTTGTTTTACGCAAACGTTTGCCAAAGTATTGGAAACAAGTGTATAACATATGTGATAAAGATAAACTAGCTCTGCAGATGTCTGCAGTAGCATAATACGATAAAATATGGAATATTTAAACCCAAATGAACAGATTATATTTGACAGATTAGTAAAAGCTAAATACTCTGCCGAATCAATTCAATTCAAATCTAGCTGGCCCGAGCACCCTGATAATAAAAGATATTTAAGAATTGGCTATTGGGATAGTATTGATGAAAACCTGCTTGCAAAACTTAATGCAGAATTATCTATTTTAAATGAACTAAAATTAGTAGAAATTCTTGATGAAGGTGATGATGATACGCATGACAAATATTTATACAAATTTATACCTAACATTAAATAATAAAATATGATTATTTCAAAAAAATCTACACTTACTGGTGTAATAAACGCAATGGATTTGGATATATCCGAAGAGCAATATTTAAGATATGAAGCCCGCTGTGAGGCTGTACAGAATATCTTTTTTAATTTGAATGCTGAACAGCGCGAATTTCTAATTACAGGTACTACATCTGAAGAATGGAATGCGGCATTTGGTACTGAAATATAAATAAACTATGATTAATTTTAAAATAGAAAATGGGGATATATTAATTACTGATGATAGTAATACACTATGTAATATTAGTTATAGTGTATCATATACTGCATATATGAATTCAACAATAGAACCAACATTAGATAAATTACTTGACTATAGGATATCCATTTCAAATAAACTTAAAATAGAAGATGATACTCTTACTCAATTATGGTATAAAAGGGAAATATGTGCAATAGATTTTATATTGTACATGATGTATTATACATAATGTGTAAAATAATATAAAGCATAAATATCGTAAACAAATTTAATTTAGTGAGTATATAACTAAAGCATCTGAGAATTCTGAAATATTTGGGCCGGAAATGAAAAACAATCTTAAGTATACATCATCTGTAAATACAACAAAGAATTTTTATGTATATGTATTTTTAAATACTTTACAACCGGGTGTACACAGATATGGTAGATCTAAATTTGAATATGAGCCATTCTATATTGGCAAAGGAGTTAATGATAGAATTGATAATCAATTTAGAGATAAATCAGTAAATGATAAATCAAAAGAAATTGAAGCCAAGGGTGGCCAAGTATTAAGAATTAAGATATATGAAAACTTATCTGAACTTAAGGCTCTTAAAAAAGAAAGTATTTTAATTAAGAAGATTGGCCAAATTATTAATGAAACTGGACCGCTATACAATACTGAACTTATTACAGATTTTAATAAAATCAGACATAATAGAAAAACGCGCAAAGAAAAAGATAAAAAACAAAAGCAAAAATATAATAGCGCAATAAATGAATTAGCTAACTTTTTAACAGTTTAATTCAATGAAACTTTGGGAGTACAATATAATTAATTATATTTACTTGTAACATTAAACAACAAACTAATAAATAGAAACATGACAGAATACGGAAAAATCATCACATTAGGCCAATCTATCTTTTCAGAAAGAGCCGCAGAAAGTATCGCAAAACAACCTTTACGTCGTACAGTTAATTTAGCTGAGATTGAATTAGTTGATGACGAGCATATTAATTATAAGGGTAGCCCTCTTAAAATTACCAAAACGGCATTTTCAGATATGATGAAAATACTTAAAATACCTACAGCATTCATTACTCGTTTCAATGAAGTAATGGATGAAAAGCCGGAAGCAAAAAGAAATTTTATTAATGCCATCAAAAATGTAATCTCATCTAGGGGTACAGGTGGTCGCACAATTACATTAGTCTTAAATCAATCTGACCGTACTATTATCGCAGTACATAAAACAAACCGTAATCTTATTTCGAATACATCATTTATGGATGTTGTTAGCCAGGTAATTGATGAAAACAGTTTATCTACTATTGACTTCTCGGTTGATAATGCTGGACGTACTGTTATTAATGCTTTAAATACTAAAGCTGAATTTAATATTGGTGGACATAAAGATGAATATTTCCATGGAGGAGTATCATTCTCAAATGATCCTAAGAATGGTTTCATTGTATCACCTTATGTTAATCGTTTAACTTGTGCTAATGGAATGGTTGGACGTTCTTTTCAAGAAGTTTATAAATTAACAAGCACAGATGCTGCAACTACTCAAAAATTCTTTGGTGATCTAGCTATTTTAGCTAAATCAGGTTATAAACCGGAATTATTTGTGAATCGTGTAGAAGAAGCAATGGAATTAAGAGCATCACTTTCAGAAATGTATTCAGTACGTAATGCTATTAAAAGAGTAGTACCTGAAATTAAACCATTAGACTTAGAAACATGGGTACCTGTAAGAGCTACTGAAGCCGCATATATGAATATTGGAGTTGATACTAAACTTTTACGTAATGGTCAATTAAAGAATGCTAAAACCGGAACTACAGTTTGGCAATTGATAAATGGACTTACTGAGTTTGCTTCACATCACAATGGTTTTGAAATGGATGATTATAGCAGACGTATACTTCAAGTAGAAGCTGGTAAAATGTTAAGTAATGAAAAAGATATGGCTAATTTCGTAAGGACGCCAAATGCATTTAGATAGTATGATGGTATAATAGGTGATTCATTAATGCTAAGCCCTCCCCATACACTCGCGATTGCGGAATAAGGATAAAATTAGCAATACTATTTAATCTTATAAGAAACTGGAACGCTGAAAGAATACGACATCCAATCGTTATTTGAGTAGGCCGCCCACTCTTTCATAAAATATTTCTAGAAATAGCCGATATAATAGACTGTATAAGTATAAATAAAATAAATAAAACAATGAAAAAAGTATTTTTATTAATTGCAATCGCGTTCATGATTACATCATGTTCACCTAGTAATGTTACAGAAGTAGTTTCTGTAGCAGATTCAACTAGTACAATAGTTGATTCAGTAGTTACTCCTGTGACTTCAGAATCAGTTATTACACAGTAAGTTATTTTCCGATAATAGGTAGACTATTATCTTTGACGCAAAAGTTCGACTCAATGTACGAACTTTTGTGGGGTCAATATATACCTCAAATAATTCCTATCATGATAAGTAGACCTACGAAAGATCAAGCAAAAGCAATTACAGCAGCTGTGGTTAGTAAAGAAGAAACTAATCAACTTAAACATATTTTTAGATTAATAAATGGAGCTGCAGCCCAAGGATTTAATAACTTTGTTTTTCATGAAGATGTTAACACTAATGTTGCTAGTACATTAAAGGGAATTGGATATACCCTTGTTTTAGTAGGTGGAAGAGATGATTCCCAATTTTATCAAATTTCTTGGTTATAATATTATAAACCTATATGTTAACCTATACGTATAGGCTGACTAAAATCATTTTAATGTAGATACTACATCTCACTGTGATAATCTGCTATATACAGTCTAAACTGATCAGCTAATATGTTAACTATAAGTAAGTTATAATCTGCTTATAACTAATATGTTAGCTATTACGTAACCTACTGATAATCAACAGTTAACATAACAGCATTAAGTTGCTGTTTTTTTATGACTTTTCTTTGGTGTGTCGAAAAGAATAGTTATATTTACTCGTAACATTGAGAGATGGTGGTAGTTGTAATCCACGCCTGCTTGACGTTGTTCTGGGGGGCGTAACCCATTCATTATAAGCAGATTACGTTTTATTGCTGTTTTTGCTGTTTTTTTCTTTGACTTGTCACAAAATGTTGTTATATTTACTTGTAACATTTAAACATATATAAAACATACATAATCACAAGACACATGGCAACATTAAATGAAATAGTATTAGACAAAGTTGATTACAGTAATCAAGTAATGTTTATGTTTGAAGGGGAAAATATTACCTATACGAACCCAGTATTGGAAGCTTGTGGATTAATTAGAGCTTATTGTTGGAATAATGGAGCAATGATCCAATTGGACCCAAGAACCGAGGGTAATAAAAAGGTATTATTACGAGTATTGAA
>Ga0315284_10012879_pt1 | contig 11911 bp, 18 predicted proteins | sample YL17G09_16_MG_FD_203696 | JGI IMG/M metagenome (GOLD analysis project Ga0315284, IMG submission 203696) | Sediment microbial communities from Yellowstone Lake, YNP, Wyoming, USA - YL17G09_16 | ecosystem: Environmental > Aquatic > Freshwater > Lake > Sediment | place: USA: Wyoming | collected...
TTTACTATTACAAAGGCCCGGTAGTCATCTTCGGGGTTCTCTTCCCCGTCTTCCTGTTTCTGGCTTTCATGATCGGCAGGCACATGTCGGTTGATTTCATGATACCCGGTCTGCTGGGTATGATTCTATTCTTCACTGCCACCTCAATCTCACCGATAGTGATTCCCTGGGAAGCACAGGCAAGAACATTGGAGCGGCTGATGTCCTGCCCTGTAAAGGCAGAGACCATTATATTTGGGGATATCATGGCCTCCTTTATCTTCGGATTGGGTATTTCCCTGGTGCCCATTGTGCTAGGCCTTTTCCTGGGGGTTACTATATCAAGCCCCTTTATTTTCGGCCTGGCAATTATCCTAGCGGCCTTCTGCTTTGCTTCGCTGGGCAATGTCTTCTCCATTCCACCCACCAATCTCCCATCCACGGTAAACATGATCGCCTCAGTGGTCAAATTTCCGGTGGTGTTCATTAGCGGCATCTTTATTCCTCTCGATGAGCTGCCTGCCTGGGGACAGGCCATCGCCTATATTTCGCCCCTGACCTACTTTACTGACATCGCCCGGTATTCTATTCAAGGCAAAGGCCATCTGCCTATAGCACTTGACCTTCTGGTTTTACTGGCTTTCACCCTCCTGTTTCTCATAGTAGCCATGAAAATGCATCAGCGAACAATGCCTAGGAGAATATGATATAGGTTTGCAGTATACATGTAGGACTTCGAGCTGATATAGGGACAAAAGGTCGATATTAGCCAATTTATAGAATCTAAACCTATGAATAGAGTGAAGATATATATCTTCACAGAGGAATCCTTCAGCAGTATAGCGTTACTCTTTACAAATTCTTCACACATTCTTCACAAAATATTCACGCTTGCCTATTATACTATTCACAAGTGCACAACATCAGTAGAAATCGTGAACCAAAGTCGATGTTACAGAAATGGTAGATATACAGAAGGCGGCTCCTAAATCTAGCTCAAAATCCCCCAAGAATCAAACCCACATAGTCTTTTCGTGGAGTCAAACTATCAGAGACTGCTTGTGGATTGTAGCTCTAGCCATTCTATTGGGTGGGGCATTGAATTATACGTTATTGCTTGATGCTATTGACGGCAAATTGATAGCTGGAATCCAACAAAAGCAACTGACAGACTTAAGACAGAAAGCTGAGCAACTGTACCCGGGCATTTCCTTCATTGACCTCGTCTCAGCTAAAAAACTATACGATGATAAGATAGCTACATTTCTGGATGCTAGAACCGCACCAGAATACCAGAGAGAACACATCGCCGGCGCTATAAGCTTGCCAATCAGGGCACTCGTATTGGGAGATATCGAACTGGACAAAGTATTGCCATCTAAAGAAGCACTTTTAATTACATACTGTGATGGTGGCGAATGTGATATCGGTCTGGAATTGGCGAAAGAATTATCTGAACGTGGATACAATAATATTTTTGTCTTAGGAGAGGGGTATCCGGGCTGGGAAAATGCTGGTTATCCGATGGAAAGGTCAGAGCCGCAGCCATGAAACTACTGCATAATGACTATCTACATTTGGCAGTCCGACTATTAATAGGTGGATTATTTCTCTATGCTGGGTTACCAAAAATTCTAGATACGATGGGATTTGCCTCATCCATTTACAATTATAAGCTTTTCCCTTCTCCACTAATAGGCTTGACGGCTGCTTTTATTCCATGGGTGGAAGTCCTGGCAGGTCTCGCTCTCGTCCTGGGAGTAAAAGTCCGAGGTGCATCGCTGCTTATTTCATTGCTGTTCGTGGTATTTATCGCTCTTGCTGCAATTAGCGCCATACGTGGTCTCGATGTAGATTGTGGATGCTTCAGCGGAGTTGAGAGAAAGGCTAACTGGCTGGCAATCTTCGAGGATCTTGCCCTATTGGGATGCTCATTTTTCATCTTCTACTTCGATCGTCTCAGGGTTTCGCCAATTGCACTTATTAAAAAGCGGAACAACCCAGATAAGAAAGAGGCACTACAATGAGAATCACGTTATTTGTAAGTTTACTGAAAGTATGTTTTATAGTATTAATAATAATTGGGCTAGCAAGCACGGCTGCCTGCTCTCCACCCACATCACAGGAATCACCTGTTAATCAGCCTAATTCCAACCCAACTACCAATAACCCAGGTCAACAGAGCGGTTCGCCAAAGGCAGACGTACAGTCCAGCGATAACTTGACTGAAAACAGTAAGCCTTCACCTCCAGTTGCTGGCAGTGAATCAGTGACTAGTAGCGAGGGAAGTGCTACCAAAGCACAGATCGGTGAGCTAACCGCTAAAGAATTAGCAGGCAGGCTCGAATCAGGTGAAAAACTAATTATTATTGATGTTAACCCCATCTCACAACATAAAGACGGGCATATCAGAGGTGCTATCTGGGCAGATAGTAAACTTCTACGTACTGAGACTGAAGCCTACCTTAATCGACTTGGCATAAAAAAGACAGATGCTATTGTCTTGGTCTGCGAAATAGGTAACAGGAGCGCTAACACTGTCCCCTTTTTGGCCAAAGCGGGTTATCAAGAAGTCTACAACCTTAAGGAAGGAAATCTCGGCTGGCTGCGTTCAGGGTTCGATTTGATTCGAGAATAAATACAATATAATATCAGACGTGGGCTAAATTCCGTGGAAACTGGGGCAGGTGATTGCTTACATTTCGCCCTTGACCTACTTTACCGATATTGCCCGGTATTCTATTCAAGGCAAAGGTCATCTGCCCGTAGCCCTTGACCTCCTGGCCCTACTGGCCTTTACACTTCTCTTTGTTATGGTAGCCATGAAAATGCATCAGCGCACAATGCCCCGAAGAATATAACACTGGCCTGAACTACTGAAGGAGTTGAATAAGAATGGGAACAGAGCAAAAACATGATATCAGAGACTTTACCGAATTTGTCCCCGGAGACAAAAACAAAAAGGATGTATTCAAGGGTAGATACTTTAACATAGCAGTCATCTGCCTGGACAGCGGCTACGAGATACCGCCTCACGATGAGCCCTATGATGTTTTCTTCTATGTGGTATCGGGAAAAGGCATCTTCACCGCAGGCCAGAAGCAGTGGGATACAAGCGCAGGCTCCATGGTCTTTGCCCCTGCTGGCGTAAGGGGCATAAAATGCACCGAGCGGCTTACTGTCCTGGGCATTCAACAGCCACATTAGTAACCTGTCCTTGAACCTACCCTTGACAAAAGACCTCTTTTGTGGCATTATATGCGTAGATGCGCATATAAGGACGGAGGTTTAGAGATGAGAGAGTTAGTTAAAGCCTTCAAGGCCCTATCTGACGAGACCAGGCTGAGGATTCTGAACCTGCTTCTGGAGCGTGAGTGCTGCGTCTGCGAGGTTGTGCAAGTGCTTGACATCTCCGAGCCCCGGGCTTCTCGGAACTTAAGCGCTCTTTATGATGCCGGCTTTCTGAAGCTCAGACGCGAGGGGCTCTGGGCACTGTATTCGATAGACAAGGAAGGTTTACAGGAGCACTACACTAACTTAGTTGAAGCTGTGAAAAAAGCTCTGGAAGGAAATGAAACAGCCCTGCTGGATAGACAACGTTTGAAGGATGCCAAAAGAATAGGCCCCAGTTGCGTTCTGACAACATCCAACTAAAACTATTTTCGCCTCATTGTATGCGGATATGCATATCTATGAATCTAAGACGAGAAAGGATATCTAAACATGCCACTGGTTATTGAGCTTCTTAAAGGCGGTGTGGCTGCCCTCCAGGACTACCTCCTGGCCCACACCCTGACCTGTCTGGTGCCCGCCTTTTTTATTGCCGGGGCTGTCTATGCACTGTTCCCCAAGGAGAAAATACTCCGTTATCTCGGGCCGAACTCTCCGAAATATATCTCTTATCCTATGTCAGTCGTAGCTGGGCTGTGCCTGGCTGTTTGCTCCTGCACCGTCCTGCCCCTGTTTGCCGGCATACGGAAAAGCGGAGCCGGTATCGGCCCGGCAATTGCCTTCCTTTATACCGCCCCGGCTACCAACATACTGGCCATCATCTATACGGCAAGTCTCATCGGCATTGACTTTGCCCTTGCCCGCATTATCCTGTCTATCAGCTTTGCCCTTATCATCGGCATGAGCATGGCTGCCCTGTTCTCTGATAAAAAGCTTGAAGAGGCAACTGATGACCCACCTGCTCAAGCCTTCGCCATGAACGAGGCGAGCAAAGTATCAAACTGGCTCTGGGTATTCTTTGCCCTTCTGGTCGCCATATTGCTCTGGGGAGCTTCTTCACTTATAACACTGACGGTGAAAGCGATCGGGCTTGCCGTGCTCCTTATAGCGCTGGTGCTTGTAGTCAGGCATACACTAAGCCGTGATGAAGTGAAGAGCTGGATGAAGGAGACATGGTTCTTTGTTCGTTCCATCCTGCCTCTTCTGCTAATCGGAGTTTTCGTGGCTGGCATGCTCCGGGTAGTAATACCGGCAGACTTCGTCGGTAAATATTTCGGAAGTTCAACAATAGAAGCGACGCTGGCGGCAGTCCTGTTCGGAGTCGTCATGTACTTCCCAACTCTGGTGGAGGTGCCCATGGCACGGATGTTCCTTGATTTAGGCATGGGAAAGGGAGTTCTCCTGGCCTACCTGCTGGCCGACCCGGTTATCTCTCTGCCCAGCATTCTGGTCGTCAGACGGTTTATTGGAACCAAGAGGCTCTTCTGGTACGTGGGTCTCATAATAGTCTGCTGCACCGCCGCCGGACTGATATACGGTTTCGTTACCAGTTTATAACGCTTGAAATATTTTGAAAAAGCAAACTTGGTCTAAGGAGGTTTTCCATGGCAGAAGAGAAACACTGGCAAGAAGGAATGAAGACACACGAGAACATCATATTCTCATGCTTTGGTGGGATGTCAAATACGGGCATAACCAGCGCTCTAGCCAGCATGGAGGCTGTCAAAGAGCTTGGGCTTGAGAAAGTGGCTATCGGTTGTCTGGGGGCATTGCCTCTTGGAGTGAAGCCGGTGATAGGCAAGACCAGAGCAGCGAAAAAGGTCATCACCGTGGACGGCTGTCCCTTTGAGTGCGCCAGGAAGACCGTTGAGCAGTCCGGACTCACGCCAACCAAAAGTATCATCTTGGTCAGAGACATAGGGATGAAGAAAAAAGCCCTGCACGAAGACATTGGTGGCAACATTAAGACACTTATGGACTACATTTCAGATGATGATGTGCAGAAGGCGAAAGAGCTTATCGTGAAAGCCATTATGGAAACATGAAGGAGGCAAAAATGAACATAAAAATTCTCGGGCCTGGATGCGCCAGATGCCATCAATTGGAGAAGGCCACAAGAGAAGTGGTCAAAGAACTGGATATTGATGCCATTGTGGAGGAGGTCCAGGACATGAGCAAAATCATAGCTTACAATGTTATGATGACCCCGGGACTGGTAATCAATGAGCAGGTGGTGAGTTCCGGTAAGGTGCCTTCAAAGGCAGAGGTTACGCAACTAATCATAAATGCCCTGGCCAAAGAAGAGCCGAAAAAAGGCTCTTGAGACCACAATCCTAGTATAAACACAGGCAAATTCAAAATATTGAGGAGATATTCAAAACCATGTACAAATCACAAATAGCTAAGACGTGCTTTACTATAGCCGTTTTCTTAATTATTGGATTGCTTTTTGCTTGCACAAGCCCGGCTATTCCACCAGCCTCACCAGAAGAAGCTTCAGTCCCTCCCACCACAACACCCTCGCTTCCAAAACCCTCAAACCCAATTCAAACGACCACCCCCCCAGACGAGTCTTCGACCGTGCCTGACAGAGTAGACGTCATCTATTTCCACCGACCTCAGCGCTGCGTCACCTGCCTCTGTTTCGAAGAGCGCGTTCGATATGTCGTTAGCACATATTTCCAGAACGAGCTGAATAGTGGCAAAATGACCTTCGGAGTATACGACATGGGCGACAGCAAAAATGCCGACATCGTCAACAAATACGGCGCCATTGGCTCGCAATTGTTCATCAATACGGTGAAGGATGGTGCTGATAATATTAGAGACATACAGGACATCTGGTCCTGGCACTGCACAAGCAATAAACAAAGCTTCGACCAGAAGGTCAAGAACGTTATCGACCAAAGCCTCGAGGACATAGAATAATGGATTTAGGCAGCATTTTGGGTGGTTCCAATATCCCCGTGCTCACGGCGCTGCTTTTAGGTTTAATAACTGCCATTGCGCCCTGCCCTATGGCTACCAACATCGCCGCCGTAGCCTACATCACTCGCAACGTAACAGACCGTAAGTACGCGGTAATAACCGGCTCCCTCTATACCCTGGGACGCATGTTTTCCTATTCTGTTCTTGGCATCCTTATCATCGTGGTTGGACTAGAAATCCCGTGGATTTCCGCAACAGTCCAGGACGTCGGTGAACGTGTCCTGGGGCCCCTGCTGATTGTAGTAGGATTGCTTATGCTGTTCATCGACAGGCTCTCTTTCGGCAGGGGAGGTAACACATTAGCCTCGTTGGGGAGCAAAGTAGCCGGCTGGGGCATGATAGGCGGATTTCTGCTGGGTGTCATTTTCGCCCTGGCCTTCTGCCCCTATAGCGCTGTTCTATTCTTCGGCGCCCTAATACCCGTGGCCCTCAAGTCCACCGGAGGGGTGGCACTGCCGGCAGTATTTGCCATCGGCACCGGGCTGCCGGTACTGATATTCGGCACGCTTCTTTCCCTGGGTGTAGCTGGAGTTGCTAACTGGCTTAATGCCCTCACCCGCGCCGAGCGAGTAATCCGCATTGTAGTATCTTTGATTTTCATCGGGGTGGGCATATATTATGTGGTGCTTTGGATACAATCCTAGAAAATTATGAGCATGTGCTAACAATATGAGTATACTTGGTAAAACCAACAAGACTTACTTTCTGTTGCTTTCTCTGCTGCTGTTTGGCTTGCTTTCTGCCTGTTCTAGCCCGGCTCCGGCAGCGAATCCAGCAAAGGAACCGCTTGGTCCTCCAGATAGAGTAGATGTTGTCTATTTCCAGCAAGGCAAGCCCTGTCATTGCATTGCAGTGGTGGGAGAGAAAATTCAGGCTACCATGTTCCTTTATTTTCAGGATGAACAATCCAGCGGTAAACTAACTTTCCAGGTGGTCGATTTGGACAAGAAAGAAAATACTGATATTGCTAAAAAGTACAATGCTGCCCCGTTCTCTCTGTTTATCAACGTAGTAAGAGGTGATTCCGAACATATCGTCGCCGTGCCGGAAATCTGGTTACCCACCGGTGGTGGCAGAGACAACCTCGATGAATTCCTAAAGAATAAAATCGAGAAAAGCCTCAATGGAGAATTATAGTGGATATGTGTGGTCTCGCTACAAGTTTGAACATACCAATTATCCCCGCATTTCTATTCTGGCGTGATAGTTGGATTCTTGCTGGGGAACTACTTTGACCCCGGCTTCCTGCAAGGAAGAAAACTAAAAGAAAGAAGGAAAAACATACTGTGCGACCGACTTATCCACATTAGGAGAAACATAGACATGATTACAAGGAACAACATCATCCGGATTTGTCTTCTTGCCCTCGCCATGCTGGCGCTGTTATGGATTTGTGCCTGCCAGAGTGAAGGTGCCAATCCGGAGGACAAGAGCTCTTATCTAGCCGCGATTCCCCTAGAGAGCGTGCTAGGCAATGGCAAAGCGACTCTGGCCGAATTCGGGTGGAGAGAGTGCATCCCATGCAAGGAAATGCGTCCCCTACTGGAGGAACTGGACCGGGAATATAAAGGAAAGGTCAACATATTGATTATCGAAATCCCCTTCCACGAAGACCTGGCTGAAAAGTACGGTATCAGGTTTATGCCTATCCAGGTTTTTTTTGATAGCAGCGGTAAAGAAGTTGCACGGCACACAGGATTCCTGCCCAAAGCTCAAATCATTGACCAGTTAGAACAAATGGGAGTTAGATGAGCAAAGGGAGAGACTTCTGAACCTACTTAATAAGTATGGCCAAGTATGATAGTCCGTAAGAAAGTAGTGACTATATAATGGAAAGAATATGACCTAATCATCATTACCAAATTAGGTTGAGAAGTGAAGCGGATTAAAACTAAAAGGAGTTTAAAGAAATGAATACTGTACCGCAGTGGGCATTCGAATTCCACGGGCATCATTGTCCATTCATGCCACTTGGTTATCGCATGGGCAAATTGGCCATGAAAGAATTAGGCGTAGAACACGAAAAAGACCACGGATTTTACGTCATACCAGAACTAGGCATTGGACACCCTCAGACTTGCCTTATGGACGGCATGCAAATAGCGACCGGCGCTACCTACGGTAAATCATTGATGGAGAAGACTTTCTGGGGCAAGTTAGCCGCGGTCTTCTATCATCCTCAGAAAGGGGCAATCCGCTTGGCGCTAACATCTGATTTTTTAGATGAATTTGGCAAGCTGGAATTCTTTGCCTACAGAAAGAAGAAGGTTGAACCATCGCAGATTCCGGCCAAGGTGACCAAGGAAGCTATAGACTGGATGTATGCCCAGCCGGATGAGAAGGTCTTCAAATATGAGAAACTGCCTGACTACAAATTTAATATCCCCAGGGGGTCGTTCAATAAAATAAAATGTATAAAATGCGGTGAGTATGTTTTCGAGCGGTATGTGCGCCTGGTAAATAACGAGCCACATTGCATACCCTGCTCGGGTTGCAAAGGGTAATCTGGCATTTGGGGGGGGCAGAGTTTTATGTACTGCCCCCGAGGATTAATGAGATGTCCGTGACAGTTTTGATCATAGCTTGTGCGGCAGTACTGGCACTTGCCATACCATTCTCAATGGTAGGTCAGGGCGGAGGGTCCACGTATGTGCCTGTACTGTTAATGGCAGGAATGGGCATGCACGAGGCATCTACCACCAGCCTGTTCATGATTATGCTGGCAAGCATAGCCTCAACCATAGTCTTTGGCCGCAAGAAAACAGTTGACTGGAAGCTCCTTTTTAGTATTGTCCCTTTTGCCATTTTAGGCTCTTTCGCCGGTGGGTATGTTGCTCAATGGGTAAGCGCTCTCGTGCTAAAGAGCATCTTTGCCGCTGTACTCGGTATTGCTGCTTTCTTCATGCTTCGTCCGGCCACCGAGGGACAGCATCCGAATTTTATGCCACAGTGGTACTGCTGGGATAGAACCTGTGGAGAACACCAATATCAGATATCTATGGGGATATTGGTTCCATCCGCTGTTTTAGTTGGTTTTGTAGCTGGAATGATTGGAGTAGGCGGAGGTTTATTCCTACTGCCAATGCTGGTACTCCTATTCGGGTGCCCAACGCGCGTTGCCATCGGTATTTCCTCAACATATGTTGGTATAACTGCCTTGCCGGGGTTTTTAGGGCACCTTCTAGGTGGTAACCTCTTTAATGTGTGGGTTGCACTGCCTTTAGCAGCGGCTGCGTTTATTGGAGCAAGCCTTGGGCCTTTTATATCACTCAGGATCAATGTGTCGAAGCTACGGATTATATTAGCTGTTGTGCTCATTGCACTCGCAGCCTGGATGTTGATCAATATATTCATTTAATAAAATAACCTAACAAGAGAATGTTCAACCATATTAGGCAGAAAAAGATTGTTCGAATAGCTATGGCTACTGTATTTATAGGGGTGGGCATATATTATGTGGTGCAGTGGATACAATCCTAGAAAATTATAAGCTGTGCTAAAAATATGAACATATTTGTTAAAGCTAACCAGACTTATGTTACTTCGCTTGCTCTATTGGCACTTGGCTTGCTGTCTGCCTGTTCTAACCTAGCTCCGGTAGCGACTCTTCTACCGAAGGAGCCGCTTGGCCCGCCAGATAGGGTGGACCTCGTCTATTTCCACCTTGGCGAGGCCTGTCATTGCATGGACCCGATGGGTGATTGTATCCACTCCACCATATTTCTCACCTTTAATGAAGAACTGGGTAGCGGCAAACTGACCTTCCAAAGGCTAAAGCTAGATGACACGAATAATGCCAATATCGCTGCGAAATATAATGCGACTCCATTCTCCCTCTTTATCAACATCGTGAGAGGAAATACTGAACATATTATCGCTGTACCGGAGATTTGGCCAATTCGATATGAATGCGATGCCCTTGAAGAACTGGTTAAGAGTAAAATCCGACAAAGCCTGGAGGGAAATGAATAATACCCCTCGTGAAAAGGTCAAGAGCGTCATTTGAGAAGTCTTAAGATGGTGAAACGGACTATCAGAAAAACAAACGCGAGGAGCTGACTATTTCTATTCTTCTTGACTTTGAGGTAGCAGTGCCCTAACTTTAAATGTAAACGCTTGCTCCACAATTTTTTCCTAGATGATGACGGAATTATTCGAATGATAGATGCGGAATTTAACAACATTCAAGAACTGGAACGCATTATCAACACAATGCTTGACACCATCATAAAGATATATTACCGAATTGAGGGTCGATACAAATGAAAAACGTCCTGTTCGTCTGTGTGGGCAACGCCGGCCGCAGTCAGATGGCAGAGGCTTTCTTCAACCACCTTGCCGAAGGAAAAGCTAGAGCAACCTCAGCGGGCACCAACCCTACCAGCGAGGTCTCACCCACTGTGATACAGGCAATGAAGGAAGTGGATATAGACATCAGCAGCAACCGACCCAAGAAGCTGACTATGGAGATGCTGGACAAGGCGGACAAAGTGATTACCATGGGCTGCGGTGCGGAGAACGTATGCCCTGCCACCTTTGTGGAAACCGAAGACTGGGAACTGGAAGACCCTGAAGGGAAACCCATAGAAGAAATCAGGAGGGTCAGGGACGAAATAAAAGAGAGGGTAATCAGTCTCCTCAGGGAAGTGTAAATATACAATGTCCACAATATCTTTAGAGAACTCGGCAAAGAAATTAAAAGAGATCCTGGGCTTAGAACACGAGCCAATAGCGATAAAATTCTTTGAACATATTATCGCTTTCGATGGATTTGTGATACCGAGCGAGCGTCGCTATTGCCAATTTCTGATGGGATCCAGAGAAGGAAATGGACTTATTCTCACTGCAGAGAATATATCCTGCCCAGCAGCGGCTTGGGCTTTGGGCTTTAAAATGCCGCCCCAAAAGCTCTCATCAGGCGAGATGCCCGCCAGCATGGGTATTTTCGAGAGTCCTGATGCCGCCAAAAATACTCTGGCTACTATGTCTCGTCTGGAGATGGACAAGTACAAGATGGTGGCAAGTTGCCCTTTGGCTGAGGCGCCATTCAATCCAGATGTAATAGTCGTGGAATCAGTTCCAGAACACTTGATGTGGATAGCACTGGCTCAGGTATTTAGCACTGGGGGAAGACTCAATTTCAATACGGCTATCCTTCAAGCCACCTGTGTTGATGTAACAATAATTCCCTTTTTGACCCAAAAGCTGAATACATCGCTCGGTTGCTACGGCTGTCGGGAGGCAACCAATCTGACCGATAGCGAATGTGTGCTCGGATTTCCCGCTAAAGACCTGAATTCAATTGTGCACTCGCTGCAAAAATTAAACGAAAAGGCAATTCCCCGCGTAAGGAGCAAGGTCGTGTACAAAGCGCTACTAAGGAGATAGTAAAAACACCATGTTAAAGGTAAGGCCTCCCGACGGTTATCCTCCCGAAGCAGGTCGCTACGTGCGGGGTAATGACTATTCCCCTGTGGCGGTCTGCACTATCCTGGACACCTTCGACTTCGCCATACCACCCGAATTGAACGAGCTGGTTATGGTCGGCACGGATTCAGGAGCCGCCCTTTCTGGAATGCTGCAAACAGAGAATATAGGCTTAGAGAAGATGATTTGCAATATTGTGGCTAACCCGAATATCCGTTACATCGTGCTCTGCGGCAGGGAATCAAGCGGCCATCTGCCCGGCGAAGCGCTACTGGCACTTAAGCAA
>Ga0315284_10012880_pt1 | contig 11911 bp, 8 predicted proteins | sample YL17G09_16_MG_FD_203696 | JGI IMG/M metagenome (GOLD analysis project Ga0315284, IMG submission 203696) | Sediment microbial communities from Yellowstone Lake, YNP, Wyoming, USA - YL17G09_16 | ecosystem: Environmental > Aquatic > Freshwater > Lake > Sediment | place: USA: Wyoming | collected...
GCAGTACCACCAGCATGGTATCCTGCTGCGTTAATGAAAGGTATTCAATAATGGATGAGGTATTGGCAATCAGGTTTTTATGACTGATCATCACCCCCTTGGGCTCACCCGTGGAGCCTGATGTGAAAATAATCTCAGCCAGTTGTTCGGAGGGGGTATTACTGGGAAAATCAAAGATAGTCGATCCATTATCCACCATTTCATTCAGTGCCTTTTCATTTAAGATTGAAGCCCCATTGAAATGAATTCTTGCAGCCAATTGTGTTGTGGTAATTACAAGTTTGGATTGACATTTGTCCTGAATAAAGTCAAGGTTGTTTTGTTCAATTTCCGGATTTAGTGGTACTGCCACATTGCCCGATTTAAGGATAGCCAAGTATGCAGTGATAAAGAAAACCGAATTTGGAGCGATTAGGAGGATGTTTTGATGAATGCCGACTGTGGAATTCAGGTATTTTGCCAGTGTTACACTCCGGTTATATAAATCATGATAAGTGATGGTTTCTTTGGGACCGGCGACGCAATTCTTTTCGAGCTTACTCGTATTTTCAAAGAAGTAATCTAAGGCATTCATTCGAAAAGGTATTTAGGTTGTACGTATTTAGCTCTTCACTCGTTACTCATCACTCATAACACATCACTCCCTGATAGGAGGCAAACGAAGATACTCCGTTGTCTTATACTTCCTCTCAAAATTCACGAAAACACTCTTCACCTGCTCCACCGTTTTCTCCATAACCGGTGCTACTTCAACCGGATCATACTTATTTTCATAGGCATACCACAGCAGGTCCATCTGCTGAAAGGGAAGCTGGTAGAAAAATTCCTCCTGTGTTTGTTCTGCTGAATAGGTATCGGTTGTTGGTGTACGGTCAATAATTTCCTGCGTGATACCGAGATGCCGGGCGAGCTGGTATACTTGTGTCTTGTAAAGATACCCGATGGGCATCACATCGGCACCACCGTCCCCATATTTAACAAAGAATCCCTGTTCCACCTCCAGTTTGTTGGGAGTGCCCACCACCGCATAATGCAGCTTTTCGGCATGATAATACAACATAGACATGCGGCAGCGCTGTTTGAGATTCGAGGCAGCTTCAATCTGTTTGAATTCAGCTGCAGACAGCCGTTTTGATTGCTCATTCCCTTTGCTGTCAATAATGGTTATTGAAAACAAAGGGGGAAGATTAGTATAAAGTCCCGAACTATTTACACCGATCTTCATTTTATAGGTAGCGGGATCATATTCCGGAAAGACTCTCTTTACTGCTTCGTCCCGTCTTGCATAGCATCCGAAACCCTTCAGGGCATCGGTAATATTTTCAGTGATCGCTTTAATACCAAATTTGTCGGCCAGTTTCTGGGCGAAACGGGCACTGTCTCCACTCGAATCCTTTTCGGGTAACATGATTCCCAATATATTTTCAGACCCAAAGGCTTGGGAGGCAAGCGCCATGCAAACCGACGAGTCTATTCCGCCGGAAATACCAATCACTCCGCCCATGCGGTGCAACCGATGAAGAACATTTTCCCTGAGTTTGGAAACGATTGCATTGCACTCTGCTTTTACATCATTAATTACCAGAATATCTTTACTGAAGGGTTTCTTATCTGTGTTATTCATGATAGTTTATTTTAGATCAGGAATAGATTGGATTTTGTTCATGTATAACACGGCAATTATTTAACCGTGATACTTGTGGTCTGAAATTATCTTTTAATATATACTGGTGATAAAGAAGTTGTGTGGATATAATTCCGGCCAATGCCATATTTTCAACTTCAGTAACGAGTTCAGCTGTTGAAATTTTATGTATTAATTTCCGCACTGCATCATAATTGAACAAACCAGTGAGTTTAATACCTTGTTCTGAGAGCAGATCCAAACTGTAATCCCGGGCCGAAGTGGATAAAAAACTGCCGGCAATGGGTGCCCTGTATGCCTGTTTAGGCCGTTTCAGCACACTGTCGGGCAGCCGGCCGTCCATCATACGTTTGAGAATGTATTTTTCATTGAGGCCATGCATTTTAAAATCGGGTGGGAGCGAAGCAGCGAATTCAATTACCCGGTAATCGAGAAAGGGATATCGTCCTTCTACTGAATTTGCCATAGCTACCCTATCACCCTGAGTGGATAACAGGTAACCCGACATAAAAATGATTGCTTCAAGCCATTGCGATTTGCTGAGCCGGTGATAGTGATCAAATCCGGCAGGGAGCATTTTCATCACCTCTTCATATTGATCATTGCTGTTTAGGGATAATTTCAGCTCCTCTGAAAAAAAGTTGTGAATGCTTGAGGTGTTACGCCACCGCAAAATATGCGAATAAAAAGGAGAATTTGTATCCTGAAGCTGGTACCCAAAAAAGAACTTGAGCATACTCTTATTCTTTCCCTGAAACTGTGCCAGGTAGGGATACAGTTTCTGTAACAACAAAGGCCTGTATTTCGAATCGGGTTGTCGTGACCAGAATTCACGGATTATACCCTCTTTGAAAATATCATATCCGGCAAGCATTTCATCAGCGCCCTCGCCAGTAATTACTACTTTAATGTTGTTTTCTCTTACATTTTTTGACAGGCAAAACATGGGCACGGGGGCAGTGCGCAATACAGGTATTTCGGAATGCCATACCACCTGCGGAAAAAAGTTGCCAATGTCTTCCCTTGTACAGGTAAAAGAATTATGCCGGGTATTCAGGTATTTCGAAACTTCCTGCTGGTAAGGTGTTTCATCAAATTCGCCGTCTTCGAATCCTATAGAAAAAGTCTGCAATGTTTTTGGGGCTACTTTTTTAATAAGCGCTGTAGTAGCGCTGGAATCGAGGCCACCGCTCAGGTAAGCTGCTACAGGGACATCGGCCCTGAGCCTTATCTTTACAGCATCGGTGAGGAGGTTCTCAAGCTCTTCTGATGCGTCGCGCAGCGATCCTTTGTAAAGGGCTTCTACATGGTCAGGGAAACGGAGTGACCAGAAATTTTTGACAACGGAATCCTTTTCCGTAAGCGTCATATAATGTCCCGGCGGAAGTTCAAGGATCTTTTTAAAAATTGTCCTGGGAGTAATCGTGGTCCAGAAAGTAAAAACCTGCGACAGGGAAACCGGATCGATCTCAGCTTTAACTTCGGGATGTTCCAACAGTGTTTTAATCTCAGATCCGAAAATAAAATAGTGATGTGCCCAAGTATAAAATAAAGGGCGGATTCCAACCCGGTCACGGGCAAGAAAAAGCTCTTTCTTTTCATTGTTCCAGATAGCAAATACAAACTGACCATTGAGTTTGTTCAGGCATTCCGGCCCATGTTCGATAAAAGCATGCAATAGTACTTCTGTATCGCTATCAGTTTTGAAGGAATGTCCCAGACTAAGTAGGTCAGATCTCAGTTCAATATAATTAAAGATCTCTCCGTTAAAAACAATCCAGTATTTTCCATCAGTTGAAGACATTGGTTGTTTTCCCGTTTGCAGGTCAATGATGCTCAGCCTGACATTGCCCATGGCCAGGTGATCATTGATATAAATGCCACTTTCGTCCGGGCCGCGATATTGTATCCGGGCTAGCATGTTGCCTACCAATAGGGCCGCGTCTTTAATTGGCCCGGAACGACTGAATATTCCGGCTATTCCGCACATGCTGACTGGATTTACTTGGAATAAACCAACTAGGTGACAGTAACTTCCTTTTTCCTTTGGATATATTTTGTGATTGCTTCTATTGATTCAAAATTATCCTCAATCAGATCCTCATCGCCGGGTTTAATCCCAAAATTTTGCTCAATATAATCGATTAACAGGACAAAAGCCATCGAATCGAAAATACCTTCTTTAAAGAGCATCGTTTGAGGAACTACCTTCTGAATATCACAATGGGTGTTTTTATTAACGTATTCAAAGACTTTTTGCTTAATCAGGGTAATATCATTTGCCATTTTGCTTGAATTTAGTATTTAATCCCGCTATAAATATCTAAAAAAAAATTGGATTTGTTTTAGTAAAACTCTTCGTTTTCAATAAATAGAGCTATTAGTAGGACTAACAGCCATAAATTGATGATGAAAAAAAGAGAAGGTCAAAACCAGGGTTTCACAACCTTAAATACCCTTTGATTAACAGCATCAGATAATACCAGAATATAAAAACCAACAGGTAGTGATGATATATTCACTACAAAAACACTACTTACGGCGGATTGTTTTATTAACAGTTTACCAAGCAGGTTATAAAAGGTTAGTGTCCGGTTTTTATTATTTTCATTCAACTGCACTCTTAATTCCAAATCGTCCATTGTTATACTTAACGGTTCAATACTATTAAATTCCAGTCCAGTTTGAGTTTCCTGATTGGAAATGGTAATAATTAATTCTTCGGATACGTCTGAGCCATCTGTAGCTGTTGCCTTTGCAGTAACCGTACCATTGGCTATGGCTGTTAACAGACCGGTTGAACTAATAGATGCCTGCCCATTAACGTTTTGAACTGACCAGATAACGGTTTTATTGGTTGCATTGGCAGGTGAAATGGTTGCGTTTAGTTGCAGTGTACCTCCTGGGGTTGTAATGGTAGTTGCCCCATCGGTCCCGGTTAGGGAAATGCCTGTTACCGGTACAGTAGCAGCCGGACCGCTCCATCCTGCTAGTCTGGCCCACAACCACCAAGCTGCTGTTCCTTTTCGCTGACAGTTTAATGCTTGGGAATGTGCACAATCACCTGTATAATAACAACTATCTGAATTTTCATTGCACCATTGCACAGCCCAGTTTGCATCGCGACTGCCATTATTATCGGAATCATAATCACAGTTATCATTGGCTGATAATGCCATATAATTAACAAGGCCATCAGGATCATAGCTTTCAATATCGGCAAAATCAAATAAGATTTTGTTATTGTTTTTACAGTAAGATCTTATTTGTTCATTTCTAATATTTAAATTTCCATTCGTACCGGTACCATCCAAATGCCCTGTCATATAAACAAATTTAACATTGGGAAAATCCAGTTCCAGCTGATTCATTAAACCAAAGTAAATATCGACATAATCCTCGGGAGCCCAACTTAATTGGCCGCACCATGACCAGATAATAACGTTTACATCCGAATGGGAGGGATTGTTAAGATATTCTCTGGTAGAGTCAGCCCAGGTGTAAAAATTCGGATTGCCAAGGTCAATATTTGATATAAAATAGTTATGCAGATCAAGTACTCCATCCGAACCTCCCTTGTCAAAAGCATAAAAAGAACCATATTGCTCATAAATTCCTATCATGCCTGATATAAGCTGGCTGCCATGAGAGGAATGACCATAGGCAATATGAAGGTTAGATTTTGCCGAATTCATCCATATAACAGGAATTTTGTAAAAATAAGTGCAATGATGATCAATAATTATGGGCGATTGTGCATTCATATATGAACAAAGACACACAATCATTAAAGCTAATGCTATTCTTTTCATGATTAATTAACACTCGTTAATGGTTGGTTGTATATTTTTTTTGTATTATTCTTTTCTATCAATTACTTTAGTGATATCGTAAATCTAAAGTTAATATAAAGTAATTAAGTTTGAGCATTTCCGGCGAAGTTTTTTTGGTTATCTTTAATCCTTCATGATGAGAATTTCATGTTATCCTCATATTTATAAATTCTGAATGAGTAGCATACTTAAGTATTTGATAAAGAATCTGAAATTGCTAAATTTGCCTGACAGGTATTATACATTTTAATTGAACCTTATTATGAAAAAAGGTGATATTCCTATACATGTTGTTACTTTTGCAATTGTTTTATTTTCTTTGTCAGTACAACTTAGTTGCCGGAAACAACAAAATACCATTAATATGTCAAAATCAGCCAAAATAATATTTCTGCACCACAGCACCGGTAAGGTAATATTGCGGGGTAATACATCGAGAGTACTTTACAAACTGGGTTTTAAAGGAGGGGTGGACAAAATACTCACAAAATACAACAAAAAAAATGGAACAAATTATTTATTTAGTAGCAAGGTTTTCCCTGAAAATGAAGTATATGGCTGGAACAATTATCCATACGACTACTATAATATATGGGTAAAAAATTCCGGTGATAAGCCCTTTAAAGACGAACCCACACTTGAAATTCTTACAAAAACCTTTAATGTAATTATTTTTAAACATTGCTTTCCTGTGAGTAGTGTCATTGAATCTGCCGGAACACCAAATCTGGATTCGGATGAAAAAACTATTGACAATTACAAATTGCAGTATATTGCTTTAAAGGACAAAATAAAACAGTTTCCGGAAACTAAATTCATCTTATGGACGGGAGCAGCTTTAGTTAAAAATGAGACTAATGAAAAAGATGCTCAAAGAGCTAAAGAATTTTTCGATTGGGTAGTTAAAGAATGGGATGAAACGGGTGATAACATTTTTATTTGGGATTTCAGAAAATTGGAAACCGGGGGAGGTTTGTATCTGCTTGATAAATACGCATCTGCCAGCAATGATTCTCATCCCGGTAAAAGTTTTGCAGCACGTGTAGCACCGCTATTTTGCCAACGCATAATTGATGTCATTGAAAACAGGGGCGATAGTAGCAATAATACAGGTGAGAAAAACTGACTGGTAACTTATAAATGTTTTGTATTTTGGGTAAAGTAATATTGATAATACCAGTTTAGAAAACTGGCAATGCCATCTTCAATAGAAGAATTTGGCTTATAGCTAAAATCTATTTCCAATCGATTCACCTCCGCCCACGTCTTCCTTACATCCCCTGCCTGCATCGGCAGATATTCGATGATGGCTTTTTTACCAGTGGATTCTTCTATAGCATGGATGAAATCCATCAACTTCACCGGTTTGCTGTTACCAATATTGTATAGCTTATAAGGAGCAGGAGAGTTGGATGGATCCGGTTCTTTTCCATTCCAATTAACATTTCCACGCGGAGGTTCACCGGTAAGGATCCTGAAAATACCTTCCACGATATCATCAACATAGGTGAAATCACGTTCCATCTCGCCATTATTGAATACCTGTATCGGTTTACCTTCTATAATAGCCTTGGTAAATATGAAAAGTGCCATATCGGGCCGACCCCAGGGACCATAAACGGTAAAGAAACGAAGTCCGGTCGTGGGTAATCCGAATAAATGGCTGTAAGTATGTGCCATCAACTCGTTACTTTTCTTCGTGGCAGCATATAAACTGATCGGATGATCAACATTGTCTTTTTCGGAGAAAGGAATTTTCTCATTCAAACCATAAACACTCGAACTGCTGGCATAAACTAGATTTTTAATGTGGTTGTGCCGGCACGACTCAAGTATGTTGATAAAACCAACTATGTTGCTTTCGATATAGGCGTATGGGTTGGACAGACTATAACGGACCCCTGCCTGTGCCGCAAGGTTACATACCTTATCGAACTTTTCCTTGTTGAAAAGGGCGGCGAGGTTGTCCCGGTCTTCCAGTTGCATTTTAATGAACCGGTAAGAAGGATACCGTTCACTGGTTACTAACCTATTATATTCTATATGGTCCTTTGTAATGCCGGTTTGCTTTAACCGGGCATACTTGAGGTTGACATCATAGTAATCGTTTATTATGTCCAATCCGATAACCTCATGTCCTTCTTTTATCAATTTGTTTGCGAGGTGAAATCCGATAAATCCTGCCGTACCAGTAACGAGTATCTTCATAAATCAGGGTTAGGTATTTTGAGTGTATCAAGGTTAACAATCAAATATATTATAAAAAGAAACACTGCGTCGGGAATGTTGACTACTTTGTGAATAAATTTGATTAATGGTTATACTTGGTAGTCCAGCACCCGCACCCACACTCACACACTAATAACCTAAACCCCTATAGCCTGATTTTTAAAAAAGGGTACATTTTTTGTAGTATTTTTAGGCGTTGTACAACATTTCTTCATTATGGTGTTTTTAGCTTCATTTTTGCTTGCAGGCTTCATTTCTGCTCATCCTTTACATGTTTCTCTCACCAGTGTGGAAATTAATACTGAGCAAAAATCAGTTACGATATCTCATAAATTCTACACCGATGATTTCAGTTTATTGTTCTTCCATCTCTATGAGAAGGATATTAGGCCAGCAATGGATCAGGAATTCACGAACGCTCAACTTGCGCTGATAAACAGCTATCTGGCCAGAGCATTTACCCTTGTTTCTGGCAAAGATACCGTTGATTTCCAATTTGTCCGAAAAGAACAAAATGAAGGGTCGATCTGGCTTTATTATACAGGTACTTTGCCAAGGGGCCAGCATAATCGCTTATTCCTGACTAACATACTTATGCTTGAGCTTTATGAAGACCAGACGAATTTAGTTATTATTACCAACGGCACACATGAACAAGGATATACTTTTAACTACAGAGACCGGCAATGGGAAATGGATAATAGGAAAGATTAAACTTGACAGATATTCGGCTTTTTACAGGAATTGTTAACTTTGTAAGGATGAAAAAATATGTTTTAATATTTTCCGGACTTTTTCTCCTGCCTGCATTATTATTTGGAACGCACAACAGGGCGGGGGAAATTACCTTCAGACAGGTATCGGGGTATACTTATGAAGTTACCGTTACAACCTTTACCTTTACGCTGAGTGCCGCCAATCGTTCGGAGCTGACAGTTGAATGGGGCGATAATTCCTCTTCTGTTGTCAGACTGGACAGCCGAGTTGAGTTACCAAATTACTATTATCATAACAAATACATCTCCACGCACACCTTCCCGGGCCCTGGTATATACCAGGTATTAATGCAGGATCCGAACAGAAATTACGGTATCAATAATATCCCGAATTCGGTGGATGTGATCTTCTCGATAAAAACTATCTTGATCATTAGTCCCGAAATAGGCGGAAACAGTACCCCTCTGTTGCTTAATTTTCCGATCGACAAGGCTGCACTGGGTCATATATTCATTCATAACCCGGCTGCTTATGATCCGGATGGGGATAGTCTTTCCTATAAACTCACTGTGTGCACAGGTCAGGATGGAAAGCCGATTTCGAATTATGTGCTTCCAACATTCAGTGATACCTTTTATGTGGATCCTGTGGCAGGTGACCTGGTTTGGGACTCACCTACAGATACGGGGAAATACAATGTAGCTATGAATATTGAGGAATGGAGGCACGGTGTAAAAATCGGCAATATCACCAGAGATATGCAGATCGATGTCTATAAAACTGATAATAATCCTCCGGTCAATCCGCCTTTAACTGACTTTTGTGTGATTGCAGGTTCGCTGATTGAATTTCAGGTAACCACCACCGATTTGGATAACGATTCTGTTTTCCTTAAAATGTATGGGGGACCTTTTTCTGTAAGCTCTTCACCTGCTGTTTTTACAAGAGTGGCTTCTGGCAGGGGTTTTGCCACAGCCACCTTCAGGTGGCAAACTACCTGTGATCACGTTCGGAAACAACCTTATCAGGTCACCCTCAAAGCAGAAGATGTAAATGCGGATATCAGCCTGGTTGATATTGACAATTTTAACATTAAAGTACTTGCTCCGGGTCCTGAAAACCTTGAGGCAACTGCCACCAGCACAGAAATTGACTTGACCTGGGATCAAAGTCACTGCGGTAATGTTGCCGGTTATTATATTTACCGACGCGAAAGCAGTTATGGGTTTACTCCCGACAGTTGTGAAAATGGAGTACCAGGTTATACTGGCTTTATAAAGATAGGAAGTAACGAAGGAAAGGCGAATACGATCTTCACGGATGACAATAATGGAGAGGGACTTGTTCAGGGGGTTGACTATTGCTATATGGTCACAGCCTATTATCATGACGGAAGTGAAAGCTTTGTCTCCAATGAAATCTGCAGTTCACTGGTACCCGGATTTCCCGCTATCCTTAATGTCAGCGTTACCAGTATTGACGAAACCACAGGCAGCATTTATTTGGCCTGGGCTAAGCCGCGTAATTTTGATGCAGGTTCTGCTCCCGGGCCATATGTATATAAACTCTATCGGTCCGAGACCCTGAATCAAACTGATTTTATCCTGATTGACTCAGTACAAACCATCGATTTGAATGACACCACCTATATTGATTCACCGCTCAATACGGTTAAGTTTCCTTATTATTACAGGGTAGTCATGTTTAATAACACGCCGGGCCAAAGGTTTGAAATGAAACCGGGTGAAAGTGAGATTGCATCCTCATTGTATATTGAGATTACTCCCAATGATAACCAGCTTACCCTGGATATAAGAAAAAAAGCACCCTGGATCAATGACCGTTATGTCATTTACCGGCAAAATTCCAGCTTTGGTTTTGATTCCATAGCTGTCACCGAGCACAACATATTTGTCGATACCGGTTTGAAAAATGGCATAACCTATTGTTATCAGGTGAAGAGTATAGGCTGGAGACCGATCGAAGGGGTTATTTTTAATAATGCCAATATATCGCACCAAAATTGTGGAACCCCGAAAGACATAACACCACCTTGTCCACCGGCCTTAATAGTTGATTCACGATGCGACAGTTTTATGAATGTGCTAACCTGGACCAATCCGAATAAAACCTGTTCAAATGATGTGGTTCGCTATAATATATATTACGCACCTGATGTTGGCTCATCTTTAGATTCTTTAACCAGCGCATCGCCGGCAACTGATACAGTGTTTTACCATAAGATGAGCGAAGGATTTATGCTGGCTGGCTGCTATGCTGTTACCGCAGTGGATTCTTTTGAGAATGAAAGTGCATTCTCGGCCAAAATCTGTGTGGATGAGTGCATTATGTATGAATTGCCCAATGTGTTTACTCCCAACGGCGATGGTATCCACGACACCTATATCTCGAACAACCTGAACAATATCGTCGATAAGGTAGATATGAAGATATTCAATCGTTATGGGCAACTTGTATATGAAACAGCCGACCCGGCCATAAACTGGGAGGGTAAATACCGGAACTCAAATAGCAAGGTTTCATCCGGCGTTTATTACTATATATGCGATGTTTATGAACCGCGGATAAGCGGTATTGAGATCAGAACACTCGTAGGATTTATTCACGTATATGCTGAAGGATATGCAGGAGAAACTACAACGAAATAGTAATTTACTGGCGATGATTGTAATGATGGTCCTGATCATCACCTGTAAACAGGCATTCACGCAAGCTCCGGATGAAAACTACCTGACAGGTTGTGCCAGCCTAATTCAAGGCGACTATGTGAAAGCAGTTGAGAGTTTTTCATCATCCATATCACACAACAATTCCGATGAACAACTCTTTATAAAAAGGGGAGCGTCACTCTTGCATCTGAAGGACTTTGAACGTGCGATGAATGATTTTAAGGAAGCCAATTTAATCTATCCGGGCGTGGCTGATTTCTGGCTGGCTCGTTCCTATGCTTTATCCGGGGAGAATGAAAAGGCCATTGATTTTTTAACAAGTCATCTGAAATCAGAATTCCGGCTTCCTGAAGACAGTATTAAAAAGGACCATGCCTTTGACAGACTGCAAAATACGCCCGAATGGTACGCCTTATGGCAGAAAGAGTGGTACAATAATGAAGAAAAGATTACCGCTGAGGTTAATTATTACTGCAAAAAAAAGCTTTTTGAAGAGGCTAATTCCCTCCTGACTCAGGAAATGGCCAGAACAAGTGATAATAAATTCCTGTTTGCATTAAAAGGAAAGCTTTATTTCGATCAGGGAAATTATGCAGGTGCAATTGCTGACTACTCCACAGCACTGAATCTGGATAAGAATGGTATGCCTGTATATTTTCAGCGCGGAGTTGCTTATTTCAAGGCAGGTAGATTCAAGGATGCAGTGAATGATTTCAATAAAGCCATCAAGGATGACCCCTCCAATTTTGGGCTTTATTTGAAACGGGCAGAGGCTTATGCAGGACTACAGTCCTGGG
>Ga0315284_10012881_pt1 | contig 11911 bp, 14 predicted proteins | sample YL17G09_16_MG_FD_203696 | JGI IMG/M metagenome (GOLD analysis project Ga0315284, IMG submission 203696) | Sediment microbial communities from Yellowstone Lake, YNP, Wyoming, USA - YL17G09_16 | ecosystem: Environmental > Aquatic > Freshwater > Lake > Sediment | place: USA: Wyoming | collected...
TGGCGGATAAAATACGAAATTTGTTTACTTCCCGTAAAGTTATCATTGATACAGTGCCAACAGGTGCGGAAGTTATACTGGCAATGGGAAACCCTGAAGTTATCAGCTCATCCGGCGGCACGCTCACGCCGCTGGTGATTGAAAAAATAATTCCCGGCAGGTATTTATTAATCCTGAGCAAACAAGGTTATGAACCTGTCAGGAGAATATTGATTTCTGACAGGGATAAAGGAATAAGTATTGACGGCGCCGAAACTAATGGAGGAACGGAGAAAAATAAATTTATAATACCTTTCAGGATGAAACTGGTCCTGAATTCCGCCCCTGTTGGCGCAACTGTCCGGATTGACGGGGAATTAATAAATGGAAAAACACCTCTTGAAACTACAGTAACTGCAGGGGTGCATTTCGTAAAAATGGAATATAAGGGCATAGGTTCAATAGGCGCAAAAAGCGGTGACGGCAGGTGTGTTATTGATACTTCCAAAAAAGCAGGCCAGCAGGTTGGAATTGACTTGAGGTTCTGGGATTTCAGTTGTTATGAAAGCAGCCATGTTATAAGTGAAGTTTTGTCAGGTAAGTTTCTTAAAATGTTAAATGTGGAGTCAACCCCGGAAGAGGCTTCCCTGTATATAGACGGCGGTAAAGAACCTGTAGGGATTACCCCCGTGCATGATTTTCTCATCGGGCCGGGTTATCATAAAATAAAGCTGGAAAAATATGGCTTTGTTGTATGGGAAAAAGACATAAATTTAAAAGATGAGCCAGGAATAAGGCTGAAGCCTGTTTTAAAAAATAAAACAAACTTAAAAAAAGCTGAATTGCAGAAAGAAACGGCCCAGTTACCGGCTGATGATGCTACGTTGATTGTTGATACAAGGCCAGATTTTATGGGCTCCAAGATTATCATAGATGGCAGTTCAGCCGGAGATACTTTAAGAAAGTTGATAAAATTTCCAAGAGGCACTCATACAGTAACTGTAAAACATCCTGATTTACAGAAACCCGCCATGAAAACGGTGTTTTTCAGCAAGGACTGTCAGATTATCCTGTTGAAAATGAATAAGGCCGGAGAAATTTATGAGTCAGGCATTGAATAGTATGATGAAATATGTTAATATTCATTATTAAATCATTTAACTGTCATGCCCGTGGAAACGGGCATCCAGGACTTAATATAGATTCCCGCTTACTATCTGCGGGAATGACAACAAGGGGCAATCCACACAAAAAGGGGAAAAGCCATAATATTAAATGAAACATTTTAAAATATTTATTATTATTTTATGCAGTTTTGTATTATTTAAAGTCAACGGTAAGGCAGCTATTGTTGATGAAACCACGCTAAAAGAAGGAATAAGTTCAGTTGACAGCCTTTATGACGGTGAAAAAGCGGCCGAAAAATTCAGGGAGGTCATTTTTTCTGAAACTGCGCAGGCGGAGTTGAAGATAAGAGCAAGCTTCTGGCTGGCATATACTTATCTATTTGAAGGAGAAGATGGAAAAGCAAGGTCTGCAATAAGAAATATTTTTGATTTTGAGAAAAACCCCGATTATGATTATTTCAAAGGATTGCCTGTTTCAATCAGTGAAAACAATAAAGTTATTAATATTTTCAATGCTGAAAAAGAGCTTTTTATGCAGGGACATAAACCGGTTCAGGCGATTGAGCCGGAGGTAACCCAAAACAGCGCTCAGATAGAAGTTTTTGCAGAAAAACCGGCCAGGGCGGCAGGGACGACTCCGGGGAAGTTCTTAGTGGGGGCTTTAATAACTTTCGTTTATATAATTGCAATAACAATATTATGAAAAGAATGAAGCCATTTATTAAAGGGCAGGCTTTAACCGAATATGCGCTGCTGGTGACTATAGTCGTTCTATCTATTGTTATTATGAATAAAACAGCAATCAGTATAATTGGCAGGGCATTAGCACGGGTTGTGGAAGTTGTCTCATTGCCGTTCCCATAAGAAGGCATATTTTTTATTTGGAGTTAAAATGTTTAAGAATTTATTTTTAAAATTACTTATTGACGAGGACGGACAGGGCATGACTGAATATGCTCTCATTATTGCGCTTGTCGTTGTTGCATGTGTTGTGGCGGCAAGGCTGTTCGGTAAAAAAATAAGAGAGATGTTCATAAAAGCTGCCGCTGAACTTTTATAATAAAGAATAATAAATAATGGATGCACAAGAGAAACAGAATGATAGCCGAAGTAGCTTTTCCCATACCGGTCAAAAAATTATTTTCCTATTCGGTTCCTGAAAATCTGCAGGACAAAATGAAAAAAGGAGCAAGGGTTCTGGCTCCTTTTGGCAGCCGTGACTCCATCGGTTGGCTGGTGAACGTAGTGAACGCAGTGAACCCCCCCGAAACAGACAAAATCCTTAAACTTAAGAATATAAAAGAAGTAATAGATGCCGAACCATTGATTACAGAACAGTTGTTTGAGCTGGCAATGTGGATAGCAGAATATTACGTATGTCATTTAGGACTTGTTCTGGATGCCATTATTTCACATAATTTTAATCCCGCGGGAAAAATGGCTTCAGAGAAAGCCCTGAGAATTGAAAAAAAACTATCAGCCTATATTCCCCTGCAAGAGCAGAAGGAGATAATTGAAGATATAAAAAAAGGCATTTATAGCAATAACTTTAAAAGTTATGTTTTGAAAGGCGATAGTGATACCGGCAAAACAGAAATATATATGCAGTGTATGGCTGCCGCTCAGGAGGAGAAAAAAACAGCTTTATTGCTTGTGCCGGAGATAGCTCTGACAGAGCAGTTTGTCAGGATGCTTGAAGAGCGTTTCGGCAAGGAACGCGTGGGAGTATGGCACAGCAAAATATCAAAGGGAAAACGCCTTGCGACATGGCAGGCGTGCCGGCAGGGTAATGTTGATGTTGTAATAGGCACAATGTCCGCCATATTCCTGCCGTTTAAAAACACAGGGCTGATAATAGTTGATGAAGAACAGGACAGTTCATATAAACAGGACAGGATGCCATTCTATAATGTTCGTGATGTGGCTATAAAACGCGCTGAGCTGGAAAAAGCCGTTGTCATTCTGAGCTCTTCCACTCCATCCATGGAAACCTATTATAAAGCAGAGAATAATGAACATAAACTTCTGACTATAACACAAAGAATAGGGCAGGAGGAACTGCCTTGCATAAAAGTGGTGGACATGAGAGAAAATGTGAGAATTTACGGCAGGCCTTACGGATTGTCCGCTGAACTATACAGGGCTATTAAGGAAAGAGTCAGCAGGAAGGAACAGGTAATACTTTTTCTTAACCGCAGGGGTTATTTCAGGCAGGTTTTATGTAAAGCCTGCGGCACAGCTATCAGGTGCCCTGATTGTGGCGCTTTACTGGTTTATTATATGGAAAACAAGTCACTGTTCTGTCATCATTGCAGCTGCAGGAAAACATTTTGCGGGACATGCCCCGAATGTAAAAGCAGGAACATAGTGTTTTCAGGGTCAGGGACACAGAGGATAGAAAAGGAACTCAGTGAAAAAGTGCCAGGCATCAGGATTGCCAGGCTTGATTCGGACGCTGTTAAAAAGAAAGAGGCTGCAGAGCAGATATTCTATGATTTCAGAAGAGGCAGAACTGATGTCCTGATTGGTACACAGCTTGTGGTAAAAGGATGGGATTTTCCCGGAGTTACTCTCGTAGGAATTTTATCTGCTGATGAACTTCTTTGCCTGCCTGATTTCAGGTCCAGCGAAAGATTTTTTTCTACTATAGTACAGGCAGCCGGCAGGAGCGGGCGCGGAAATAAAAGAGGAGAGGTCTATATACAGACGTATGACCCCCTTAACAAAATGTTTAAAAAAATAATAAATTATGACTATTTGTCGTTTTACAGGGACGAATTGATAATACGCAGGGAATTGGCTTATCCGCCGTTTTCCCAATTGGTGAATATAATTATATACGGCAAGAATGAAGATGAGGTAAAAAAGATTTCTGCAAAGGTGAAAAGTGAAATTGACGCGTTCAGTATGGAAGGAGACAAGAACAACATTGCTGCGCTCGGACCGGCGTCAGCACCGGCCGGTTTTTCAAAACCGAAAGGAAGTTTCCGCCGGCAGATTATTGTAAAAAGGATACTGCACTCTACCGAAGAATGCAGGTTCCAGAAATTACTGGAAAAACTGCAGGCAGCTGCTCAAGCCAGCAGTGTCAGGATAAAGATAGACGTTGACCCGGTAAATATGTTATAATAAAAGGGATTTTCTCCAAACTGAGTGGGTTTACCCCAGCCCCCAGAAACTGGGGTCACACCGCTGGGATAAAAATAGCTGTCATGCCCCCCAATGTTTTACTTTGTAAAACAAAGAATGGGGGACTATCGCCCGCTGGAGTTCCCCCTCCGATATATCGGAGGGGGAATGACAACATGGGACAAGAAGAAGATGGGTTCCCTGATAAAAAAGATGGGCTCAGGCATTAAAAATGAAGATATTATTTATGGGCACTCCGGACTTTTGTGTTGCTTTTTTAAAAGCCATTGTTCCGGGGCATAATATAGTTGGTATTGTTACCAAACCGGTAAATCCGCATGCGGAAAATCAGCGTAAAAACTCTGGTTCAGAACTGATAAAATATGCCGTACAAAATTGTATTTTTATTTCACAGCCGGAGAATTTAAATGATGGGGCGTTTATTTCACGCATAAGCAGCCTGGTTCCTGATATTATACTGGTGATTGCTTACGGGAAAAAATTGCCACAGAAACTATTAAGCCTGCCGGCGCAGGGTTGCATAAATGTTCATTTTTCATTGCTTCCGGAATACAGGGGCCCGGCCCCGGTAAGTAGAGTTCTGCTTGGAGGCGAAGAGTTTACAGGGGTAACGACAATGTTTATGGATGAAAACATAGACACCGGCATGATAATACTGCAGGAGAAAGTAGCAATAGATGAAAACGATAATTATTTAGCCCTCCTGCAAAAACTGGTTAATGCCGGATGCACGGTGCTTATAAAAACGCTTGAATTGGTTGAAGCTGGAAAAGCAACTGCGCTTGCGCAGGATTTTTCAGTAAAGCACAAGAAGGCTGAACTGATTAAAAAAGAAGACATGAAATTTGAATGGCACATGCCGGCATCACAAATTCACAACATCATACGCGCTTCTTATCCATCAGGCGCGTGGTTTGAGACAAGGCTGGAAGACGGTAAAAAAAAGATACTGAAGGTTTTATCATCGGATCTTCATTCAGGAGCCGGAACTTGTGAAGACACTCGTGAAAAAGAGTATGAGCCCGGCATGATAGTGGAGGCAGATAAAGACGGCAGTGTCGTAGTAAAATGCGGGCCGGGCTGTATTAGAATAAAAATGGTTCAGGCTGAAAGCAGGGCTAAATGCAGCGCCTATGATTACCTGCTGGGAGCCAGGTTAAAAAAAGGAGACAGTATAACAGATGTTAAATAAAGAGTGGAAGGTTTTAGGAAAGAAGTTGCTAATAGTTATTCTTTTTGCATTTATACTGGTTATGGTGTTGAACCTCATGATGGGAATCATTGTCCACAGGAAGAAGGAGGTAATGGTGCCTGACTTGAGGCATAAGACCTTAGTGCAGGCAATAAGCCTGTTAAGCAATTATGAATTATATATTAAAAAGATTGCTGAACAGCCCAGTAAGGAGTTCCCTAATGGAACAATTATAGACCAGCAGCCAAAACCCGGAATGGTCGTAAAGGAAGGAAAGGTAATAAAGATAATTACAAGTTCGGGCGGCAAGTCAATATTTGTTTCTGACATTGTCGGAAAGGCTCTTCGCGAGGCCACCCTTATCTTGAGGCAGGAGGGGCTGCTGCTTGGTGAAGAAAACAAAGAATATTCAACCATGATAAAGAAGGATTTCATCATCAGCCAGGACCCTCCTCCAGATACGATTGTTGAAAAGGGAACCATGGTAAACCTTATAGTAAGCCTTGGGCAGGGGGAGGAAAATCCTGTTATTGAAATGCCCGTTCTTGTAGGCAAAAATATAAGGGATATGAAAAAATTATTTTCGGGCAGTAATATAAAAATTGGGAAAATGCGGATGATTTCAGATAATACAGTGCCTGAAGGGACAATAATAAAACAGAACCCGGAAGCGGGTGAAATAATAGGGGTGGACGGCACCGATGTTGATTTAGTAATTGCAAAAAGGAGTGAGGATTCCAAGGTAGTGAACGAGCTCAACATATATTATGAGGTATCCCAGGGGCCTGTAGATAAAAATGTTCGTATAGTAGTGGTTGACGAACAGGGTGAACGAACAGTCCACAATGAGAAACATGCTCCCGGGTCAAAAATTTCGGTGCCCGTGCAGGCCTTTGGCAGGGCAAAAGTAAAAATATCCGTTAACGATATTCTCATGGAGGAACGCAGGTATGATTAAAATAGCGCCTTCAATCCTGACATGGGATTTTACCCGGCTGGGTAAGACCCTCAAACTGGTTGAAAATGCGGGAGTTGATATGATTCACCTTGATATAATGGACGGCCATTTTGTCCCGAATATATCATTCGGGCCGGCGTTAGTAAAGTCAATCAATGATAAAACCTCATTACCGCTTGATGTCCACCTGATGATAGAAAAACCTGAAAACTTCGTGCAGCGTTTCAAAGATGCCGGGGCCGATATTATCACAGTCCATGCTGAAACCGTAAAGGATATGGATGGTATGATTAAGATGATAAAAAAAGCAGGGCTAAAGGCAGGATTATCTCTTAATCCACGCACGGGTATAGAGAAAATAGAGAAATACCTGTCAAAAATAGACATGGTCCTTCTAATGACCGTCCACCCGGGCTTTGGAGGCCAGCAATTCATAAGTGCGGTATTAGCGAAAATAAAGAAGCTGAAAAAACTAATTACGCTTAATGGCTTGAAGGTTGACATTGAAGTTGACGGAGGTATAAATTCTGAAACGGCAGTTATGGCTGTCAGGGCAGGCGCAAACATACTTGTTGCGGGCAGCTATCTTTACTCATCAAAAAACATTAAAAGTACTGTGCAGAGTATCAGAAGAAGATGTATTGACATATTATAATATTTATGATAATATAAATATCATTGCTGTCCAAATTAGATGTCATACCCGCGAAAGCGGGTATCCAGTTGTAAATATTTCCATCGAGTTGGATTCTTGCTTTCGCAGGAATGACGGTAAAGGCTTGTAAAATCACCGAAAACTATTTTGATGGAATATGCTGTTCAATTTGGACAGCTATGTATAAATATAGTAAGTCAATAATCCGGGATTATAAAATAAAAATCTTTTAAATGGAGGAGAAAACAGAAAATGGCGGTAGCAATAAGGCTAAAAAGGTTTGGAACAAAAAGCAAACCTTATTTCAGAGTAGTAGCGGTGGATTCCCATAAGAAAAGGGATGGCAAAGTGCTGGAATATATGGGGACATATTGTCCCACAAAAAAAGGCGAGAATTTCAGTGTGTTGATTGATAAAATTGAGGCATGGGTTAATAAGGGTGCCGTATTATCGGAAACGGTTGCAAGTTTTTACAGGAAATCAAAAAATAAGGCTGGTGTTTAGGATTTCATGATAGATTTACTGAAACATATAATAAAACAACTGGTTGATGACCCGGAAAAGGTAGAAATAGTAGAAAAAAAAGAAAATGGTGTTGATGTTTACTATATTACCGTTTCCACTGAAGACAGGGGCAGAATAATTGGCAGGGATGGAAGGACGATAAATTCCCTGAGAGCGCTGATAAATGCTGCGTCGGCCAAAGCTGGCAGTAAAGCAGTAGTTAAAATCCTGGATTAGATTGACATTTAACTAATAATGGACACTATTGGCTGAGATGATTTTGTAGCGAAACAAGGAGAGAGGATTTGAGCATACTGGTGGTATATGAAAGACGAATGACGCAGTTGCCCCCCAATGTCCCCGTTTTCACGGGGACAATACATGGGGGACTTTGCAGCACAAAAGCATCCAGCCCTTCGGGGAGAACAGCTTTGGCCAATTTCTGCGTTACTCGTCGTTTGCATACAACCAGTATTAGCGTTCCTCGTGCCTTGAAATTGTCTCAAATCTGGTTCTCCCAATAGTATCCATTATTAGTTAAAGGTCAATAAGATGAAGATAGCCGTAGTAACCATTTTCCCGGAAATAATTGAGTTTTTATGTGAAAAAAGTATTGTAGGCAGGGCACAGAAAAACAAACTCGTAAAAATAAAAACATATAATCCCAGGGATTTCACGGCTGACAGGCGCCTGTCAGTGGATGATTGTGCCTATGGCGGCGGCCCAGGGATGATTTTAAAGCCGGAACCGATATTTCTGGCAGTTGAAAAGATAACAAGGCGCAAGTATAAGCGGTCAAATAAGATAAGGCAGGATGGAAGGAAGCCCCCCAATGTTTTACTTTATAAAACAAAGCATAGGGGACTATCGCACCGTATAGTCCTGCTTTCACCGCAGGGAGAGGTTTTCAGCCAGGAAAAAGCGAAGGAACTGGTAAAAGAAAAAAATCTTATATTGATTTGCGGCCATTACAAGGACGTTGACGAACGTATACGGGAAAATCTGATTACTGATGAGATATCAATAGGGGATTATGTTTTAACCGGCGGGGAGTTGCCGGCGTTAGTGCTGATAGATTCAATAGTGAGATTGCTCCCGAAAGCGATGTCAAACGAGGAATCCTATAAGACCGATTCGTTTTATAATGGAAAACTACTGGATGGTTCTTATTATACAAAGCCATTCAGGTTCAGGGATATGGAAACACCCCGGGTGCTCCTCTCGGGCCATCATGCTAATATTGAAAAATGGAGGAGAGAAAAGGCATTGCAGAATACTTTTATAAAAAGGCCCGATTTGCTTGAAAAAGCAAGGCTTTCAAAAACCGACAGGGCTATAATAGAAAAAATGAAAAACAGATAGGAGATTTTAATGAGTAATTTTACACTGGAGTTTAATCAGGCAGGAATAAGGAAAGATATCCCGCAGTTCAGAGCCGGGGACAAGGTGAGGATAAACCTTCTAATCAATGATAAAAATGAGGAGAAAGAAAGAATTCAGGTCTTTGAAGGTATTGTGATTGCCCGTTCAGGTTCAGGTATCAGCGAAACATTCACAGTCCGAAAAATGTCTCCCGGAGGAATCGGAGTGGAAAGGACTTTTCCGGTCAACTCCCCTGTAATTGAGAAGCTCAAGTTGCTGGACAGGACAAAAGTGAGGAGGGCAAAACTGTATTATATAGCACGCGCGCTCAGGGAGAAAAACAATAAAATTTAAAAACAGCAGACAGGAATTAGGCTATAAAGGAGAGACAGTTTCAATAGAATACCTTAAAAAAAATGGATATAAGTTCATACAAAGGAATTACCGTTGCAACGCGGGAGAGATAGATATAATTGCCAGGGATAAGGATGAATTGTGTTTTATTGAAGTAAAAACGAGAAGCAGCCTGAGTTTTGGGATGCCACAGGAGGCTGTTAACAGCCGGAAGCTGAAAAAGATGATGAAGGCAGCCCAATTTTATATGAAATGTAAAAACATGAAGGAAACCAGGTTCAGATTTGACGTAGTGGCTGTTCATGATGGTATAACTCATTTTAAGAATATATATTAATCAGTTACAGGTAAAATAAATGGCTATATTTGGCAGAAAAAAAACATTTTTAAGCGAAGGAAAACGGTTTCTTGGAATAATGCTTTATGAGGAGGCTCTACGGCAGCTTAACCAGTCAATAGAGAGAAGAGAAAATCTTAATGAAGCATATTTTTATTGCGCAGCGGCAAGTTTCCTGAAAACAGACATGTCAGCTGCAAAAAAATTCCTGGGAATGCTGATTGACCTGAATCCGGATCCAAAGACTATCAAGATGATATGCGACCTTACTGGCATGAAAAAGCTGGTCAGCAATAAGTACCGGAATGCGCTCCCCTGTTTTTCACGTGATGGAAAGAGAATAGTGTTTGCCAGCAGCAGAAAAAAAATAGAAAATAGTATTGTAAATAACAATACCGGGATATATATTGTGGATGTAGATACGGGTGAGGAGTTCCAGGTTGTAAAAGATGAGTTTAATAACTACATGCCATTTTTTTCGCCTGACGGCAATAAAATAGTTTTTTTAAGCAGGAGGCGTGATACAAATAATGATGGCATGATAAATAATCTGGACAATCCCGGCATATATGTTATAGATACTGATGGGAAGAATGAAAAGTGTATCGTAAGTGACAAATATTTTAACAAGCATCCGTCATTTTCTCCTGATGGTATGCATGTTGTATTTACAAGCTGGCGGGGCTCCAACAGCGGTATCTATATTATGAACTCTAATGGCACTGATGAGAAGCAGATTGTTACGGATGCTTATGACAACACTTTCCCGTCCTTTTCACCGACAGGCCAGTATATTATTTATACAAGCTGGAGAAGAGATACAAATAAGGACGGCAGAATAGATTTTCGTGACAATAGCGGTATTTACATTACTGACGTTAACATGAAAAATGAAAAGCTGTGTGTTTCAGACAGGCATAACAACAGCTTTCCCCGGTTTTCACCGGACGGCACCAGAATATTGTATCTTTGTACCACCAGGGATACAAATCATGACGGAAGAATTGATTCTCTTGACAATAATAATATATTTATCAGTGACCTGAACGGAAAGAATATAAAATGCGTATCATCAGACAAGTATTACAATAAAATGCCGACATTTTCATATGACGGCAGAAAGATTGCTTTTTTAAGCGGAGTGGATGATTCAAACGATATGTCAAAAGCTTTCTTCAGCCCGAAGGGTATCTATATGGCTGAGGCTAACGGTAAAAACCGTGTTCAGCTCTTAAGCGATAAATTCTGGGGGAGTAGTTTTGTGTTGTTTTCACCAGTTGAAAACAAATTATTATACATGTGTTTCAGAAAAGGCACTAACCGGGGGATTAACATAATGGATATAGGCAGGACGCCATCACTTGAAGAAGTTAAAGAATTTATTAATAACCTGGACTAATGAAAATACTGTTTATAGGAGATATAGTAGGCAGGCCGGGAAGGGAAACAGTAAAAAAACTGTTGCCGGTCATTAAACAAAGAGAGAATATTGATTTTATAATTGCAAACGGGGAAAATTCAGCCGGCGGAGCAGGCCTGAATGCAACAGTTGCAGGGGAGTTGTTTTCGTACGGTGTGAATGTGCTCACCCTGGGTAACCACACGTGGAAAAGAAAAGAAGTTTCAGAAATAATTGACAATGAAAATGTTCTAAGGCCCGCCAATTACCCCCCGAATGTTCCAGGAAAAGGCTATAAAATTTATGACTGTAAAGGCATTAAACTGGCAGTGGTCAATCTAATGGGCCGTGTTTATATGACAAACATAGATTGTCCTTTCAGGGCGGCTGATGTTATAATTGAAAAACTGCGCGAAGAAAAAGTTAAGTTGATAATCGTTGATATTCATGCGGAAATAACTTCAGAAAAGGTTTCTCTGGGATGGTATCTTGATGGAAAAATATCAGCTCTTTTAGGCACTCACACTCATGTGCAGACTGCAGACGAACGTATACTGCCGCAGGGGACGGCATATATCACGGATACGGGAATGACAGGTTCGCGTGATTCGGTTATAGGAATAAAAAAAGAAATTATTATTAAGAAATATCTTACGCAGCTGCCGTTCAATTTTGAGGTGGCTGAAGGTGATTTGTGCATTGCCGGGGTTGTTGTTGATATAGACGAGGATACAGGCAGGGCGAGGAGCATAAAGAGGGTGTTTGAACAGGCTAGTGTAGTGTCCCTTAAATACCTTGACATTTGAAAGCATGGATTTGAGCCGTGTTCAAGGAAGGACGACCGAGCCCCGATTTATCGGGGTAAGGGAGGAGTGACGAAGAAGACGGACAAAG
>Ga0315284_10012882_pt1 | contig 11910 bp, 11 predicted proteins | sample YL17G09_16_MG_FD_203696 | JGI IMG/M metagenome (GOLD analysis project Ga0315284, IMG submission 203696) | Sediment microbial communities from Yellowstone Lake, YNP, Wyoming, USA - YL17G09_16 | ecosystem: Environmental > Aquatic > Freshwater > Lake > Sediment | place: USA: Wyoming | collected...
CGATCGCGGCCTCGTCCGCTTCGAAGGCGTCCACCTCGGCGTGCGCGGCAAGCGCGAAGGTAAAGGTGCCGATGCCGGCAAACAGGTCGGCGAGACGCTTCGCGCCTTCCGCAGTCCCCCTCACCAGCGAGGTGAGAATCGCCTCGGCCTCGCTTGAAGCCTGTAGGAAGGCGCCTGGCGGCAGCCTCACGCGTGCACCGGAAAGGGTGACGATGGGTTCGCCCTGAAGCATCAGGCTCTCGCTATCCACCGTGATCCGCGTCACCCCGAGGCTCCCGGCGCTCGCGGCAAGCCCCGTGAGCAGTGCCGGCGAGGGGCGGGCGCCTTCGAGACCCAAATCGAGGCCCGTTTCGGTCTCCGTGACGGTGGCGCGCGTTTCGCCCTTTGGCCCGGCGAGCGGCGCAAGGGCGGATTTGAGCTTGGCCAGCCGCGCCGCGATCCCCGGCCGGAGCACAGGACAGGCCGCGATGTCGACGATCGCGTGGGAGCGTGCGGCGCGGTAGCCGAAGGCAAGCCCTTGCCCGGCCCTCGCCAGCGCGAAACTCGCACGCCTTCGACTTGCCAGCGGCACCGGGCGCACGGGCTCGACCGGCACATCGAGCCCCCGCGATTTGAGTGCGGCGATCACCTGCTCGCGCTTCCAGTGGAGATAGGCGCCGGCGTTCAAATGCTGGAGCGCGCAGCCGCCGCAGGCGCCGAAATGGGGACAGACCGGCGCCACGCGGTCCGGACTCGGCTCGATGATGGCAATGGGTTCCGCGCGGGTCCCGCCTGGCTCGGCCGAGACCTTCACCAGCTCGCCCGGAAGGGTGAAGGGCACAAACAGCGGTCCGTCAGGGCCCTGCGCCACGCCGTCGCCGTGGGCGCCCAGGCGCTCGATCCTGACCTCAAGTTCCCCCACTTCAAGCCCCATGGCGCGCGCCGATCAGCACTTCCTCATTGCCGCTGCCGCCTAGAATAGGGGAGGGCATCTCCGCGAACACCGTCCAGCCGGGCGCCCCATCGATGAACTTCCGCACCTCCGCCACGGCTTTGACACGAGCGTCGGCATCGCGGACGATGCCGCCTTTGCCCACGGCTTCCCGGCCTGCCTCGAATTGCGGCTTGACGAGTGCCACGAGCCACGCGCCAGGGGCCGCAAGGCGGAGCGCGGCGGGCAGGGCCTTGATGAGGCTGATGAAACTAACATCGGCGACGATCGCGCTGACCGGCTCGTTGATGATCTCGGCATCGAGGCTCCTCGCATCGGTCGCCTCCAGCACCACAACTTTGGCGTCATGGCGAAGCTTCGGGTGCAGCTGGTCGCGGCCGACATCGACGGCAAAGATTCGGGCCGCCCCGCGGGCCAGCAGCACGTCGGTGAAGCCGCCGGTCGAGGCGCCAATATCGAGGGCGATCCGGCCCTTGGGGTCTAGCCCGAAACGATCAAGCGCGGCTGCGAGCTTCAACCCGCCGCGGGAGACGAAGGGAGAGGCCCCCGCGCTGACCGCCAAATTCGAATCAGGCGCGACCATCAGCCCGGGTTTCAAGGCCGTCACGCCGCCCACGCTGACCGAGCCGAGGCGGACGAGGTCCGCGGCGCGGGAGCGCGTGGCCGCGAGGCCCTTATCCACCAATAATCGGTCGAGCCGTTTTTTTTGTAGATGACCATAAGCGCTTCTCATACAATTCCGCCTGCGTTGGGGAATCTCGCGCGCGGATGACGAACCGGGAGCGGACGGCACCGCTAACTATATACTGCGAAGCGCACCGCTCGGCGCGCACTCGCGGAGGTCTCGTGAGCCAGGATCCGACGGCTTACCTCACCGATAAATGTGAAGTCCGAAATCGTGACGTGGCTGGCGGCAAGGCCGTGGTTGCTCGAGAATTCATCGAGCCCGGCGAGGTCATCGCCGTGTGGAGCGGGCGTATCGTGTCCGCCGAGGAGCTCGACGATTTGTCCGCCGAGATCCGCCGTCATACCGTGCAGGTGGAGGAGGGTCTTTACCTCGCCTCGCTCGCTGCCGACGAGCCCCCGGACTACATCAACCACGCTTGCGACCCGAACGCAGGTCTCGCTGGACAGATCACCATCGTCGCGATGCAGGCGATCCGGCCCGGCGAGGAGGTGACCATCGACTATGCGATGTGTGACGGCTCGCCCTACGACGAGTTCGATTGCGCCTGCGGCTCGGCTTGCTGCCGTGGCCGCGTGACGGGAGACGACTGGCGCAACCCGTTGCTGTGGGAGCGTTATGCGGGGTTTTTTTCGTCCTATTTGTTGCGCCGCATCGCGGCCTTGCAGCGTGAGCAAGCCCCGGGACGCCTGCGCCGCAAGCGAAGTGCGCTTGGCCTCGTGCATGGAGCGAGCGGCAATCCCGCATGAGCCCACCACCTGACGATTCCCAGGATCGACCCACGATGGCGACGAGCCGCAAGGCTTCGCGCCGGCGTCCAATAGAGCTGCCGAGGCAAGGAGAGCGGCGATGATGCTCTGCAGGACATTTGTTGCGCAGAGCGAGATTCAGGGGCTCGGTGTCTTTGCCGCCGAATTCATTCCCTGCGGCGGCCAGATGTGGGTGTTGAACCCGAAGTTCGACATCTTCGTCCAAATCAGCGAGCTGGCGAGGCTCCCGGCGCATATGCACGAATACGTGACCCGCTATAGTTATCCCCACCTCGAAATGTCGGGCGTCAGGATCATCGACTGCGACGACGGCAAGTTCATGAACCACAGCGAGCAGCCGAACACCGATTTCTGCATCTTCGACAAGGGCTACGCGCTGACCGACATCGCCGCGGGCGACGAGATCACCTGCAACTATTACGAGTTCGACCCGGCCTTTAGAGGATTCGGTCCGCCAAGCTCTTTGGAGTTGGCCGGCACCAGGATGCAGGCGGCCGAATTCCCTTCAAGCGCGCGCACGCGCCCTTAAGCCATGGGCATAGAGGCAGGCCATCGGTGGCTTGCCATATTTGCCAAGATCTCCGTCCTCGACTAGCAAACCGTTGCAAGGCCCTATATGGCCAGTCGGTACCAGTCGGTATGAGTGTGTTGCTGAAGGTGAACCCCGGCCCATGTTTAGGTATCTCGCAACGATGGTGAACGCCAAAGCGCGCGTGATCGCGACCTGTGCCCTCTTCGCCGCCGCCCCGCCGCCCGCGAGCTTCGCCAGCGCCGCGGAGGTATTGATTTGGGTGGAGCAATCGAATGGCGGCTTGACGACACTTGCCTATGGACCGCTCGACCCGGCCAAGAGTCCTCTCTTTCTGCTCTCTTGTTTCAGCGGAATGGGCATTGTCGTGCTCGACGTGCACATAGAGGTCGTCGGCGTAGCGCCCGGTAAGCCCCTCACCATCGAGCTATCGTCCACGAAGGCCCAAGCGCCGGTCGAGGGTGAGGTGGCGCAGGATGAAACGAGCGGCACGACCTTCGGCGAGGCGAGCGACATCAACGTGAAGCCGGTGCTGGAAGTGCTTCGCGACCCCGGTTCATTGACGCTCAAAATGGGCGAGACCACCGTCACGCTTTCCGACCAGGGCAGGGCTGAGGCAGTCTCCCAATTCAGTCAGAACTGCAGCATCGAATAGTTAGGCGGGCGGCGGAGAGGCCGGCGGCGAGCTAGCTTAAGCTCCTCGCTCCCTGGTGCTCCCCTTTAGGGCGACGCCGGCAGAAATGTGAAGGGCTGCGCCGGTTCGAAGCTCGATGCGGCATTCCCTGCATAGACCTTGCCTCCCGCTACGGTGAGCTTCTTGACCGGCGCGCCGGCCTTCAGATCGAGGTCAGCCAGCGGCACCCAAAACGTGTTTGGGCTGGTGGCTGAATCAAAAAAGTAGACCTTGTTCTTCTGATCCGACGCGGTGCGCCACAGCGTCGAGGCGATGTTCGGTTGACCGGGGGTGGTGATGCCGAGAGGCACGCTGACGCTGCGGATGACGCCAAGCGTGCTGGCAACGGCCTGATTGACGTAGGTACGCTGTGGCACTGCTTCGATGTAGTTAGGGTCGGCTTCTGTCGGAATGGCCTTGATCAGGAACGAGGCGCGGGCGAAACGATCCGCCGCGCGACTGGTGCCGGGGAGGAAGGTGAGGCCGCCGATGCTCTGCCAATAGGCGTTGAGCGCGAGCTGATCGTCGAATCTCGGCGAGTTGGTCATCACCTGAAATTGTTTGCCGTGATGGATGAGCAGCTTGCCGCCGATATATTCGAAGATCGCCGAATCGCCGCTCGCATCGGAGAGCGACAAATGGAGCTTGGCCGGAGGCAAGTCCGGTACTTCGGGTGCCACGATCTGAAACGGCTCCGCGCGCAATGCCTCCACCGCTTCCGCGACCGTCGCGAAATTGTCGAGGACATACTGGGCCCAAAGGCTGATCGAGAGCTTCGGCCTGCTCCCATCCGGTTCGCCGTAGTCCGACTCGGCGAGATAAAGCAGATTGGCGACGAGGCCGGCTTCGTTCATGCCGTCGGTCGTCGCGAAGTCATAGGCGGATACCGTGACGCTGCCATATTTCGACACCCAGGTCGGGGTGTTGGGGCCGGCCGCACCGTCGTGCTTCATTCCCGCCGGGAAAGCCCACAGATTCGACTTCATGTCTTCCATCCAGTCCATCGACCGGCCGGTAATGACCACGCCGTCGGAGCCGAGATATACCGCACGCGTACAGGCCTCGACCGGCGCAAAGGCACCGGCGGCCATCGCGGTGCCGCACAACAGCAGCCCGAGAAATTTGCGTTGCATAGTCACCCCATGGATTTGTCTGTGCGTCGCAGGCCGCGCGCGCCAGCAAGCCATGCCGCGCCGTTCAGGCGAGGCGCACCGTTCCGGTGCCGCCGATGTCCTTGCCGAGGGTCGCGAACACCGTGGCGACGATGCCCGAGGCATTGAGCCCTGCTTTCTCGTACATCACTTGCGGCTTGTCCTGCTCGATGAAGCAGTCCGGCAAGGTCAGGGTGCGGACCTTGAGGCCGCGGTCGAGCAAGCCCTCGCGTGCGAGAAGCTGCAAGACTTGCGATCCGAATCCGCCGCTCGAACCTTCCTCGATGGTGATGAGCACCTCATGGTGGCGCGCGAGCTGCCGCACCAGCTCTTGATCGAGCGGCTTGGCGAAGCGCGCGTCGGCAACCGTGGTGGAAAGGCCAAGACCCGCGAGTTGGTCGCTTGCCCGCAACGCCTCTCCGAGCCTGGCGCCGAAGGACAGCAGGGCCACGGCCGAGCCTTCGCGCAAAATTCGTCCCTTACCCAAGGGCAGGACTTCGCCGCGTTTCGGCAGAGGGGCGCCGCTGCCTTCGCCGCGCGGATAGCGGAAGGCCGACGGGCCGTCGTCGATCGCAGCCGCCGTCGCCACCATATGCATAAGCTCGGCCTCGTCGCTCGCGGCCATCACCACAAACCCAGGCAGGCAGGTGAGAAAGGCGACGTCGAAAGCGCCGGCATGGGTCGGTCCGTCGGCGCCGACCAGTCCCGCCCGGTCGATGGCGAAGCGCACCGGCAGCCGCTGAATGGCGATATCGTGGACCACCTGGTCGTAGGCGCGCTGCAGGAAAGTCGAGTAGATGGCGGCGTATGGCTTGAAGCCTTCCACGGTGAGGCCACCGGCGAAGGTCACCGCATGCTGCTCGGCGATACCCACGTCGAAGCAGCGCTCTGGAAACACTTCTGCGAAATGGTCAAGCCCGGTGCCCGAGGGCATCGCCGCCGTAATCGCCACGATCTTGTCGTCGGCCCGCGCCTCCTCGATCAGCGCATTGGCGAAGACGCGCGTATAGCTCGGCGGCCCACCGCTTGAGGGCTCCTGCGCGCCGGTGACGACGTTGAAGCGGCTGACCCCGTGGAACTTGTCGGCGGAGGTCTCGGCCGGCTCGTAGCCCTTGCCCTTCTGCGTCACCACATGGATCAGGATCGGGCCGTTCTCCGTGTCGCGCACATTGCGCAGCACCGGCAGCAGATGATCGAAATTATGCCCGTCGATGGGACCGACATAATAGAAGCCAAGCTCCTCGAACAGCGTGCCGCCGGTCCAGAAGCCCCGCGTGTACTCCTCGGCGCGGGCCGCCCGGCGCTCCCAGCCCTTGGGTAGGATCTTGGCGAGCTGCTTCGCCCAATTGCGCAGCTGCTGATAGGTCTCCCCGGAGATGAGCCGGGCTAGATAGGCGCTCATGGCGCCCACCGGCGGCGCGATCGACATGTCGTTGTCGTTGAGGATCACGATCAGCCGGGAGTCCATGGCGCCGGCGTTGTTCATCGCCTCATAAGCCATGCCTGCGCTCATCGCGCCGTCGCCGATCACGCAAACCACATTGTGCGTCTTGCCGGCAAGGTCGCGCGCGACCGCCATGCCAAGTCCTGCCGAGATCGAGGTTGAGGAGTGGCCCGCGCCAAAAATGTCGTATTCGCTCTCGTCGCGCTTGCAGAAACCGGACAGGCCCCCGGCCTGGCGCAAGGTGCGGATGCGGTCGCGCCTGCCGGTGAGGATCTTGTGGGGATAGGTTTGGTGGCCGACATCCCAGATGAGCCTGTCGTCGGGCGTATCGAACACCTTGTGCAGCGCGATGGTGAGCTCGACCACGCCAAGCCCGGCGCCGAGATGGCCGCCGGTCATCGAGACCGCGTCGATGGTCTCCTGGCGAAGCTCGGCGGCGAGCTGCGGCAGCTCGTGGTCCTCGAGCGCGCGCAAATCCTCGGGATTGCGCACCCGGTCAAGCAGCGGCGTTGGGCTTTCGGCGCTCATTCGCTCCCCGCACGAAATTGACAAAAAGGGCTCGGATTTCGTTTTTATGACAGGTCTTTATCGACCGGAGCCCAAGCTTTCAACTAGCCTAACAGCTGGGTCCGATTGTGTCATGATGTCATGGGCGACGGCTCCGCCCCAAGCGGACTAAAGCTCGGAGTGGCCCCGACGCTAGTCCTCGGCGTCGAGCGGCTCGGTGCCGGTGGGCAGCCCGCCCGCGTTCAGGGAGATCTTCTCCACCTTGGCCTCAGCCTTTCGCAACAGCGCATCGCAATGGGCCTTCAGCGCCTCGCCCCGCTCATAGATCAGGATCGAGGCCTCAAGCTCCACATCGCCCTTCTCCAGGCGATCGACGATGGCTTCGAGCTCCTTCAGCGCCTGCTCGAAGCTCAGGTCCTTGATATCGGCGGGTGCGGATGTGTCGGCCATGGCCCAGGCTTTAGCCTTTTGGGGCGGCAAGATTCAAGAGGCAGCCTGCATCAGCACCTCGACATGGGCGGCCGTGGAGCGCCCCAAGGCTTCGAGATTGTAGCCGCCCTCGAGCGTGGAAACGACCCTCCCGCCGGCATGCTTCTCGGCCATCTCCAATAGCTTTTCGGTCACCCAGGTGAAATCAGAGTCCACCAGCTCGATCTGCGCCAGCGGATCGTCGCGATGGGCGTCGAAGCCGGCCGAGATCAGGAGGATATCGGGGCTGAAATCGTGCAGCGCCGGCAGGATTCGGGTGAGGAACGCCTCCTGAAAGTGCTCACGGCCATCGCCGGCCCTGAGCGGGGAGTTGCAGATATTGCCCACGCCCGTCTCGCTCAACGCGCCGGTGCCCGGAAACAGCGGCATCTGATGGGTGGAGCCGTAGAATAGATCCTTGTCCGACCAGAAGGCGTCTTGCGTGCCGTTGCCGTGATGCACGTCGAAATCGATCACGGCGACGCGCTCGGCGCCATGGGCGGCGCGGGCATGGAGCGCGGCAATCGCCACAGTATTAAACAGGCAGAAGCCCATGGGTCGTGACGGTTCGGCATGGTGCCCCGGCGGCCGGACCGCGCAAAAGGCATTTTTGACGGCGCCCGACATGACCTGATCGACGGCATGGACCGCGGCGCCGGTGGCTCGGAGCGCAGCCTCCCAGCTGTGCGGCGACATCACCGTGTCGGGGTCGAGCCAGATGAGATCGTGCGTTGGCGTGGCGGCACGGACCGCCTCGACATAACGGGCCGGATGCAGCCGTTCGATCGCCGTAAGATCGGCAAGCGGCGCCAGCTCACGCCTCAAGCCGCCAAACGCATCGGTCGATAGCGCGTCGTCGATGGCGCGCAAGCGGTCCGCCCGCTCGGGGTGGCCTTGGCCCGTGTCGTGCAGGAGGCAGGCTGGGTGGGTAAGCAGCAGGGTGGGCATCGGCAAAGCACTCGAATGGGGTCTGGCTTGACCCGTCAATGCTAACACGCGAAATGGATCGACTATGCAAACTGGAAATGAGCTCTAGTTTTCGGACCATGCCGATCGTCGCTGCCACGAATGAAGCCATTGAGCGCGCCGCGCAAGCGCTTGCGCTGGGTGAGATCGTCGCCTTTCCGACCGAGACCGTCTATGGGCTCGGTGCCAACGCCCTCGACGCATCCGCCGTGGCCAAGATCTTTGCCGCCAAGGAGCGTCCCCGCTTCAATCCGCTGATCGTGCATGTGCCGGGCGCGGACGAGGCGGAAGCCTATGCCGCCGTCAGCGACACGGCGCGGAAGCTCATGGGAGCTTTCTGGCCTGGACCCTTGTCTCTCGTGCTGCCGCGCCGCGCCGGTTGCGCCATTGCCGATCTCGTCAGCGCCGGCCTCGATACCATCGCGCTCCGCGCGCCGAGCCACCCAGTTGCTCGCGCCCTGCTTGCCGCCGTGAAGCTCCCCATCGCCGCGCCGAGCGCCAATCGCTCGGGAAGGATCAGCCCGACCACCGCCGCCCATGTCGCGGCCGAGCTTGGGCGTCTGCCGGCTATTATCCTCGACGGCGGCCCCTGCTCGCTCGGGCTGGAGTCGACGGTGCTTGGTATCGAGGGTGACGACGTCACTTTGCTTCGCCTTGGCGCCTTGCCGAGGGAGGAGATCGAGAGGGTGCTGGGGTACCAGCTTGCCGGTCCTGATGCAGGAGCGAAGCTGACATCGCCACGCGTGGCATCGCCGGGGCAGCTTGCCATCCACTATGCGCCGAGCACTCCGCTTCGCCTCGACGTCACCGACGTGCGGGAAGGAGAAGCCTTGCTCGCCTTCGGCCCGAACGCGCTGGATTGCGTGGGCCCGAGGATCAATCTCAGCCCGCGCGGCGACCTGACCGAGGCGGCGGTGAATTTCTTCGCCGCGCTCCGCGACCTCGATGCGGTAGGCGCGGAAGCGATCGCCGTGATGCCGATTCCGAAGCAGGGTCTGGGCGAGGCCATCAATGACCGTCTGCAGCGCGCCGCGGCTGGTCGCACCGAGGATGTGCAGGTCCCAGACCCGCGTCCTGCGCTTGCCTTCCCATGACGCGCGGCCACGAGCCATCGATACGCCCGAGCCAAGCCACGCTCGACGCGCTGGTGCGCATCGTCGGCGAGGCGCATGCGATCAGAGACGCCGAGGCCATGGCGCCCTACCTCGTGGAGTGGCGCGACCGCTATTTCGGCAACGCCGCGCTCGTGCTCAAGCCGGGGTCGACGGCCGAGGTCGCGGCGATCCTCAAGCGCGCCAACGAGACCCGCACCGCCATCGTGCCGCAAGGCGGCAATACCGGGCTGGTCGGCGGCCAGATCCCTTTCGAGAGCGGTCACGAGGTGGTGGTGAGCATGAGCCGGCTCACCCATGTCCGCGACATCGACCTTAGCGGCAACACCATGACGGTCGAGGCTGGGCTGGTGCTCGCTCAAGCACAAAGCGTGGCGGCGCGCGTGGGCCGCCTGTTCCCCTTAAGCCTCGCCTCGGAGGGCAGCTGCCAGATCGGCGGCGTGCTCGCCACCAATGCCGGCGGCATGGCCGTGCTCGCTTATGGCAACGTGCGCGATATGACGCTCGGGCTTGAGGTCGTGCTAGCCGACGGCAGCGTGTGGAACGGGCTCAAAGCGTTGCGCAAGGACAATAGCGGCTACGACCTCAAGGACCTCTTCATCGGCTCCGAAGGTACCCTCGGCATCATCACCGCTGCCGTGTTGAGCCTCTTCCCAAGACCGGTGGAGACGGCAACGGCACTCGCCGGGCTCACCCAGCTCGACGACGCTGTAGCCTTCTACTCGCGCGCCTACAGCCTCGCCGGCCCGGCGCTGACGGCGTTCGAGCTCCTGCCGCGCATCGGCCTCGACTTCGTGCTGCGGCATGGCAGCGAGACGCGGGACCCGCTCGATTCGCCGCATCCCTGGTATGTGCTGTTCGAGCTGTCGAGCCCACGGGAAGGTGACGAGATCGGCCGTCTCGCCGAGACGCTGCTCGCCGAAGGCATCGAGGCCGGAGAGCTTGATGACGCCGTGCTCGCCTCCTCGCTCGCGCAAGCAGGTGAGCTTTGGCGCTTACGCGAGCTGATGAGCGAGGTGCAACGCCAAGAGGGCGGGAGCATCAAGCATGATGTGTCCGTACCGGTGGCGCGCGTGCCAGAGTTCATCGCCCGCGCCGATCAGCTCGTCGAACTGATGGTACCGGGCTCCAGGCCCGTGCCCTTCGGCCATCTCGGCGACGGCAACATCCATTACAATGTGAGCCAGCCCCCGAATATGGATCGCACCGTGTTCCTCGCCAATTGGGAGGCGTTGAATGCCGCCGTGCATGAGATCGTGCTCGGCCTCGGCGGCTCGATCAGCGCCGAGCACGGTATTGGGCGACTGAAGCGCGATCTCTTGCCCCACGCCAAACAGCCGCTCGAGCTCGAGCTGATGCGGAAGATCAAGGACGCCTTCGACCCGAACGGTATCCTCAATCCGGGCAAATTGCTGTAGCTCCCAGAGCTACGCCGCTAATCGGTCTCAGGGCGGTGTCTCGGAAACAGCAGTCGCTGATAAAACCAGCCGATCCCCATCAGCACCGCGCCAAGGCCCAAGAAGGACAGCGCCTGGTAGATGCCGGTGAGATCGGACATGTCGATCAGAAAGACCTTGAGCACGGTGAGCATCACCACCGCGGCGGACGCCGCGCGGACAGGCAGCGAGCGCAAGGAAATGCCCGCCCCCAGCAGCGCCACGCCAAAGGCGAGCCAGACCGCGGAATAGGTGTATTGCTCGGCATCTGTGTTGATGCCTTCCGTCAGGATCGGCCCGTGATACAGCCTCCGTACCTCAAGCGAGAGATAGCCGAGCGCCAGGCCCACCGCGACGACCGCTGCCGTGGCGCTGTACCAGCGCGGCCGGTGACCGCGCGTCAGCAGCGCCAGCGCCGCCGCCAGGATCGCGGGCACGCCATAGCCGAGCAGGATCAGATTGATGAAGCGCCCACCGACGGCCTCGCCGGAGAATAGGGGATTTTCGCTCACCCCGAGCCCGAACACGATCGCGAACAAGGTCAGCGCGGCGATGATGAGCGCGCCGGTATTATGCACGCTTCCGCTGCGCAGGCGGATGCGTTCCAGCCCGATCACGAGCGCGATGCCCACCGAGACGTCGAGTGCGGTTTCCGCAAGCGTGTTCGATCTCGTGTAAGGATCGCCGCCAGTGATGGCATGGCGGATCTCGAACACGAACAGCAGCACGGTGAAGAGCAGCGCCGCGGCATCCACCAAGCGCGCCGGAACGTCATCGGCCCGCCGCCGCAGCATATTGCCGGCAAGCCAGAAGGCGGCAGCCGGAACGCCATAGCCATAGAGCAGCCAGTTGAAGATCGGCGTCGTGCCGAGATCGGCGCCGGCGATGCGCGGGTCCCAGGCGATCCGCGCCAGCACCACACCCGTGATGGCCGCGGCGAGCTAGCGGAGCGTAGGTAAGGGCCGTTTCTCCACGACCCAGGCGATGCCGGGGACCATGAGCGCGAGCGAAACGGTGAGCCAGCCTTTTTCCAGCGCCATGGTGAGCGCGAGCGCGAGCGAGGCGATGGCGCCGGTGGCGAAGATCGCGGAGGCCGAGGCCGTGCCCGGGTGGGAGGGACGCCGGATGAGCGCTTCGGTGGCAAGCGCCAACAGCCCGGCAAGCAGGAGGCTCGCACCCGCAAAGGGAACCGAGCGGTCGAATTCGGCGATGCGGTAATAAAGCGCGATCAGGATCGC
>Ga0315284_10012883_pt1 | contig 11910 bp, 11 predicted proteins | sample YL17G09_16_MG_FD_203696 | JGI IMG/M metagenome (GOLD analysis project Ga0315284, IMG submission 203696) | Sediment microbial communities from Yellowstone Lake, YNP, Wyoming, USA - YL17G09_16 | ecosystem: Environmental > Aquatic > Freshwater > Lake > Sediment | place: USA: Wyoming | collected...
TATGGTGGCTCGCCCGGCATTCATGATGAAGGCTTACTGGATTCGGCGTTGGCGATGCCTGCCGCCGGGTTCGGCGACCAATGGCTCCATCCCGATGTGCCTTCCATGGCGGCAGCCTATCTGTTTCACCTCGTGAAAAACCATCCGTTTGTCGATGGCAATAAACGCGTCGGCGCAATGACGGCGTTTGTCTTCCTGAAGATTAACAGGCTCGATTTGACCCTTGATGAAGACGCCTATGAAGCAACCGTCTGGTCGGTAGCCACGGATGAGATCGGGAAGGATGAACTCATCGATCTCTTCCGAAAGTCTACCATGCCTCGTTGAGTGCTCCCGTCATGCCGCCTTCCGCTGCTCCCCTTCTTCCTTCCGCCGATACGCCGGCCGGTAAAACGGTCGCTTCACGATGACCGCTTTCTTCGGCTTGTCGCGCACCACGATCTCGATCTCCGTGCCGGGGGCGGCATATTGGGTGGGAACCAGCGCCATGCCGAGGAATTTGTCGAGGGTCGGCGCCTTCATGCCGGTGGTCACCGTGCCCACTTCCTGCCCGTCGATCAGCACCGGATATCCCGCGCGCGGCACGGCGGGCTCTACCATCTCGAAGCCGACCAGCTTCTTCGCCGGCCCCTCCAGCTTGATCTTCAGCAGCGCGTCATGACCAATGAAGGCGCGGTGGTCGAACTGCACGAAGACGCCCAGCCCAGCGGTGAAGGGGTCGATGTTCGGGCCCAGCTCATGCCCGTACAGCGGCAGCGCCGCCTCGAAGCGCAGCGAATCGCGCGCCGCCAGCCCGCACGGCAGCAGTCCCTCGGACCGCCCCGCCTCCAGCAGCGCACGCCAGGCGCGCACCGCCTGCTCCGCGGGGAAATACAGCTCGTAGCCGTATTCGCCGGTGTAGCCGACGGCGGCGATGAGCATGGGCACGCCGGCCACCTCGGCGCGCGCGGCGGTGTGGTACGGGAGGGCGGATAGGTCGAGCCGGATCAGCTTCTGGAGGATCACCCGCGCCTTCGGCCCCTGCAGCGCCAGCATATACGTTTCATCGGAGATATCCTCGACAGCGACGTCGTATGCGTCGGCGTGCGCGTTCAGCCAGTCCAGGTCTTTCCCGCGATTGGCGGCGTTGACGATGACCCACCAGGCCTCCGGCAGGCGGTATACCATCACGTCGTCCACCAGCCCGCCGTCCTCATACGGCAGCATTGCATATTGCGTCCCCCACTCCGGCATCACGCCAATATCGGCAGTCAGTATCTCATTCAAAAAGGCTCCCGCGTCCGGCCCGGTCACGGAAATCTGCCCCATATGGTCGATGTCGAACAATCCCGCCGCCTCCCGCACGGCGCGATGTTCCTTCAACGCCCCCGTGGCCTCGTAGTGCACGGGCAACTCCCACCCCGCGAACTCCACCATGCGGGCGCCCAGCGCCAGGTGTTCGCCATATAAGCGTGTGCGTTGCAGCTCTGTGTCCATGATCATTTCTCCATTTATATCTTCCCCAAATTCCATCGAAAATCTCACATTTTCAGGCCAGCCCTCGTTTCGAAGGTGGATTGGAACGACAATAAGGTGAGACTAATTATCTTTTTATTGAACAATCTTGCTCTTGCTTAAAACCAATTCGGATCAGCCTCTCGGGGGACTGTCCCCGCCTTTAGTGCTCTGTTGGACGAGAACAATGCCGGCGCAGGGACTGTCCCCTGCGGATTTGTTTACTGATTTAGCCATTTACGCTACCGGTCTCGTTGATGACTTTGATATGGAAACGGATACCGTTGGAGACAGTCCCTGCGCCGGGCGTGGTCTTTTCCACCCGAGCACCAGATGCGGGGACAGTCCCCCGAGAAGGTTGCATATTTTCTGTGCCTTCCTGCCGACTGCAGGACATCGCCTCCCCACGGTGAATTCTCTACTCGACATCATCCCGCTCCCAACAGGAGGCCATTATGCAAACCGACCTGACATCCCGCCCCACGCGGGTCACGCCCACCGCCGGCTTCATCGTCTACGGCGTCCACAAGGACGGCCTGCAAGACCCGATGGGCGCGCCCTTCATCGACGACGCCATCGTCGCCCGCTCGAAGGGAGCCTTGCGCGACGCCGGGATTGCGCTGATCGAGCACGACCTGGTGGTCGCCTCGAAAGAAGAGGCCCGCGCCGCGCTCAAGCGCATGAAGGACGACGACGCGGTGGATTGCGTGATCCTCTTCTCCGGCACCTGGATATGGTCGGCGCACCTGATCGCCGCCATCCGCGACTTCGCCATGACGGGAAAAGGCGTGGTCATCTGGACGCACCCCGGCTCGCAGGGCTGGCGGCCCGTGGGCGGACTGGTGCTGCATGGCGCGCTGCTGGAGGTGGGTATTCCGCATAAATTCGTCTACGGCGCCGCCGACGATCTGGCTGAGGTGGCGAAGATCGCCGCCTACTGCCAGGCCGCGCGCATGAAGAGCTGGCTGAACCTGTCCACCATCGGGGCATTCGGCGGGCGCGGCATGGGGCAGACCTGCGGCGCCGCCGATCCCTCGCAATGGATGCGCCAGTTCGGCATCGACATCGACAGCCGCGACACCACGGAATTGATTAAAACGGCGAAGGAGATCACCCCCGCCGGGCTGGCCGCGCTGCAGCCGCGCATCATCGAGCTCTTCGGCGCCATGCCGGAGATGAGCGTGGTCAACGAGCGATCGATGCGGCTATACCTGGCGATCAGCAAACTTGTGAAGCGCGAGAAGTGGGATTTCTACACCATACAGTCCTTCCCCGGCCTGGGCGACGAGTATTCCGCCACCTGTTTCGCGCAGAGCATGATGCTGGAGGACGGCGTCGGCACCTCCACGCTGGGCGACTTCAACACCGCGCTGACCGTGCTGCTGCTGACGAAATTGAGCCCGGAACCGGTCTACTACGGCGACCTGCAGCACATCGACAGGGCAACCCGCGAGATCAAGATCATCGGCGACGGCGCTTGCCCACCCTCACTGGCGGGCAAACTCAGCCCCGCGGGCTTCGCCGAGCACGGCATCCCCACCGAGGGCGAAGCGGGTGGGCTGGCGGTGAAGCTGGTGTGCAAGGTGGGCGAAGGCGTGCTGGCGCGCCTGGGCCGCGTGAACGGCGACTTCACCATGGTCATCACCCGCGCTACCATCTTCGAGCCGCCGGCGGATCAGCTTCAGAAACGCCGGCTCGAGTGCGGCATCCCCTTCTGGCCCCACGGCTTCGTCACCGCCCACTGCGACATGGACGCCATGCTGGAATACTGGACCAACGAATACGCCTGCCTGGGCTACGGCGCCCACCTCTACGCCGCGCTGGTCGATTTCTGCGAGATGACGGGGATCGAGGCGATTGCGTTGTAAATTTGATTCTCAGGATGGACAGGATGAGTCAGGATATTCAGGATAGACATATTAATTGTTATCCTTGGTATCCTGAATTATCCTATCCATCCTGTGAATAACGGAGTTCAACCATGCGCCTTTTCGGACAGCATTATACCCTCGAGCAGTTCCTCGAGCGCGTCGGCACCGTGCAGCAGGTGGGCGGGACGCGGCGATGCCGGTTGGAGGACGGGCGGGAGACCGGGACGATGGCGATCGAGGTGGATACCGGGGCGGGGCTGCGCTTTACCGTGCTGCCGGACCGCGGGCTGGATATCCTGCAGGCGTCCTTCCGCGGCACCAACCTGGTTTACCTGACGCCCAACGGCGGGGCGCATCCCGCCTTTTTCGAGCCGCGAGGGATGGGGTGGCTGCGCACCTTCTTCGCCGGACTGCTCACCACCTGTGGGCTCACCTACCTGGGCAATCCGGGCAATGACGGCGACGTTGACCTTGGGCTGCATGGCCGCGCCGCCAATACCCCCGCGCGCCAGGTGTGCGACCGCTCCGGCTGGGACGGCGACGAGTACCGTATCGAGCTGACCGGCATCGTCGAGGAGTGGATGCTGTTCGGCGACAAGCTGCGGCTGACGCGCGCCATCACCACGTCGCTCGGCGCCGCCTCGCTCACCGTCACCGACGTGGTGGAGAACTTCGGCTACGCGCCGGCGCCCTTCACCATCCTCTACCACATCAATCCCGGCTTCCCGCTGCTGGACGAAGGCAGCGAGTTGATCCTCTCCGCGAAATCGACCGCGCCCTACGACGACTATTCCGCCTCCCGCATGGCCGGCATGCGCGAGTTTTCCGCGCCGGTGCACGGCATCCGGGAGGAGAATTTCCTGCATACCCTGATGGCGGACGCCGGCGGGCGCGCCCACGCCGCGCTGGTCAACCGCCGGCTCGACGGCGGCCTGGGATTATACGTCAGCTTCGATGCCGCCGCCCTCCCCTACCTGACCGAGTGGAAGATGCTCGGCCCCGGCGAATACGTGCTGGGCATGGAGCCGTGCAACGCGCCGTGCGAGAACCGCGCGATATTGCGGGAGCGGGGACAGCTTCCCATGCTGGAACCGGGTGAATCGCGGACCATGCGGGTGGAGATCGGCGTGCTGGCCGGGAATGGGGAGATCGAGGCATTCGCCGGGGGAATCAACGGTATTGCAGCAAGTTAAGTGCAGCTTGTCATAGCATCGCCATGTGCCCGTTTACGAGCATAAAGTCCGTTATCAACCAAAGAGGAGAGCCCCAGCTCGTAGTAGGCCCGTCAGGGCCGTGCCCGTTTACGCATTTAAAGCCCGTTACCAAACTAAAGAGAAAGGTTTTCTCCTTAGCACGATAACGGGCTTTAAACTCGGAAACGGGCACGGCCCTGACGGGACCTACTACGAGCTGAATCCTCCCTTTTTATCGAAAACGAGCTTTAGATTCGTGAATGGGCAACAGGATCTACACCTTCGCCGCTTGTTGCTCATACACCGCGTCGATCACCTCCATCACCCGCACGCCGTCGTGGACGGTGCAGGTGAGGGCGTGCTCGCCGCGTACCGCGCCGAAGAGGTGGGCGATCTCCTCGTCGAAGCCGATGCTCGGGGTCACCTCGATCTCGCGCCACTCTTTGTCCTCGGTGAGGCGGTATTTCAGCGTGCCGGGGGTGAAGTAATCGTACAGCGCGCGGCCTCTGGTGCCCACGATGTCGATGCAGGCCACGCCGGAGCCGGCGACGAAGGCGGAATACATCGATCCCACCGCCCCGTTGGCCGCCTTCACGGTCAGGATGCCGGCGTCCTCCACGTCGGTGGTCTTGAAGTGGCGGTGCATGGCGCCCGTCTGCTCGACGATCTCGCCCACCAGGAAGCGGAACAGGTCCACCGAATGGCTGTTGGTGTCGAGGATGCAGCCGCCGCCGGCGATCGCCTTCCTGGTGAACCACTTGCCCTCCATGGCGAAGGCGGGACCGAAGAACATGTTGGTGAAGAGCACCGGGTCGCCGATGGCGCCGTCGGCGAGCAGCTTGCGGAAAGCCGTGTTGGCGGGCAGGAAGCGGTGCCGGAAGGCGGGCATGAACAGCGCCTTCGACCCCGCCGCCGCCTGCTCCATGCGCCGCGCCGCCGCCGCGTCGAAGGCCATCGGCTTCTCGCACAGTACGTGCACCCCCGCCGCCAGCGCGGCCATCGCCGCCTCCTCGTGCGCGGCCGGCGGTGTGCAGATGCTCACCGCGTCCACCCCGCTCGCCAGCAGTGCCCGGTAGTCCGGATAGACGGTCGCGCCGGTCTCGCCCGCCAGCTTCTCCGCCGCCTCCGCGCTCACGTCCGTCACCGCCGTCACCTCGGCGTCGTTCGCCGCATACCCGTCAACATGACACCGCGAAATCCCGCCGCAGCCGATAATGCCGATCTTGAAACCCATGAGAGTGCTCCTCACATCAGTTCTTTCTCTTGCTCTGTCGCGGTAGGGACAGGAATCGTCTACTATTAACCCGCTATATGGCGTCGCTTATGTCGACGCTTCTACTCGTTCTCCCCCACTTGCCTTTCTTCATAACGCGGCCCAGGCCTTCGGAGAAATCGAGCGCCTTGTCGAAGCCGGTAAGGCCGGGCACGGGCACGCTGGTCTTGTCGATGAAACCGGCGCCGTAATTGACGCCCACCGTGGCCAGCAGCACCGGGTCCTTCGCCAGCAGGGGGATCGCCGAGAACAGCACGGTGAGAGATGCGGAAACGCAGGTCCATAGCATAATCCTCCTATCCCTCCGATTCGCCGCCGGGGAGCAAGATCCCTTGCCGCCGGATGGATGTGATATCATTATTCGGAACCTTGAGGAGGAAGGATGCCGAATGGCCGCGCATGAATGTGAACTGTTGACCCGCCGCATCCGCTGCTGGCTCACTCTCTTCATCATCGGCCTGGTGATTAGCGGCCTGACCGCCTTTCCGCTGGAGTAGGAGGTGGGGCTACTGCATCGGTGGGTGGCGGGGCCGGGGGCGCTGGCGGGGTGGATCGGGCGCGTGGATGAGGGGCTGCGGGTGAGTTATGGACTTTATCCCTTCCTCGCCTACGGCACCGACTGGCTGGCCTTCGCGCACCTGGTGATCGCGGTGGCGTTCATCGGGCCGCTGAAGGATCCGGTGCGCAACGTGTGGATCATCGAATTCGGCATCATCGCCTGCCTCGCCGTCTTCCCGCTGGCGCTCATCATGGGCCCGCTGCGCGGCATCCCCTTCTTATGGCAGCTCATCGACTGCTCCTTCGGGCTGGCCGGGCTGCTCGTGCTGTGGCCGGTGCGGAGGATGGTGGGGCGGCTGGAGCAGTTAAACAAGGATTCATAAATCTTAGGAAACCTGATTGTTTATTCCCCGTAAACGACCTTACAGGGTATAATAACAGATGAAAGGAGCCAACAGGTATGGCCAAAATCACCCTTGCCGATGTGCTGGATATGCCGATTGCCGAGCGCATTCTCTTTGTGGAGGACGTCTGGGACAGTATTGCCGCCATCCCCGATGCCGTACCGCTCACGGACGAACAGCGGGAAGAGCTCGACCTCCGGTTGGAGGCACATCATCTTGATCCTGATGCCAGTTCCCCCTGGGAAGAGGTGAAAGATCGGATCAGAAAGCGATCATGATGCGCCAACTACGCCTGCGTTCGGAAGCCGAGGAGGATTTCCTCCGGATTTTCGAATGGTATGAAGCGCAACGCGCCGGCTTGGGTGAGGATTTTCTGCTTTGTGTCGAAGCTGCATTTGAAACAATCCGGGAAAATCCGACTGCATTTTCCTGCATCCAGCAAAATATACGACGTGTCTTAACCCGTCGTTTCCCTTATGCCATCTTTTATATTGTGGAAGACCAATCGCTTACGGTATTGGGCGTCTTTCATTGCCGGCGGAATCCTCGTACCTGGAAGAGCCGTCGTACCGGTCGCAATTGAAGGTCTGACATGCAAATCACCGATCACATCCACACCCTGCATATCCCCTTCCGCATCCCAGCCGGTCCTGGGCAGGCGCTCGAGCGGTTCGTGAACGTGTTTCCGATCCTCGGCGAAGGGCGCGTGGCGCTGGTGGATTGCGGGGTGGCGGGGTCGGAGCGGGCTATCTTCGACTACCTGGCGGCGCAGGGGCATGGACCGGGGGAGATCGAGCTGCTGGCGCTCACCCATGCGCATCCCGACCACATCGGCGCGGCGGCGGCGATCAAGGCGGCAACGGGGTGCGCGGTGGCGGTGCACGCGGCGGAACGGGCGTGGATCGAGGACGTGAACCTGCAGGCGCGCGAGCGGCCCGTGCCCGGTTTCGCGGAACTGGTGGGCGGGTCGGTGACGGTCGATCGACTGCTCGCGGACGGTGAGACGCTCGACCTGGCCGGACTGCCGGCGACCGTGCTGCACACCCCCGGGCATTCGCACGGCTCCATCTCCCTCTGGTTCCCATCGGAGGGCGTCCTCATCACCGGCGACGCCGTCCCCCGCCCGGATCAGCTGCCCATCTACGACGACGTGCGGGCCGCCATGCGCTCCATCGCCGCGCTCTGGCGCCTGCCTGGCATCAATACCCTCCTCTCCTCCAGGGACGAGCCGCGGCGGGGCGAGGAGGCCTACCTGGCGCTGGAGGAAGGCCTGCAATACATCGTCTACACCCACGAGGTGGTGCAGAAGGTCGGCAAAGCCGGCCCGCTGGAGCCGATGGAGCTCTGCCGGAGGGTGATCGAGCAAATCGGCCTGCCCCCCGCCGCCGCCAACCCGCTGACGGCGCGGACGTTTTTGGCGCATCTGGCGATGAAAGAGATATCGGTGGAAGAATTGGACAGATTGGAACGCCCTGAAGAAGAAATACTGCTGGCAAAAACCCGTGAGGCGCTGGCGGATGCACAGGAGCACGGAACTATTTCAATCGCAGAATTACAGGAGAACTCCGGTTTATAACAGGATCGACCGATTCGCCTATTTACAATGCGCCATATAATACTTGTCATCGCTTCGGAACAGCCAGTGGAGGCCGTTATCCGAGCTGGCGATAATCGTCGCTTTTGCCAGTAGAAAAGTGACCTGTCCGCTCGCCGACATTTTCCAGATGCCTGTTTTGCCATAAGTATAACTGCCCCCCGTGCCGGTGGCCTCCGTCCCGTTCACGACAAATCCCGACGAATCCGGCAGCCAGTGCGGGACCCCGCAGAGAACCGATTTGGTCCCTTTTGCCGTCATGCTCGAATTTCTCCAGAACAACGTCTTCAACGGCTTCATTTGCTGTGTTTTCGTATTGAAGATCACCAACTGGCAATAATTAACCGTCCCCTGAACTATGGAGCCATCAGGCGAGATCGTCACATAGCCGCGCGGCCAGGCTACCATTTTCTTTATCCGCGGATTGACACGCGAGCGAAGGTACGTGTCTTTAGCTTCACCGCTGGACAGAACCGTCAGCCATTTGCCGTCGGGCGTCGGCTGCCCAAGGTATTCTGTCCTGGAACGCAGTACCCGTTGCTTCATTGAGCTGGCGGTATAGAGGCGATACCGATTGGTAAAGATATACCGTGGATCGGCAGGGTCCCAGAACGCCGTCTGGATTACTTGCCAGGGTTGATCCGCTGGATTCGCATCCAGGTGATACTGCTGGACCATCTCGGAGGTTTGCTTCGTGGCGAGATCGGTGATTTCAATACGTATCAGGGTCGGGTTGATTACGTTAAGGAACATCAGTAATCGGCCGCCATCCGGTGAAAGCGAACCGCCTTCGTCCAGGCCGTCGCTACCCGGAACCGAGCCATCATTATAAGGATCTAGATCCAAATTTCCCACACCCCAATATGGCTGGTGATTCAACGTGATCGGATACCAATCGGCAATGTCGCATTGCTTTTTCATCGCCTGGATAATCGTCGGATCGGGAGTTGGCGGCGCCGTGCGGGGCAATCGAGGCAGCAGTGCAAAGCCGATGACGAGCAGGATGACAACGGCGGTGAGCAGGACCGGGAGCAGAAAGAGATACCGTCTCATATCGAACCCTCCTGGGCGATATTTTCTCCATTATAACATACCGGCACTTCCGCATGATGATGACTGAAGCGCTGTGGTAACGCCGGCACAGCTTCTTCACTGCCACAGGATTGCATCGTGCAACCTTGGGCTTGCGCATTGCAGCCTTACAGGCTGCGATTCCGCATCCATGCGGAATTCTGACCCTGGTTAGTTTGCATAGAGACAATTCGTCCATGCGGAGTCATAGACGACCTGCCGCGGTGAGACCGCCTTGTTGAAGGAGCGTGCCAGTGACCGCATTCTGATATCCGTGCGGAGGAACGGCAAACGTGATCGCCTTGCGCCGTTACTCGAGAGCGAATCGCAAATTCGTGAACAGCGCGCCACGGCGGGCGCGCGCTACAGAGATGGCCAATTATACGGTATATACCTCAAACGGCTCCAGCCGCATCGCCTTCCCCTCTATGGTCGCCGTAAATGACCCCGTCCCGATATTCAGCACCAGCCGGCTCACCTTCCCATCCTTCTCCCAGGCGGTGCAGCGGATGTCGGTGGCGTCGCCGGGAAGGTCGAGCAGGCGGGGGAGATCGGCGGGGGTGCCGGTCGGACACCAGGAGAGGTCGGCGGGGAGGATGGCGTCGTCCGCCTGCGCCATGGTGGGGGCTGTGCCGGCCAGCAGCACGGTGATGCCCTGCGCCTGCAGCGTTTTCAATGTCTCCAGCGTCTCCGCCTTCAGCACGGTACAGGAGGGGATGACCAGGTGGGTGTAGCGCGCGCGGCCGAGGAGGGCTTCACCGTTTTGCACGGTCAGGTCAAGCAGGTCCGCTTCGTCGATGAAGTGCGTGCCGACCTGGCGATCCAGGCAGGCGGCGAGCAGGGCAGTCAGCTCATGGCGCAGGCCGCCGGTATTGTCCGCCTGGCCCTCCTGGCGCACGGCGTTGAAGCTGCGGATGGGCCAGAGGATGGCGACCGGGGCGATCTGCCGCGCGCCGTGGGTTACCTGCTGGATCTCCGCCAGCTTTCGCCGCACGTCGTGCATGCCATCCCACAGCACGCCGTCCGGACCGTAGTCGGGCAGCTCGTAGTCGCGCGGGCCGCGGGTGGAGAGGAAGGCGCAGTGGAGAATGTTCGCCGTCACGCCCATCACATTCTGCCAGCGGAAGATTTTACCGATCTCCTCCGCCGGCATGTGCTGGCAGGCGTGGCCGGTCTCCGTCATCACGCCCGCCTTGTTCCGCTGCTGGGCGATGGAGGTGGCGCAGGTGACGCCCACGCTCAACACCGGGTGGCAGCGGTCGCCCAGCGCGGGGATGATGATGTCGATGCCGGCCAGGTCCATCTCCTTCATCACCGGCAGCATGTTGCCCACGCACAGCGCCTGCTCGACGGGATCGTCTTCCGGGCTGACGTGGCCGGTCAGCTTGATGCCGTTCGCGCGGCACCACTCCGCCACCGGGCGCATCCAGGCGTCGAGGAAGCGTTTGGCCACGTAATCGCGGAAATGCAGCCGCGCCAGCACGGCCCGCGGCGCCATGGAGGCGCTGAACAGGTAGTGCAGCTTCGGGCGGAGGTCGTAACCCATGTCGCGCTGGAAATCCTCCAGCAGTCCGTCGGTGTAGGGGTTCGGGTCGTACCACTTCGGCTCGTCGGTGAAGATCGCCTCGATGGTATTGCCGAAAAGGTTGCCGACGTATTTCTTATATTGCTCGTGGGTGGATTCGAGATAGAGTTGGGTGGCGCGCGGGTTGAGCGAGTCGACGAAGTCGCCGTAGATGCTCCACTCGGCGAAGGCCGCCTGGCGCGCAACGAAGGCCATCAGCTTCATGCCGGCGGGGATCGGCGACACGGTGACGGCGTATTCAGGATCCAGGGTATCGCAGCGCGTAAACGAGTAGAGCGGCGTTTCCGGGTACAAGAACCGCGAGTCCCACCCCTCGACGACGTTCCACTTCCGGCGGACGACGCCGACGCGCGCGGTCAGGTCCCGCGTCTCGCCCGTCTCCTCGTTCACCAGCCCGCACCACAGCAGCTTGCCGGTGGGAAAGTAGAAGATCGTTTTGTCGTCCAGCGCGTTGGGATCGTAAATGAACTGCTTTATGCCGCGCGCCGCCAGCTCCGGGTATTCCGCCGCCAGCCGCCCGCCCGCGTTGCCGCTCGGCCACGGGTCCTCGTCATACAGCCACACCTGCACGCCCAGCTCCTTCGCCCGGCGGCAGGTCTTCTCCACCAGCTCGAACCACTCGTCGCCCCCATACGGCACCAGCAGCCCGTGCCGCGGGTGGATGACTACCGCCATCACATCCTCCGCGGCGGCGAAGGCCCGCAGGTGCCGCTCGATGGTCTCCCACTCGCAGCGGTCGTTGAACAACCAGAAATACCCCGCGCCCTTGCGGTGAAAGACGGGCTGGATCGCCTGCGGGGCCGGTAATGTCTCGTAAGCCATGAAGCATCTCCTTGCGAACGATTGTGGGGTTGGTATTACGACGTATGGCGGACTGAACCTCCTGGGATCGCAGGCGTCCCGCGCCTGCCCTGGAAGGTAAGCTTA
>Ga0315284_10012885_pt1 | contig 11908 bp, 22 predicted proteins | sample YL17G09_16_MG_FD_203696 | JGI IMG/M metagenome (GOLD analysis project Ga0315284, IMG submission 203696) | Sediment microbial communities from Yellowstone Lake, YNP, Wyoming, USA - YL17G09_16 | ecosystem: Environmental > Aquatic > Freshwater > Lake > Sediment | place: USA: Wyoming | collected...
CAAGGAGCGAACCATGGCCGAGGTACGAGAGACTGACGTCGCCGAAGGAAAGCTCTGCGGGATCCCCGCCAACGGCGGGATGATCGGCTACTCCGGATGCGACATGCCCTGGGGCCACGATGGGGACATGCATTCGAACGCCGGTGACGGCTATTATTCGAGGACCCGCGCCGAAGAGCACCGCCGAAGGCAGCAGGAGTTCAAGCTGAAGACGGGAGTGTAGGCGTTGCTCGTTCTTGGACTCGATCCTTCCCTCTCCGCGTACGGCTGGGCGATCCACGATCCGGACGCCTCCGGGATGGCCAGGCGCGTGGCCAGCGGCCACGAGGGGACCCCTCCGACGACCGTGCCCGTCGTCAGGTTTACGCACTTCAGGGCCATGGTGGCCGGCCTCATGGACCGCTTCAGGCCGGACCTCGTCGGAATAGAGAGCCCCGCCTACCAGGCCGGGCCGTTCCAGAGGATCCACTTCGGCCTCATGATGTACTCGCTTGAGGCGATATTCGAAAGGCGGAGGGACTGCGCCCTGTTCGACCCGGCGACCCTCAAGCTCCTGGCCAAGGAGGATCCGAAGCTCCGCCGGGGCCAGATGACGAAGATGGACATGCAAAGGCGGGTGCAGATAGACACCATGGATCCCTGCGTTATCGACAACAACGAGGCGGACGCGTACATCGTGGCCAGGAGCGCCGCGCGCTTCTTCCTCATGCAGTCCGGGGCCGTCCTTCCCGAAGACCTGACCCCGTCCGAACGGTCGGTGTTCGTGACCAGGAGCCGCAGGGTCAAGACGGTGAGGGGGACGGTGGTCAAGCGCGTGGCCCACACGTTCCGCGAGAACTCCCGGTACTTCTCGTTCTCCAAGATCCCGGCGGGATCCGTCTGCCTCCCGGGTAAATCGGAAGTGAACCCGGACATAGCCCGGTTCCTCGAAGAGGTTGAATCGGAGCCCTGATCGTCAGTGTAAGGACTACAAATGCGAATGATGATGCGCCCGTGGCCCGAAGTCCAGGAGGCTCTCCGGCAAAAACTCGGTTATGAAGCCGACCATGAATATGAGATGGGCGACGGGGCATTGCATTCCATCGTCACGGCCGGCTTCGACGTCATGGTCCGGCACGTCGCATCCGCCGACCACGGGGCTGCTCCGGACGTCTACGTCTCGCCCGGCGGCCGGGGTTTCAATCAGCGTTAAGCTCGAGGTGTAGAGTGCCGGACGTACTGATGGGACCAGACGATGCGAGCGATTCCTGTTCCTAAGGCCGAGTGCAAGGACCGCAGGCTATATCGCATCCAGTCCAGGAACCTTCGCCTCGGCGTTTTCAAGGCTGCGTCGGGCGGCTTTCTGGGCCTCCGGACGAAGTTCGGTAGTACGTACGTGTTCGAGGAGTTCCACTGGGACAACGGAGAGCCGTACGGAACGGTCCTTCCGCAGGAGGAGCTTCTCGAGGAGCTGCCGGCCGGCGTGTCGAACGAAGAAGACTGCGATGGGCTAAGGTCGTGGCTCCAAAGGATGGACGCCAGATATCCGAGATCTGCTGGCTAAGGCTTTTAGCCCCGATCAACCAAATAGACACTGTAAGGACGGTCAGTGTAAGCTGTGTCTCCAGGAGGTGGTGATGGCCGCACAGGTGAAGTGGAATCCCAAGATAGCGAAGTTCCGGGCGATGGCGCAGCGGAAGGTGGATCTTCAGGACATCGAGATGAAGCCGTCTACGAGGCTTCGCTGCATCAACTCGGGCTCCACGGTCATCAACATGCTCATCGGCGGGACGAGGCTCGACGACGGGACCTTCGTGTGCCCGGGATGGCCGCGTGGAAAGATCATCGAGATCTTCGGACGCGAGTCGTCCGGGAAGTCCACCGTGGCCATGATGGCCATGGGGCAGGCCCTCCTCGAGGACGGAGGGGCTGGCCTGTACGTCGACCTCGAGCACGCGGTCATGGACTCGTACGCCAAGAAGCTCGGCGTGGACTTCACGGGCGGGAACGCGTCGAGGGTGGCGCCGCACACGGCGGAGGAGACGGAGTCCGTCGTGATGTCCGCCGCGCTCGCCGGCATGGACCTCATCGTCATCGACTCCGTCGCCGCGATGGTGTCACGGCGGGAGGCCATGCGCGACGTCACGGACGAAAAGCAGAAGCTCGGAATCGGGGAGCTCGCCCGGATGATGTCGAACTGGATGCCGAAGCTCCAGGACGTCGTCTCACGCACGGGGACGTCGATAATCTTCCTGAACCAGACTCGCGACAAGATCGGGGCCATGGGCTATTCGGAAGAGGCGAAGAAGAGCACCCCCGGCGGCAACGCGCTGAAGTTTTACGCCTCGAACCGGATCCTGCTCACCCCGAAGCGGACGGCGAAGGCGAAGGTGTACAACCCGATCATCAAGGACTACGAGGAGGTACCGATCGCTACGGACGTTCTCGTCAAGAACGTCAAGAACAAGATCGACGCGCGCCAGGGCCACACCGGCCTCATCACTCTGAGGTACGGAGTCGGCGTCGACGAGATGCGGACGATGCTCAACGTCGCCGAGGCGTACAAGATCGTCGCCACGGCCAAGGGCAAGAACAAGCAGGTGACGTACTGCTTCAAGAGCCCGACGTCCGGCGAGGTCGTCGAGGTCGCCGGGATCGAGAAGTTCAGGTTCGCCCTGAGCAAGAAGCCAGACATGTTCTCGGAGATGCAGAACCTATGCATCGAGAGGATCCTCCAGGGGTACAAGGCCATCGACGACGAGCAGCTGTCCAATCTCGCGTCCGAAGCTGTCTACGTGAAGGACGGCGGCGACGACGACGACGATGACGACGGCGGCGTGACGGAGACAGTGGACCCTGAGGAGATGGGCTTGGAGGACGATGAGGCGCCGGAAGCCGCCGGGCCGTCCATCGACGCGGGCGACCTTTAGTTTACCTGCATGACAGGAGAGCCGTCGATGTCAGTCAGTTCGCAGTTCTCTGCTACAACCATAACTCCGGCAAACGGCAGCGGAAGCCCGATCAAAATCAGGATCAGGAATTTCCAGTCGATTGAAGACGTGGAACTCGTTGTCGACGGATTCGTCTGCATAGCTGGGAAGACGAACATAGGAAAGAGCGCGATCATGCGCGCGATTTCTTCATCCATCCTCAACGATCCGGTGGTCGGAAAGGTGAGGAAGGGGTCACAGTTCTGCACGGTCGAGGTCTCCGGCTCCGGCTGGGGGTTCAAGTGGGAGAAGGGCGAGCGCGGGGTGAACCGGTACACCATCGGCGACAAGGTGTACGACAAGATCGGCCAGCGCCAGCTCGACGAGATCGTCTCCATGGGCTTCGGATCCATCAAGGTCGGAGACCAGGAGATGCAGCCATGGTGGTCCTCCCAGTTCTTCCCCCTGTTCCTGCTCGACAAGTCGGGGCCTCAGGTCACCGACTTCATATCGGAGGTGTCCAGGCTCACGGTCCTGCAGGACGCCATAGTGATCTCAGCCCGCGGCAAGAGGCAGGCCCTGGACGAGGCGAAGGCGAAGGCGGAGGAGTCCCTAAAGCTGAGGGACCGGCTGTCGCGGGTCTCCGGACTGGACCCGCTCGTCAAGCTCCACGGGGACATGGAGGCTCAGGCTGAAAGCATCGTGGAGTACGAGTCCCGCCTGGCCGCCGCGGAGTTGCTGGACTCCAAGATGAAGGCCGCGGCCTCGAAGATACGGTCTTTCTCCGGCGTGGCGGCGGTGGACGTCCCCGACGACAAGGTCGGAGGGCTGGCGGCCTCGCTGGCGGCGATGCACGGGTTCTGGACCACGCTCGAGTTCTGCGCAAAGCGCATCATCCTCATGAGGGACGTCTCGAAAGCCGCCGTGCCCGGCGCACCGGATGACGAGTACGCCAGGCACGAGTCAGTCATGAAATTCGCCCATATCGACGAGCTCAAGCGCTCCGTCGCGGTCCTGGACGGGGCCTCAAAGGCCGCGGTCCCGGCCGACGGGCTCAGGGGCGACGTGGAGAAGATCGTCAAAGCGGAGGGGCTCGCAGGCCGGATTGCCGGCCTCAGGGCGGCGGTGACCGCCATATCCGCCACCCCCGCCGTGCCGGACGAGCCGGACATGTCCGGGGAGATGGCGGCGGTCGGCTATCTCCTCAGCGTCGAAACCCTGCGTGCCGAGGCAAAGGCGCTGGAGGCGGGCGCGAAGAAGCTCGGCAAGGAGCTCCTTGAACTCGACGATGAGATCGCCTCAATTCCGGCATGTCCGACGTGCGACAGGCCGGTCGGCCCGGAGCACGCACATCCGGCCTAAACGGCCGGAGGCTTCGGCTCCTCGGGCTTCGGCTCCTCGGGCTTCGGCTCCTCGGGCTTCGCGGGCGGCTCAGAGTCCTTCTCGTCGGCCGGCGAGGGCTTTTTTCCCCTGATAACCGGGACGAGCTTCATGAGCTCATGAACGAGTATCGACCCCGGGCCGCCGCCGGCGACGATCAGCGCCTGCCACCACGGGATCCCGAACCCGATGTTCGTCAGGATGAAGGCCGCGAAGCCGACGACCACCGAGATGATCTTCAGCCAGGCCTTCCCCTTGTCCGTCTTGAAGTAGTCTTTCCAGCCCTTCAGGGCGCTCAGGAGGGTCTTCAAGAGGATCGCGAGGGTCGCGGCGAAGGCGACCATCTTGGCCGTGTCGTCCGACCTCTTCTTGTCCAGGGCCTTCGCCTCGGCGGTCTTCTCCCCGGCGGCCTTGTCGGCTACCGCCTTTTGGGCCTCGACCTTCTGCTGGAGCTCGAGGACCTGCGCGCAGAGGGCGGCCGGGCCTTCGCACTTCGGCGTGGAGGAGGAGGACGGGGCTTGGGCGTAGGCCGGGACGGCGAACAGTGCCGTGAGCACCAGTGTGAGGACCGCCAACACCGCCAACAGTATTCTCTTCATGACTTCTTCTCCCTCGCTGATCGGTGCTCGGCCACCGCCTTTTCAATTTCGTCCGTGACCCACCTCTCGACGGTCTTGCGGAACGGCCACATGAAGCCGTAGGCCCCGCTGGTGAACTGCGAGACCATCCAGTCCTTGAACTCCTGGCTGAGGACGTGCTCCGGGCCGCGGAGCTCCACGTTCGCCCGGACCGACTCCGAGTACGCCTCGAGCTCGAACCTGGCCCTGAAGTACGACAGGAACATCGGCAGGAACGGGACGGCGTAGAGGAACGAGAAGAGGACTCTCCCATACCTGCCCTGCTGGCGCATATGCACCCGCTCGTGCCTCAGGATGACGACCTTGCTGACGTCGGTCCATGAGTCCCACGGGTCTGGGACATAGACCGTGTGCCCGATAGTCGTGACGTAGCTCTTCATGAACGAGCGCTGGGTGCCGAAGGTCACGACGAAGAGGAACCAGCCGAGCGCCTTCATGAAGGACGACCCGCCCTTGTAGATCAGGCGGAAGTCAGGGTATTCACCCTTGATTTCGGCGACGACGTCGTCCAGGATCGTCACAGGTCGCTCTTGGCGAGCATCCTCCGAAGGTCGTCGAGGTGCTGGGTGTCGAGGAGGACCGTGTTCTCGGCGAGGACCCTCATGGAGGTGTTGCCGCCGGCCATCTCGGCGAGCTTCCGGCCGGCCTCGATCGCCTCGAGCTCCATGCCGATCAGGGCCTGGCACAGGGCGATGAGGTTGGCGGGACATGCCGGAATCTGGACGACGGTCTGAATCGGGTCGCCTCCGAGCCCGACGACCTTCATCGCCAGGTCGTACGTCGACTGGCGCTCCTCGCCGGCGTGGTCGAGCCAGTGGTTCACGAGCGAGTCCCGCCACGGGCCCCTCACGCGGTCGGCGAAGCTCCGGTACGCCATCTCGACGGCGTACTTCGCCGCGAGGAACTGCTGGAGGTGGGCGATCATCTGCCCCTCGGGCACGGCGTACGCCCCCTCCACGGCCGGCGTGGCGGCGACGCGTCCTGCGATCCTGAGAATCTTGGACCTGTCCATTTGTGCAGACGGAGCATAAAAGGTCCGGCGGTACCGTCGGCGCGTGAGGCCCATAGGAAGCACGCCCATCCCCCCGGAAATGCTCGCCGTCGTCACGGTCAGAGACCTGTCCCCGGACGTGAAGCTGTTCATAGCCGACTTCATGGACATGCACGCGCTCTCGTGCAGGGGCCACGTGCTCGGGGTGGACGGGTCCGGGGCGGTCCGGTTCGGGATGAGGCCTTTGTCGATGGTGGACGGGGTCTGGTATATGAGGGAAGACGTCAGGTCACAGCGGGGCAGCGAAGACCTCAACGCGCCGCTCGGCGACTTCTCGCTCGACACGATCGAATAGCGGATTGTCCGCCTTTATTGCAGGAACGGAGTCGAGATGGCCAACAAGTCGGTGGGCGCCATGGGCGCCGGCATTCACGTCGTGGTGGACGGCTACGTGTCGGATCCCTCGGCTTTCACGGAACCGTCGCTCCGGGCCATGTTCGACAAGCTCGTGCGGACCCTCGAGATGAAGATGCTCGGAGCGCCGCACATCTACGAGGTGCCGGTCGACCCCGGCGTCCTCGCGCGGGCCCGCGCGACAGGGAACTTCGAGGACGAGGGCGGGATCACGGCGGTGGCCGTGATCTCCACCTCGCACATGAGCATCCACTGCTGGCCGCTCCAGAAGTTTTTCTCGATGGACGTGTTCTCGTGCAAGGACTTCGACCACCGCAGGGCCCTCGGAGTGCTCCGTGAGCACCTGGGGGTCGCGTCCGACAACGTCGTCGTCCTGACGAGAACCAGGCCGGAAGAGCCATCCTGACACGGCGTAAGTCCTGACGGCCGCCGCGTACAGAAGGGCATGAATAAGTTGACGGAGATTGGGCGCTGTAAAGGATGCGACAGGAGGTCCCGGCTGGACGCCGGCGTGTGTCCGGAGTGCCTCAACAGTCCGAAGAGAGGCCGGAAGTGGGCGGAGATGTCCCACAGGTGCCGCAAGGATCCAGCGTTCGCCCTCGCCTGTTACAACGCGATCAAGCAGGTTTCCGGCAAGAAGATATTCGAAATCATGTACGGACTCCCGCCCGGGGCCGTCCCGCCCGGCCGCCCGGCTCTCCGGCTCGTCAGGGATGAGGCCGAAGAAGAGGTTAGGGTTGCGCTCGTCATGGAGGCATGACCGGATGCGGCCGGGGCTCGCCATGCAGGCATGGCTGTCCCTCCTGTCGGCGGTCGTCCACACGGCCCACAGAGGGAGGGCTTCCGAGCTGGCCGCGTTCGCCGGAGCCCAGGCCGTATTCCTCGCCGCTGGCGCGCTGGAAGCCGGGTCCGAGGAGTCCGGACTTACGAGCCGGTTCCTCATGCCGGCGAGGATCGCGTCCGTGGCGGCGCTCCTCGCCTACGGAGCTGTCAGCCTGAGGGTCTCTTGACGCGCTCGAACACCGCCTCCAGCGTCTCACCCGGGAGCCTCTGGGCCTCCAGGGCATGGACCAGCGCCGGGACGTCGAGGCCGACGAGGGCCGCCGCCGCCTTGATCAGGGCGGCGGACTTGAGGGGGTCCTCCTTGAGGCCCGAGTAGGCCAGCGTTATGGACTTTTCGGCCTCCTTGGCGCGCCAAGGCCCTTCCTGTGAAAGCTCGAACGCCTCCGAGATCCCGGCCCCGGATATCCCGATCCAGCTCCCGTGGCGCACATCCAGGGGGCCCGAGAGCTGAAAGTCCTCCCCGGGGACGCGAGCCACTCCTGCCGCGAGCCCCGGCTTCAGGGCGACAGAGCCGTCCTCGAGGACCAGGTACTTCGGGACGAACGGACAACCGTCCCGCGGACCGGCGGCCTTGATGATCATGTCGTCGTGAACTCCTGTTCGAACTTGTCGTCGGCCATGCAGCCGTACAGCAGGGCTAGCTCCGCCAGGACGCGCTTTTTCTCCCCGACGGCGCCCGCCGACCTGTTGAACAAGGTGTCGCGCATCGTCATCACGTCCCTCCGCATGCGGAGGAAGAACTGGTCGATCTCCCGGTTCCCCTTCATCCTTTCGCGCCACATGTACTGGTAGAGCGAGAGGAAGTCCGCGGCCTTCACGACGTCGTTCACATACCACCCGTTCGGGGACTGCGCGAGGTCCGCGGCGGCGGCGGACGCCGCCTCATACAGGGCGAGGATCGCCTTGGGCAGGCGCTCGACGAGCTTGGCCTCCGCCGCGTCCACGGCCGCCCTCATGGCAATGCTGCTGTACTTGAAGGTCCTGACAACGTCCCCGGTCAGGCATTCCGGGAGGTCGTGGACAGCCGCGAACGCGAGAACATCCCGGATCGCCTCGGACGGGCCTGACACCTCCGAGTGGATCATCATCGAGTACAGGACAACCCAGAACGAGTGCTCTGCGACGTTCTCCTTCACGACGACCGGGATGGAGGAGAACCTGTCGACGGCGCTCAGGCGCCGCACGTCACTCGATGCGTCCAGTAGGAGACGACGCCAGTCGGCGGGCTGGGGTTGGGACTGGGGGCTGGGGGAGTTCATCGAACGAGCTTACAGCGGAGGCCTCGTCCACCGAGGGCGGCGTCAGGTCGTACATCTTTGCGGACACGCCCTTCGCCGCCAGGGACTGGATGAGCCTCAGCGCATTGTCCTGGGTCATCGAGACGTGCTTGATGACGACGTCGCCATCCTCGTCCACGTACTCCATCGAGTAATGGCGCATCACAGGCTTTTGCGCGCCGCAAACCAGTCCCTGAGGGACTCGACGAGGACGACCGAGGACTTGATGATGCCGGAGAAAGTGGCCGTGGACCACAGCCGGTCCTCTATGACGCCGAACTCGTTCGGGAACGAGACATGGACGAATCCGGCCATCGGCGGCCTCTCGAGCCCGGAGATGGCGTGGAGGACGCCGTACATGACCGAGTTGCAGGCGTGCGTCCCGGCGTGGAAGGAGGTCCTGGCCTCGACGTGCTGCTTGTTCATCGCGTCCACGAGGAACCTGAGCGGAAGGGTCGCCTCGTAGGCGGCCGGGCCGCCCCGGACCACGGGCCTCTCCTCGACGGGAATCCTGGAGTTGTCGCCCATTGGGGACTTCTCGACGTTCAGGGCGAACTTCTCCAGGCGGACGGGTTCGTTCTTCTGGGTCGCCCCGTACATGACGACGGCGTCCGGGCAGAAGGAGCCGATCTCCCCAACGACGATCTCGGCGGCCTTTCCGAAGAGTTGCGGGAGCACGAGGGCCCTCACGTCGACCCCGTCGACCTTCAACGAACCATCAGCCCACAGCTTCGCCAGCTCCCCGCTCGGGGTCTTCTTGATGCCCCAGGAAGGCTCGAACCCGGTGATCAGGATCCTCATGGTGCCTCCAAAAGGCAAATAAAAGGGGGCGCTATCCGTAAGTTACGGTACCCGCCCCGTAAAGGGCGGCATGGACGAGCCCGACTTCGCCAAGATCCTCTACGAAGGCCACCCCGCGGACGGCACCGAGAGGGCGGCATATCAGTTCCTAATCGCGGACCCGGCGACCGGCGCGCCCGTCCGGTTCCTGCTCGTGGAGGCCGACAACGCGTGGGCCGTCGCGACCCTGGAGAAGATCCTCCTGCGGGACGCCAAGGTGGCGGACAACTGCCGGATCATCGCCGTGTTCCGAGACCACAGGGTCGCCGGGGTGCGGGACGACCTGCTCGAGGAGGTCCCGTTCGCGGACTTCATGATCGACATCGTCGATCCTGAGCGCCTGAACGGGAACCCGGTGGTCCAGGCTTGCTTCTCCAAATCCCTGGAGCCGGACGCGAGGGCGTACGTCCTGGGCCGCATCCAGGAGGCTGCAGCACGCCCGGCAGCACGCCCGGCCCCCGTGGCCGCCCCGGCCTTCAACCTCCCCCTTCCGCCCTCCGGAAACGCCGAAGTCCTCACCTCCGCGCTCTGCAACATGGGGTTCAAGAGGGCCGAGGTGAGGAAGTTCGTCTCGTCCGTCGGTCCGCGGCTGCACTCCGAGCCGGTCCCGGAGCTCATCCGTGAAGGTCTGAGGAGCCTGGCGGCATGAGCCGGACTAAGGCCGAAAAAGCGGCGCTCCGCGGGAGGGCGGTGGGCCACCCTCCCGCACCCCGGCCCCTTCCCCCGACTCCGGACGTGACGCCGGAGCAGGGGAAGGAGGCGGTGAGGCTCTTAGTCATGCTCGCTTACGATCCGATCGGGTCGAATTGCTCCTTCGCCATGTCCCGCAGATGGAGCGGTGGAACATGCGCGCAAGAGAACGGCCGGGGATGGGATTGCTTCCATTGCCGAGCCCTGTACTTCCTCCAGAGAATCGGGGCCGTCCCCATGCCGCAAAAGGGCTCGTAGATCTCCAGACGCACGGGGTAGGCAAGACCATGGACAACGCGATGACGTGGAGGTGCAAGTATTGCGGGAGCGCCAGCCCGTGCTCTTCTGAGGAGTGCCGTAGGTGCGGAGCGGAGAGGGCCCGTCTGGACCACGGCAACCTGGCCATGATCCTGTCCTACGGAAGGTCCGAGGAGGACGAGCCCGGACCCATGACGGAGGAGGAGGACCGGGAGTTCATGGAGGAGTACGGGCCGAAGGAGCCGGCCTCGACAGGCCCGGGCCTGGCCAAGAGGTTCCTCATGTGGGCGTGCGGCGCCCTCGTGGCCGTCATCGCCGGCATCGGATTAATCGTCGGGACCTTGCTGGGAGTGTCCGTCCTCGTCGGAATCGGCCTCAAGCTGAAGGGGCCCCGCCCCTGAGTGTAAGTATTTTGATGAATGGAACCGTCGAAACGAAGAGCGAAATCAGGGCCAGGATCGACGAGCTCGAGAGGCTCCGGTCCCACGTGTCGGGGTCCGTTCAGGTCGTGCACGAGCTCGACCAGCGGATCCAGGAGCTCCACCGGGACCTCGACTCCGCCGAGGAGGACCTGTCGTCCAACATCATCAAGTCGCACAAGGCCCTGTGCAAGGCGAAGCAGATGGGGGAGAAGGAGGCCTACGGGAACGATCCGGCGGTCTATTACACCCTCGGCGTCTGCGGCGAGGCGGGCGAGATGGCGAACAAGATCGTGAAGGCGATGCGGAACAAGGACGGGCGGACCGAGAAGGTCTTGGCCGCAGTCCGGTCCGAGCTTCCGGACGTCATTATCTACTCGCACGTCCTGGCGCACGTGCTGGACATCGACCTGTCGAAGGACGTCAACGAGAAGGTCGCCATCGTGGTCAAGCGCGCCCTCGACGGCTACTACGGCGGGCCGCTCGAGAGGTAGCGTCCGGCATGCTGACGGCAGAGCAGAGGGACGCCATCCTCAAGGAGTTCGTGGCGCGGGAGGCCGCCGGACAGAGGCTGTTCCCGGGCCTACCGTCCCGGCCGAGCGCCATCAGTATCGCCCGGGCCATGTTCTCCGTCGAGCAGCTCCCCGACGGGGCCCTCCCGATCTACGTGAGGAACCCGCCCGTCGTGCACGAATGGCGGGAGGCCGGAGGAGCGCGCCGCCTCAAGAGGTTCGAATGCGCCGGGTGCGGGCTGGTCCGGTGGGAGCGGCACGCGTCCCGGCTCGAACTTCCGGAAGAGCTGAGACTGAGGCCGGACGGGACGCGCGAAAGGGAGGCAATCACGTGCCGGGAGGCAGCGGTGGCCGAAGTGCAGAATTCCTAGGCGGCCTTCTTTTTGGCAAGGTAACGGGCCTGCTTCGCGGCAGCGCACGTCCGGCAATATCTAACCCCTGAGTACACGTACGCGTTCTCGAGGGAGTGCCCGTGTTTACAGTGAGTTTTCTTAGGCCGGGCCCGGAGCGCCGCGACTACGTTCGCGATATGCTCAGCGACGGCCATCAGCAATAAGCGTGTGACAGTAGACGGTCCAGGGCATCTACCCGAACGGTGTCATAAAGGCTCTATATCACCGAGCCGTCGAGATTACCCCGGAATAGGGTGTAATACGGAAGCCCGCTCCCGTCGATCCTCTTCCCGGCCTGACGGTCGTCCTCGATCTCGTCCGTGATGAGCTGGGTGTTGTTCGCCA
>Ga0315284_10012888_pt1 | contig 11908 bp, 4 predicted proteins | sample YL17G09_16_MG_FD_203696 | JGI IMG/M metagenome (GOLD analysis project Ga0315284, IMG submission 203696) | Sediment microbial communities from Yellowstone Lake, YNP, Wyoming, USA - YL17G09_16 | ecosystem: Environmental > Aquatic > Freshwater > Lake > Sediment | place: USA: Wyoming | collected...
CCATCGTCCTCTTGGACGAGATTGAGAACGCCGGTATCTTCAAGCGCGAGGTCGTCCAACTCATCCGGGGGCTCGGGAAGATGGTCGTTTTCGTCACCCACGATCCGGTCATCGCTATCCTCGCGCATAGGCGAATCGTCTTGGCTAACGGCGGAGTGGTCCGGGTTCTGGAACGGGACGACCGTGAACAGCCGGCCGTCCTGGCCCTCCAGGAGCTCGACGACCGGCTCGTGGAGTTCAGGGAGCGGCTCCGGGCCGGCGAGGTGCTCTGCGACCTCAAACTGTAGGCGGCCCAGGCTGCCGACCGACGGTCTCCAGGGAAGGAAGAGTTCCGGTGCAGCTAATCGTCGTGGCCGGTCCGCCCTCGGCGGGGAAGACGGCCCTCATCAAGCAGATCATCCGGCACTTCCACGAGAAGCGGCGGGTGGCCTTTCTGAAGATCGACGTGGTCAAAGCCTTCGAGGATGAGGAACTGGCGGCCGAATTCGGCATTCTCACGGCCAAGGTCTACTCGGGCGACCTCTGCCCGGACCACGCGGGCGTGATGGTCCTGGGCGACACCATCGCCTGGGCGAGCGGTAACGGCGCCGACCTCCTCCTTGTCGAGAGCGCCGGTCTGTGCCTGCGTTGCGCTCCCTACCTGAACCAAGGGCTCGGCATCGTCGTCCTGAGTTCGATTTCCGGCATCCACGCCCCGCTCAAGATGGGGGCCATGGTCAGCCTGGCGGACGTGGCTGTGGTAACGAAGATAGACCTCGTCAGCCAAGCCGAACGGGAAGTGTTCCTTCAGAAGATCCGGGAGGCGCACCCGCACGTCCGGGTCTTTGAGACCAACGCCCTCCAAGGCACGGCTCTGCAGCGGCTCTTCGACCTGATTGCCGCCTCGGAACCCATCGAGCCCGAGGGTCTCCTCCTCCGAGGGGTACCCCCTCTCGGAACGTGCACCATCTGCGTGGGCAAGAAGGAGATAGGTTGGCAACACCACTTCGGAGTCGTCCGCCGGCTCGAAGGCCCCATAGCCGAGCACCTCTTCCGGGGGGAGTAGGAAGATGGACGGCTGGCGTCCCCCTGGTAAGGACTGCGGGCTCTGCGGGGCTCGAACGTGCGCGGAGTTCACCGCCGGGATGGATGACGGGGCCCACCACCCGGAGGACTGCCCCTTCTCCGGGAAACCGATGGCCGGCCCCGACCCCGAGGGCGGGCTCGGCTCACCCTTCCCGGCGAACCCTACCCGCCCGCCCCGCGACATTCTGGGCCACGCCTGGGACTTCGTCCTGCAGCCGCTGCCTGGCGAGCCTTCGGCCAGGAAGATTGTCCTACCGTTCCGCCCCGACCTCGTGGAGCTGTGGAGCATCAAGCGAGGAGACATCGTCCTCGGCCGCCCGGCAGGGGCGGGCTGCCCCGTCCAACACGTCCTTCAGGTCATCCGAGCCGATTCCTTAACCGGAGTCCTCGACACCTGGGTCGTCGGCCCCGCCGTCTCCCGGGGCCGGACCGGAGTCAAGGACGTAGCCATGTACCACATGCTGGGTTTCGAGGGCCTGGTGACCGAGGCCCGCCGGACCCCCGTCTTCGGGGCCAGGCACACCTTCCTTCCCGGCTTCTGCATGATGCACCTCAACCACACCGGGCTCGTCAACATGATTCTCAGCCAGGCCGCCGGCCTACACGTCCGTCTTGAGGACATCCGCATCCTGGCTGGCCCGGATTAGGCTCGACCGACCGGGGAGCGGGGCGTGGCTTCGGCCAGGCCGCCGGGTCGCGGGGAGCGGCTTGGCTCGGCCTTAACGAACAGAATCCCGAGGGGCTGTAGTGCGCACAGAGACGGACCACAGTGAACCATCCTCGACAACTGCGCCCTTCGCCGCGCCCCGGGTCGGGGAGAATCTCCCGGTCCTTGAGGTACGTGGGCGTGAATAGGAGCCGCGTCTGAAGGGAGAGGTGAGAGTGACTAGGGTGACGGTTAGCGGGCGGACCATGCAATGGGCGCTGGCTCGCTCCAACCTAACCGACCGCGAGGTTAGCACCAAGTTTCCGGGAGCTCGGGAATGGATGCTCGGCACGCAAAGACCGACCTTGCGACAGTTGGAGGAGTTCGCCAAGGCTACCCGGACACCGCTCGGCTTCCTCTTTCTCGACGAGCCGCCCGACGACTCTCTGCCGATCCCACACTTTCGCACTCTCGGCGACGACCAGATGGATAGACCGAGCCCCGACCTTCTGGAGACCGTCCAGGCCATGCAGAGGCGTCAGGAATGGATGCGGGAGTACCTAACAACTCAAGGCCACAGTCCTCTTCCCTTCGTGCATTCAGCGAGGCCCGACGAGACGCCCGTAGCCGTTGCGCAGCGCATGCGTCTAGTCCTGGGTTTTGGTCGGGGATGGGCTGCCTCGAGGCCGAATTGGAAGGAAGGCATGCATACGCTGTGCCAGGCCATGGAAGACGCTGGCGTCCTCACTGTCATCAATGGTATCGTCGGCAACAACACTCGCCGCAAGCTTGATGTCAGCGAGTTCCGCGGTTTCGTTCTCGCGGACGAGTATGCACCCCTGGTGTTCGTCAATGGCCGCGATGCCAAGGCTGCACAGATGTTCACGCTGGCGCACGAGTTGGCTCATGTGTATTTCGGCGTCAGTGCTGCGTTTGATTTGCGCGAGATGCAGCCATCCAGGGATCCAGTAGAGCAGGCCTGCAACCAAGTCGCTGCCGAGTTTCTCGTACCGGAGGATGAACTACGCAGCATTTGGTCGTCTCTTTCGCGGGGCCGGGAAGTGTTTGAAGGCATTGCTCGGCACTTCAAGGTTAGTAGGCTCGTGGCGGCGCGGAGGGCCTTGGATCTAGACCTAATCCGAAAGGACCGTTTCCTGGACTTCTACCGTGCCTGCCGGGAGGAAGATGAGTCTCGCGCTTCCGCCAGGCGATCGGAAGGCGGGAACTTCTATGCCACACAGAACTTCCGCTTGGGGCGTCGGTTTGCAACCGCCGTAGTCTGCGCAACCCAGGAGGGCCAACTCACCTATGCGGAAGCCTATCGCTTGACGGGGCTTCACGGAGCGACCCTTGACAGATACGCAACCTCCCTTGGGCTCGGGGAGGCTCAGTGATGGCAAACAGTAGGTACGTCCTTGACTCCAACGTCTTCATTGAGGCGGCCAAGCAGTACTATGCTTTCGATCTGGCCCCTGGGTTTTGGAAGAGCTTGGTTGCCTACGCGAAGTCAGGAGAGGTCATAAGCATTGACCGCGTCAAGCAAGAGCTAGACCGCGTCAAGGATGGAGTGACGACGTGGGCCGACTCCGACTTCCGGGAAGCATTCGCCTCGACTGATGAGACAGCCGTGGTTCAGGTCTACGGAAGGATAGTCAATTGGGCACAGAGGCAAACGCGGTATAGCAGTAGTGCCAGGGCGGAGTTTGCACAAGTCGCAGGGATGGCTGGTCGCCTATGCCCAGGCCAAAGCATGTACCGTCGTGACCCGCGAATCGCCGTTCAGCCGTGAGGGAAGGATCAAGATTCCAATTGTATGTTCGGCCTTTGGTGTTCCTTGTGTGACCCCCCTTTCAGATGCTGCGCAACCTTGGCGTATGTTTCCTCGACGTGGGAACTATGCCGGCGGAGGAGTCTCTCAGATTGGTTGGCCGAGCCGAGCCTACGGAAGTAGGTTCCTGAAGAGTTCCTGAACTGCCCGCCGTCTACCCCCGGAAGACGAAACCGGCCAGGTTATTGCCGAACCTTCCCCTGCGGTCTGCTCCGGGCTCTGGCCCGCTTCTTCAGGGAGTCTGCTCTGCCCTGGCCGCACCAGAGCTCGCGGCCACGCGGGGCAGCCTTCACGAGGGTAGCGGGGTGTGGTCCGGCGTAGGCCGCCTATGAACCAAGATTCCCGCGGAGAACCCTCGGGATTCTGTTCATTAAGGCCGAGCCGGAGCCACGCCCGCGCCCCTCGTGACCGGCCCTAGTCGGTCACAATCTGCAGGGCGAACGGCAGGCTCTCCGGGTCCGCGGCCTTTCCGTCCGGATCGAAGTAGCCGACGATGCTCACCGTCTGCCCGACGCGGCCCTCAAGTTCGGCCGCGATGGCCGTGTTGCCCGAAGCGTAGGTGAGGTCCAGGTCGCCCAGGCCACCGGCGTAGGCGAACTCGAAGTGCCGGCCGCCCAGGGTACTCACGTGGAGCAGGCCGGTGAACGTGACCGGGAGCTTCATCGTCCGGTCCATCAGTCTCTTCAGCATCGTGGCGGCTTCGGCGCGTGTCGCCGTCCCGAGGGGAGCGATGGTCGTCGGCGTGCGGCCCTTCACCAGGCCCTCCCCGACGGCTTGCGCCACGCCTTCCCTGGCCCACTGGGCCACGAGCTTGGTGTCCGTAAAGTCGCGAAGCAGGTAGGTTATCTCCGCCAGGCCCAGCCCCTGGGCCAGGTCGACCTGCTCAAGGGCCCGGGCCAGGAGAACGGCCAGTTCCTGCCTGGTGATGCGCCGTTCCGGTCCGAAGGTCGTCGGGCCAAGACCCTGGACCAAGCCGGCATCATAAGCCGTATGGACCTCCCGCGCGAACCACGCTCCGTCGGGCACATCGGCGAAGGGGGTTACCCCTGACCCCTCCTTGGGGAGGCCCAGGGCCCGGACCAGCAGGGCGCAGAACTGCGCCCTCGTCACGAGTTCCTGGGGCGCGAAGGACCACGGTGAGACGCCCTGGATGACCTTCCGGCCGGCCAGGATCTCGATGTCGTGCCGGGCCCAGTGGGTGGCAACGTCGCTGAAGGTCCGCACCGCCGACAGCACCCCGTACTCCGACAGGTGCCACAGGCTGGCCACGAGAACGCCGGCCTCCGGGTCGTACCGGCCGGGCACGAAGACCCAATCCCCAACGTCGGGGTCGTAGACATAGAGCCCGACCCTCGCCGGGTCGACACCGGACAGGCGCGCCGCGGCCACCTCGACCACGATGGTGATGGGTCGCACGAGGTCGTGGACCTCACTGCTTCCCCGGGGCTGGTCGAGGAGCATCGAGAGGTCGAAATAGACCCCGGGACTTGTGAACTGGCCCGCGGAGGCGTCGGGAGCCGGTGGCGCGGCCACTCCGGTGACGGCCATCGACAGCCTGTCGCCGGGCGCCGGAGGACCGGCCACGCCCGCCGGAACGAACACCGTGATCCCGTTGCCGAAACGCAAGACAGTGTCGAACCTGGGGTCGATGGTTCGGCGGCCGCTGCTTGAGGAGTTCTCCACGGTGACGGTCACGCTCCGGACCGGCAACCCCGTGTAGGCCGGGTCGCCACTGACCGCCACGTGGGTGATGGTCGCCGTCCCCGCTTCCGTGTTCTGGTCCCCGACGGCCTCCACGGCTACACTCCGGGGGACGCTCCAGTTCCTCGCGTCGAAAGCGAGAGTGATAGAGGCCGGGACCCCCGCCCCGAGAGGCACGACCCCCGAGCCGCCGGACACGGTGACCTGGCGGTCGGGCGTAATGGTGATAGTGACCTCGGCCGCCGGTGGCATGGAAAGACACACCGTGTAGGTGTCCCCGTACGAGCCGACCTGGACGGTAAGAGGCTCCCCGCCGATGACGAGGCCGGCGTCATTGTCGGTGATGGTCACGCTCACCGGGGCGATGGCCACTCCGGTGTAGCTCCCGCCCGAGGCGCTGTGGCCTATCGCCGCCGTGTGGTTCCCTTCGACCAGGGCGTCATCGACGGCGACGACGGTGATGGGTTGAGGCACGTTCCAGTCGGTGGGGGTAAAGGTCAGGGTGGCCGACGGACCGGGGCCGGCCCCGGCGTTCAAGGTTATCCTGTCCGCCGGCGAGGCCGTGGCCGTGATGGTCACCGTCCCGGACGGCTGGCGGACCAGGACGACGGTGTAGGTGTCGGTCGAACCCGGTTGCCCGGGGGCCGCGCCCTCGGTCACCGCCGTCGAAGCGTCGGTCTCGGCGAGGGTGACCGCGGGGAGGTCGTTGTCGGTCACAGTCACCGAGACGCTCCGGATGACGACGCCGTCGTAGGCGCCACCACCGGCGGTGTGGGTGATGGTCCCCGGGTGCGTCCCCTCGACGATGGCGTCGTCGTTCGCGCTCACCGTGACCGTTTGGGCCACGTTCCAGTTCGAGGTGGTAAAGGTCAGGGTGGCGGCCGGACCGGGGGCCCCCCCGCCGGTGGCCAAGGCGAGGCAGCCGTCGGGTGCGGTCGTCAGGCTGAGGGTGACGGCGCCGGAAGGCAGGCGCCCCAGGAGCACGGTGTAGGTGTCGGTGGCGCCCGGAGCCCCGGGGGCGGCGCCCTCGGTGACCCGGGTTTCGCCGGCGCTCTCGGTGACGGTCACGACGGGAAGGTCGTTATCGGTCACCGACACGGTGACCTCGGGGATGCTCCCCAGGTCGTACCCGCCGCCGCTCGGGGCATGGGTGATGGTGGCGACATGCAGGCCCTCAACCACGGTGTCGTCGATGGCCCGCACGGTGATGGTCTGCGGGGTGGCCCAGTTGGCCGTGGTAAAGGTCAGGGTCGTGCCGGCGCCGGGAGGGCGGCCCGGAGCCGCCACGGTGATGGTCCCGGTCGGCGAGACGGCAGCCGTGACGGTCACGGTGCCGCTCGGTTCGGTGTTCAGGACGAGCGTGTAGGCATCGGAGTATCCCGGCGCGCTCGAAGCGGCGCCCTCGGTCACGGCGGTGGCGCCGGCGCTCTCAGTGATGGTCGCCTTCGGGACGTCGTCATCGGTGATCTGGGCGGTGACGCCGGCGATGGCGCACCCGGTGTATCCGCCGCCGCTCGCCCCGTGGATGATGACCCCGGGGTGCGGGGTTCCCTCGACGATGGTGTCGTCAACCGCCTGGACGGTGAAGGTCTGGGGCGTGCTCCAGTTGGCCGGGGTGAAGAGGAGAGTCAGCCCGCCGAGGCCGTTGTCGACCGTGACGTGCTGGGACGGGTTCGCGGCCACGGTCACGTCCCCGCACGGCTCGTGGTTGAGGACCACGGTGTAGGTGTCGGAGTAGCCGGGTTCGCCAGGCGGGGCGGCCTCGGTCACGTTCGTGGTTCCGTCGGCCTCGACGACCGTCACGCTGGGGAGGTCGTTGTCGGTGACATAAGCGGTCACGCCGCTCCAGGCCAGAGCGTCATAACCGCCCCCGCGCGTGGCGTGGGTGATGGTCCCGGTGTGGGAGCCTTCGACGACCGAGTCGTCGACGGCGGCCACAGTCACCGTCTGGGGCGCGTTCCAGTTCTGGATGGTAAAGGTCAGCGTGGCGGCGCCTCCGAACGGCCCGCCCGCCCCGCCGGACGACACGACCACCGGGCCCGACGCCGTGACGTCTAGCGTGACGTCGCTGTTGGGCACGTGGGTGAGGACGACGGTGTAAGGGTCGGTCGCGCCCGGGTTCAGGACGACGGCGCCTTCCGTCACGTTGGTCGAGCCGCCGCTCTGGATTATGGAAACCCCGGGGATGTCGTCACAGGTGACGCTGGCAAGGACGCTGTCTATGGCGCACCCCGTGTACCCGCCGCCCGAGGCGGAGTGGGAAATAGCCCCCGTGTGGAGGCCCTCGATGATCTCGTCGTCGTAGGCCTGGACGGTCACCGTCTGGGGCATGGACCAGGTGGCGGTGGTGAAAGTCAGGGTGGCCGCGGCCCCCGGCGGAGAACCTCCCGCGCTCACCAGCGCCAGGCTCGTGGCGCTCACGGTGATGCTCACCACGGCGCAAGGATGGTGATCGAGGACCACCGTGTAGGTATCGGAGAAACCAGGCGCGCCGGGCAGGGCGCCCTCGGTCACGGCGGTGGAGGTGCCGGTCTCGGCCACGGTCACGCTCGGCAGGTCGTTGTCGGTGATGGTGGCGGTGACGTTCGAGATGGTCACCCCGAAGTACCCGCCGCCCGTGGCGGTGTGGGAAATCGACCCTGCATGCGTTCCTTCGACGACGGCGTCGTCCACGGCCGTGACCGTGAAGGTCTGGGCCACGCTCCAGTTGGCCGGAGTGAAGGTCACGCTGTTGTTCCCGGCCGGTCCGGCGACGGTGACCCCGACGGCCGAAGCGGCGGCCACGATCACGTTCGCGGTGGGCTGGCCGGCCAGGACCACGGTGTAGGTGTCGGCGGCGCCGGGGGTCTGGCCCAGCGCGCCCTCCGTCACGGTCACGTTCGTCCCGCCGGCGGACGCCGTCACCGTCACCCCGGGTACGTCGTTGTCGATGATCGTGGCGGAAACGTTGGCGATGAGGACGCCGTCGTACCCGCCGCCCGTGGCGGCGTGAGATATGGTCGCCGTGTGGTCCCCTTCAACGATGACGTCGTCCACGGCGACCACGGTCACCGTCTGGGGCGTGTTCCAGTTCTGGATCGTAAAGGTCAAGGTGGCGCTGGCGCCCGGCGTCCCGCCGGCGGCGGACACCGCGACCTTGCCTCCGACCGTGGAGGCGGTGATGGTCACGGTGCCGTTGGGCAATTGCGTCAGGACCAGGTCATAGGTATCGCTGGCGCCCGGGGCATGGTTCACGGCGCCCTCGGTCACCGCGGTCGACCCGCCGCTCTCCGCGAGGCTCACGCCGGCCGTGTCGTTGTCGACGATGCCCGCCGTGACGCCGGGTGAAGCGCATCCATTGTAGCCGTCCCCGCTCGCGGTGTGACTGATGACCGTGGCGTGCAGGCCCTCGATGAGGTCGTCATCCACGGCCGTGACGGTGATGGTCTGGGGCACGTTCCAGTCCGTCGGGGTGAAGGTCAGCCCGGCGCTCGCGCCGGGCGTCCCTCCGGGCGCGGACACGAGAGCCTTGGTCGGCCAGTCGGCGTTGCCGCTGGCCTCCGCCCTGGCCGTGATGGTGACCGGGGCGGAAGGCTGGGTCCCGAGGACCACGGTATAGGTGTCGGAGTGTCCAGGCGCGCCAAACAGGGCGCCCTCGGTGACCGTCGTCGAGCCGCCCGACTGGGCCACGAGCACCGACGGCGTGTCGTTGTCGGTGACTCCGGCCGTGACGGCGGCGATGACGCAGCCGGTGTACCCGCCGCCACTCGCCGTGTGGGTGATGAGCCCGCCGTGAGGCGTTCCCTCGACAACGGCGTCATCAACGGCCGTGACCGTGACGGTCTGGGCCACGTTCCAACTCGTGGTGGTAAAGGTCAGCTTGTTCGTGCCGGCCGGACCGATCACCGCGACCTGGCCGGCCGAGACAGCCGTGACGGTCACGGTCCCGCAGGGTTGGGCGCCCAGGACCACGGTGTAGGTGTCGGAGTAGCCGGGCGAACCGAGGGCCGCGCCCTCGGTCACGGCCGTGCCGCCGCCCTCGGCGACGGTCGCCACCGGCAAGTCGTTGTCGTTGATGGTGGCCATCAGGGGGACGATGGTCACCGCGTCGTACCCGCCGCCGGTGGCGGCGTGGGTGATGGTTCCGGTGTGGACGCCCTCCACGACCGTGTCGTCCACGGCCGTGACGGTGAAGGTCTGCTCCACGTCCCAGTTGGCCATCGTGAAGACCAGGGTCCGGCCGCCGACGCCATTGCTCACGGTGACCCTGGTGTCCGGAGTGGCGGTGACGGTCACATCGCCCATGGGCGCCACGGTCAGGACCACGGAGTAGGTGGCCGTGGCCCCGCCCTCGTAAACGGTCGTGGCGCCGCCGGGCTGGATGATGGAGACGCCGCCGGGTGTCTCGTTGTCGATGACCGTCACGGTCACCGTGCCCACCGGGGTCCCGGTGTCGTACCCGCCGCCGCCGGCCGTATAGCTTATTGCGCTCGTGTGCAAGCCGTCGATGACGACGTCGTCAACGGCGGTCACGGTCACGGTCTGGGGCACGCCCCAGTTCAGCGCGGTAAAGGTCAGGATGTTCGTCCCGGACGGGCCCACCGCCGTGACCTGGCTGTCGGTGATGGTGGCCGTGACGGTCAAGTCCGAAGACGGCTGCCCGCTCAGGACAACCGATAACGTGTCGCTGGCGCCGCCTTCGGTAACCACCGTCGAGCTACCCGACTCGGTGATGACGATGGCGGGTTTGTCGTTGTCGGTGACGCTCACGGTGACGGGGGCGACGGCGCAGCCGGTGTACCCGCCACCGCTCACGCCATGGCTGATGACCCCGGCGTGCGGACCCTCAAGGAGGCCATCCTCGACCGCGGTGACGGTGAAGGTCTTGGGCAGGTTCCAATCGGCCGGGGTAAAGACCAGCGTCCGGCCGCCGGCGCCGTTGTCCACGGCGACCTGGCTGTCGGGCGAGGCGATGATGGTCACGTTCGCGCTCGGCTGCCGGTTCAGCACCACGGTGTAGGTATCCGAATGGCCCGGCTGGCCCGCCGCGGCACCCTCGGTCACGCTGGTCGAGCCACCGCTCTCGGTGACGATGACGCCGGGGAGGTCGTTGTCGCTGACGCTGACCGTGACGGTGGGCACGGCGGAGCCCTGGTAGTTCCCGCCCTGGGCCGTGTGCGTGATGAGCCCGGTGTGCGGGCCCTCGACCACGCTGTCGTCCACGGCCCTGACGGCCATGGTCTGCGGCACGTTCCAGTCCGCCAAGGTGAAGACCAGGGTCGCGCCGCCCTGGCCGTTGTCGACGGTCACCTGGGGGCCCGGAACGGCGGTGATGGTCACGTCGGCCGTGGGCACGCTGCGCAGGGCGACCGTGTACCCGGACCCGGCGCCGCCCTCGGCGAGGCTGAGGGCGACCGGCGTGATACTCACGCCGAGGTCGACGGCCTCCAGGGCCCACCTCGCGTTGACCAGGCCGCCGGTTATGGTGAGCGCCGTCAAGGATTGAAGCTTGGTCACCGTCGAAGTGATGGCGTCGACGATGTCATCCGATGTCGCCGTCGGCCGGTAGCTTAGGAGGAGGGCCGCGATGCCCGAGACGTAGGGGGCCGCCGCCGAGGTGCCGCTGAAGGACTTGTAGGCGTTGCCGTAAAGGCCGCCGGTGTAGTTCAACGCGACCTTGGCCAGGGTCCCCCAGGGCGCCACGCCGTCCTCGAAACGGGAGCCGGTGAACTTGCCCGCCGAGTAGTCCGCTCCGGCGTACGCCCCGCCGGCCCCGACCAGGCCCGTGTGTTCCGGGCCCGAATGGCCCAGGCCCCAGACGCGGAGGGTGTTCCGGGCGAAATCCGTCTCACCGATGCCGTACAGGGCGTCCTCGCCGGAGAGGAAGAGCTTTCCGCCGCCCGCGAGATACGCCGCGAGGTTACGCTGGTCGTTGGCGGTGAGGGCATAGAAGTCGGGCATGGCGTCGCCCTCGTCGCCCCCCGTGAACCAGACGACGGCCGGGTGATGCGCCATGTCAGGCTCGGTCGGCCCGTCGCGGTGGAGCAGCACGGTGGGATTGGTGGGGTCGGGATAGCGCACTACGTAAGGCGCCCGCGAGGTGTAGCCGGCGCCCTCCAGGGCGTTTTCGTAGACGGACATCCGGCACAGCGAGCCGCCCTCATCGTCGTCCACGACCAGGATGGTGCCGGTCATAGCCACGTCAAGGAAGGACATGGCCCGCCCGACGGCGTCCCGAGCGGCCTCGGGGTCGGTGAAGTTCTCGGCCCCGAACCCCCAGACCATGGACCGGTACCCCAGAGGGTCGTCAAGAGCCACTGCCGCCGGACCATAGGCGGGCGCGCCCGGGGGCGTAGTGCTCATGATGACTGAGCCCGGCGCCCCGACGTCGACCGTCCGCCGGCCGAAGTTCGCGTCCTGGGCCTTGCCGCCGCTGGAGGTCACCGATGTGACGGCGATGATATTGGGGAGGTCGTAGCAGGCCGGGTAGAAGGGCGTAACGTCAAGGTCGTACCCGGTGCCGGTCGAGTCGCCGTTGCCCGCGGCGGCGATGAAGACACCGCCGGTGTCGCCGAAGGCCTGGATGGCGTCCTTCAGGGCCTGGTCGTAGGCCCCCGAGCCCCAGCTGGCGTTGATGATCTTGACGCCGTGCTTCATGGCGTAGTTGATGGCCTGGACGGCGCCCATGG
>Ga0315284_10012892_pt1 | contig 11906 bp, 9 predicted proteins | sample YL17G09_16_MG_FD_203696 | JGI IMG/M metagenome (GOLD analysis project Ga0315284, IMG submission 203696) | Sediment microbial communities from Yellowstone Lake, YNP, Wyoming, USA - YL17G09_16 | ecosystem: Environmental > Aquatic > Freshwater > Lake > Sediment | place: USA: Wyoming | collected...
GAGTTACATTGGCTATACCATCAACGTAAGCGCAGACTTTTGTCAGGTTCTTCATGCCTGTATTATCTATGCAGTCAACTCCCATTTTTAATTTCAAGTTTGGTATAATTGAACACAAGTTTGCATTCCCACATCTCTCCCCGTAACCGTTTATGGTCCCCTGCACAAGCACGCAGCCTGCAAGCACTGCCATTAATGAATTCGCAACAGCGGTATCGGAATCGTTATGCGCATGAATACCCAGAGGAACTTTTATTTTCTCTTTAACGACATTTACGATTTCCCTCACCTGATTGGGCATCATCGTACCGTTTGTATCGCACAATGTTATATTGTCAACCCCAGCCTCCTGGGCCTTCTTTAATGTCTGGAGCGCATATTCACTGTTGGCTGTAAAACCGTCAAAGAAATGTTCCGCGTCATAGATAACTTCCATTCCTTTTGATTTCAGCCATTTTAAAGTCTCATATATCATTTTCAGGTTTTCATCAAGGGTTGCCCTCAACGCATGTTTTACATGGAAATCCCAGCTCTTGCCGAAAATGGCCGTAACCTTTACCTTTGAATCCACTATCGCTTTAAGGTTCGGGTCTTTCTCGCAGCTGTTTCCCTTACATCTGGTGCTTCCGAAAGCCGTAATTTTCGCATTTTTAAGGGATAAATTTTTTACCTCCTTGAAAAAAAGTATATCCTTAGGATTTGAGCCCGGCCAACCGCCTTCAATGTAATGGAAACCGATGCTATCCAGTTTCTGCACTATCTTTAACTTGTCATCAAGAGAAAAAGAAATCTCTTCGCCCTGCGCGCCATCACGCAGTGTAGTATCGTAGATTAACACTTTATCTTTATCCTGTTTCATTTTTAATCCCATCCGTTCATTCTTAACAACTGTCGTAGATCGTAGGCCGCAGGCCGTAGGTCGTCAAAGACCAACTGCAACAACCTATAGACTGATAACAACCTTTTATCTACAGACTGTAATTATTAAGCTGTTGCCGTAAGCGATCTACGACCTACGGGCTGTTGCTGTTAGCGGCCTGCGACTTTTATTTCTTCCCCAGCCCAAAACTCTTATGCACTGACCTTACCGCCCTCTCAATCTCTCCTGCGTCTATCACGCACGCCACTCTTATTTCAGAAGTGGATATCATCTGTATGTTTATCTTTTCCTTTGCAAGCACAGAAAAAAGTTTTGCTGCAATTCCGGGATGACTCTTCATGCCCACTCCCACTATGGAAAGCTTCGCTACATTGTCGCCATGAAGCACCTTGTTTGCTTTCAGCGATTTTCTTACCTGTTCCATTATAACGAGGCTTTTCTTCAGGTCCGTCTTTTTTATAGTAAAAGAAACATCATTTTCTCCGGATATTGCCGTGCTTTGAACTATCATGTCAACGTTTACGCCTGCTTCCGCAAGCGTTCCAAAAATATTTGCCACGATGCCAGGCCTGTCCTGCACGCCTATAATTGACATCTTAATAATATCTTTCTCGTGAGATACGCCGCTAACTACTACATCCTCCATCATTGGAGCCTCCTTGCAGATAATAGTTCCTTCTTTGTCTGAAAAAGTAGACCTTACGTGAATATCAACATTGTTCTTTTTAGCCACCTCTATTGAACGGGCCTGCATAACCTGAGAACCTGAACCTGCCATCTCAAGAATTTCATCGTAAGAAATTCTATCTATCTTCCTGGCATCATGCACCAGCCTCGGGTCTGCATTATAAATGCCATCCACGTCAGTATATATTTCACAAACATCCGCTTTCAGCACGGCAGCAAGAGCAACAGCAGTCAGGTCTGACCCGCCCCTGCCCAGGGTGGTAATATTATTCTCTGAACTTATCCCCTGAAACCCCGCCACGATTATTATATGGGTCCTCTTTAATTCCTTCACAAGCCTTGCTGTATTTATATTCTTTATTCTCGCCCTGCCATGAGAAACGTCCGTTATGATACCACACTGCGGACCTGTAAAGGAAATAGCGTCCTCTCCCTGTGTATGAATAGCCATCGCAAGCAACGCAATTGACCTCTGTTCCCCCGTAGCAAGCAGCATGTCAAGCTCCCTTTCATGAGGAACCGGGCTTACCTGTTCTGCCAGTTCTATCAATTCGTCTGTCATGTCTCCCGGAGCAGATACCACCACTACAACATTATTGCCTTTTCTCCTTGTCTTTATTATCCGTTTGGCAACATTCTTGATTTTCTTAACATCAGCTACCGAAGAACCGCCGAACTTTTGTACTATTAATGCCATAAAGACTCTCCAATTTAATCTATCACGCGTGCGCCCGCTTTAGAAACCTCTGCCACTTTATATTCACTCTTTTTACCAGCCTGTTTAAAAACTTTTACCATAGCCAGTCCAACCTTTTTACAGCGAGTCAGGTTATCAGAAGGACACAGCGCCGCAATGGTTGAGCCCGAACCGCTAAGCACCGCCCCATATGCACCAGCTTTCATGGCAGCCTTGAAAACATCATCCATTCCAGGAACAAGTTTCTTCCTGTAAGGCTGATGCAGAAAATCTTTTGTCCCTTCATCAAGAATATCGTAATTTCTATTAAAATATGCGCTTATACAAAGGGTAAAAGCCGATAGATTCTTTACCGCCTTCCACCTGTCAATTGTTCCAGCAAAAACCTTTCTTGCCTTATCGGTAGAAACCTTAAAATCCGGTATACACAAAACCACCTTAAGTCCCTTGCCATCGCCAATTTTAGAGTATACAACTTCCTCCTTATGAAACGTTGAGTTAACAACTCCCCCGATCAACGCCGGAGCAACGTTATCAGGATGGCCTTCCAGCCTGGCTGCAGTATTCAATATCCACTGTTTATCAAGTTTATTTCTGCATAATGCGTTTGCGGCAAGTAATCCTCCCACCCTGGCGGCGGCGCTGCTGCCAAGGCCTCTTGTTAGAGGTATCCTGTTGTCAGATTTTATCATGCAGCTCTGAGGAAACGCGCCAAGTTTTTTAAACACCTCGTATGCTGCAAGCCATATCATGTTCTTTTTATCCGTTGGAACCGCAGCACTTTTTTCAGCTACCGTGAGCGCTGTTTTGTTCACACCTTGAAACCTGTCAATGGACATTTCTATATCTGTATATAAATCCAACGCCATCCCAAGTACGTCAAACCCCGGCCCCAGGTTGCCTATCGTAGCAGGCACTCTCACTTTTACTTTCTTCATTTTATAAGGTTATCTCCCGCATAATCATATTCAGGTCAGCTTCAATTATCCTTGGCTGTGTTGATACTTTAATGGCGCGGTCCGGGTCTTTAAGCCCATGCCCCGTCAATATGCAAACCACTCTTGAGTATTCCTTGAAATAATCCATATCAATATATTTCTTCAGTCCCGCAACCGATGCCGCTGATGCGGGCTCAACAAAAACACCTTCAAGGTTTGCCAGCATTTTATATGCCGCTATTATTTCATCATCGGTAACCATGTCAATAACACCCATTGATTCGTCCCGTGCCTCCACAGCCTGCTTCCAGCTGGCCGGATTTCCTATCCTTATAGCCGTGGCTACTGTTTCAGGGTTCTTTACAGGATGTCCTAAAACTATGGGAGCTGACTTTGACGCCTGAAAGCCCATCATTTTCGGCAGTTTTTTTGACCTGCCCGCTGCTTTGTATTCCTTGTAACCTTTCCAGTAAGCGGTAATATTGCCTGCATTGCCCACCGGCATAAACTGGTAATCCGGAGCTTCGCCAAGCGCATCTATTATTTCAAATGCCGCTGTCTTCTGCCCTTCAATCCTGAAAGGGTTAATTGAGTTTACAAGCGTAATAGGATAGTTTGCAGTAATATCCTTGACCAGATTCAATGCATCGTCAAAATTGCCTTTCACCGCTATCACCTGAGCCCCATGCATCATCGCCTGCGACAATTTACCCAGCGCAATTGCGCCTTCCGGTATAAGAACTATGCATTTTATCCCGCACCTTGCGCAATACGCCGCGGCTGAAGCCGAAGTGTTGCCTGTAGAAGCGCACATCACCGCCTTGCAATCATCTTCCAGCGCCTTGGATATTGCCATTGTCATTCCTCTATCCTTGAAAGACCCTGTTGGGTTAAGCCCCTCGTACTTCAAAAATATTTCCAGTTTGCTGCCAAGATGCCTTGACAGGTTATTTGCCAGTATCAAAGGCGTATTACCCTCGTTAATAGTAACTATAGGCGTACCGTTATTGACCGGTAAAAACTCGCGGTAACGATTTATTATTCCTTCATTATTCATTGCAAAGTCCCTTCATCGGAATCCTCAATTCTTATCATTATGCTTTTTTCCTTTACTATTGAAAGTCTGTCCATTTCTGCCAAAGCCTTCTTTACATCGCCTTCTTTTGCAGTATGCGTTACCAGGACTATAGGCACTGTCTTTTTCTTGTTGGCGTGCGCCATCTGGTATACGGAAGCAATTGAAACATTATGCTTGCCCAGTAAACCGGATATCTTTGACAGCACTCCGGGCCTGTCCACTGAATTGATTCTTATGTAATACTTCATGCTTATATTTCTAATATCCATTATCTTCAGTTTCCTGAAGGGATTACATTGTATATACGGCGCCTTGCCTGCAATATCGTTATGAATATTTTTTGAGAGATAAATGACATCGCTCACTACCGCTGACGCAGTGGGCATTTCCCCGGCTCCCCTGCCGTAATACATCGTATCGCCTGAGGCGTCGCCTACAACATAAACCGCATTATACTCGTCCTCCACCGAACATAAAGGATGGTCTTTCGGAATCAGTGTGGGATGCACGCGCACGTCAATGACCTTGCCATTATTCTTCAATATGGCAAGCAGTTTCAAAATATAACCAAACTCTTCGGCAGCGTATTGTATGTCCTCCCGCATTATTTTACCAATACCTTCGCAGTAGACCTCATCCGGAGCTATGTGAGCGCCAAAGGCAATTGACCCCAGCACTACCAGTTTATTTGCTGCATCTGTGCCGTTTATGTCAAAACTTGCATCCGCTTCAGCGAACCCGTGTTTTTTTGCTTCAGCAAGAGCCTTCTTGAAATCCATCTTATCCCTGGACATTTTAGTAAGAATATAGTTCGTCGTACCATTAAGAATACCGAGTATTGACTTTATCCTGTTTGCAGAAAGGCCTTCGTTCAGCACCTGGATTATTGGAATACCTCCGCCAACGCTAGCCTCAATGTATACTGAAACTTTATGTTTATTCGCCTCCTTGAATATTTCTTTCCAGTATTTTGCAAGCAGTGCTTTATTCGCCGTAACAACATGCTTGCCGCTTGTGATCGCAGACAGTATAAAAGTTCTTGCAGGCTCATATCCACCGATAAGCTCTATTACTATGTCAATATCCCTGTCTTGGATGATATCATCGGCGTCATTCGTAAAGATTTCATGGCTGAACCCGTATTTCCTTAGCACCTTAAATCTATTAGCGTCCCTGTCACAAATTCTCTTGATGTTTATTTTAGCCCCGGCTTTATGTTCTATCAGGGAGATGTTCTTCTTCATCAGCTTGACAACCCCTGTTCCAACAGTGCCGAGACCGATAATTCCCACATTAATATTTTTTTTCATAAATTTATCCTATGTTAACTACCTAATCGTCGTTACGTAGTTCCGTATTTCCGTCTAAAATCAAATGCTGTTACGGATATACGTAAATACTTAACGACGGGTTGTTTTTCCAACGGCCTGCGTTTTTATTTTCTTTCTTCCTTGAAAAATTTCTTCAGCCTTAATATGGCATCATGAAACCGGTTATAATGAGTAACAAGCGCTATCCTCACGTATCCCTCGCCATAAGAACCATAGCCAATCCCCGGTGACAACACTATCCCTGTTTTAAGTATCAACCGCTCACAGAACTCAAGAGAGCTCATATGCCGGAAACCCACGGGAAGTTTTGCCCACAGATACATTGAGGCACTCGGTTTTTCCACTTCCCAGCCTATTTTATTCAGTTCCCTGACGAATTTATCTCTTCTCCTCTGATATTCAGCACAGTTTTCCTCAACACATTTCTGCGAGCCGGTAAGCGCTTTTACGCCTGCCAGCTGGACAGCGGTAAACACCCCGTAATCAAGATAACTTTTAAGCCTTTCAAGCGGCCTTAGTATTTCGGCATTACCTACGACAAAACCAAGCCTCCAGCCTGCCATTGAGTAAGTCTTTGAAAAAGAATGGAACTCCACCCCCACATCTTTTGCCCCCGGAACCTCCATGAAGGATGGCGCTTTATAATCATCAAAAACTATATCCGAATATGCAAAGTCGTGACATACTATTATGTCATGCTTCTTTGCAAAAGCAACGACCTTTTTAAAAAAAGATAAATCCTTTACAACCGCTGAGGTCGGGTTATTGGGATAACTTATATACATCAGCTTCGCCTGTTTTGCTATACTGTCCGGTATATTGTCAAGTTCAGGCAGATAACCGTTCTTCTCCAATAAAGGCATATCATAAACCTGTCCACCCGACAGAATTACCCCAAACCTGTGTGCCAGATAACTGGGATTCGGCACAAGCGCAAAGTCCCCCGGGTCAAGATATGCCATGCTCATGTGAACAATACCCTCTTTTGACCCTACAAGGATGAGCACCTCATTATCCGTATCCAGTTCAACATTAAACCTTTTCTTATACCAGGAAACAACCGCCTTTCTCAATTTAGGCATGCCTTTTGCCTGCGGGTACCTGTGAGTCTTCGGGTGGTTTGTAACTGTATCGCACAGTTGTTCAATAATATGCTTTGGAGTAGGCATATCCGGGTTACCCATGCCCAGGTCTATAACATCCTGCTTCCTTGAAAAAGCATCCTTCTTAAGAACATTTATCGCCTCAAATAAATATGGCGGAAGATTTTTAATTTTTTCTGATGGTGATTTCATCACGTGTCTCCATTTTTTCCAGCATATTTAAAACATGCCAGTCCTGTTACCGCACAGGCTGCGCCATACGCCATCTCAAAAGGCACCCACTTTCCTGTATATACGCTCACAGGCACAAACTGCGTTGCGGGATTTGGATAAAAAATATCTATAACCCCTTTTACCGCTATAATTATTCCATAGACAACAAAAATCCAGCCTGCAAGCTTTATTAAACTCGTTACCTGTTTATTCATATAAAAAAACCGTAAACCGTAGGCCGTAGATCGTAGATCGTAGACCGCAGGCCGCAACTGTAATCTACTGTATTAGTTTTTTAAGCTTTCGTCCCGGCCTGAAACTTATTCTCTTGCCTGATGGAATCTCAACCTTTTCACCAGTCTTCGGATTTCTGCCAATTCTCGGCTTTGTCTCTTTCACCCTGAAAACACCCAACCCGGAAATAGAGACTTTGCCTTCTTCTTTCAGGCTTCTTGATATATTCTTCATAATTGCTTTTACTGCCTGCCTGGCAATTGATTTATTTATTTTCACGTCATTTGTCAGCGCTTCAGCCAATTTCAACTGATCCATGCACCCTCCTTCTGAACCCTTGATTTTTTCTGATTATATTCATATTAAAATTAAAGCCAACAATAAGAATAAGTCTATTATTATAACATAATTCAGATAATAAGTCAAATATTCGAATATCTCAAGCCAGAATAAAAATGTCGGAGGTGTAGTCAAAAGTGTTGCTAATGGGGCTTTTAACTGAGTCATCTTGTTTACGCTGCTATTTTTAATTTGACAAATGGGATGTATTGGAGTATATTCTTGTAAGAAGTCGGGATGTCAGGAGGCAAAAATATCGTTAATTTACAGAGCACTAGGGGATTAATGAGAGGATTCCAATTGAAATGAACCTGAAAAAATATATTTTCATAATTATCGGTGTCTTGATTCTACTAATCCCGCCTTTCTTTGATATATTACGCGGGAACATGGTAATAGTTATTGGCGTAAAATCAATAATTTCATTTATGCTCGGTATTTTATTCATTGCTACGGGTATAACCTATATAAGAAAAGGGCCTTCCAAAGATAAATCCTATTATAAAATAATTTTATTATTCATATTCTTTATACACATAACAGGGGTTCTGTTCAATTTCCCGCTTAATGATATAATGTCCAAATATCCTGTAGCCACTGTAGATTATAGCTTCCATTTTTACCAGGCCTATGCTACCAGTAATTTCTTCCTGACCAGCCATCAATTATGGGGCTATGACCCGTATTTCATGGCAGGGTATCCAATGGGGATTATATTTGATATGAACTATAAATTCTTTGAATTGTTTGTGTCTATTTTCTCTTTTATTGGAACTGTACCGGCTTCAAAACTATTTCTTCTTATTTTCATGATAATTATGCCGCTGGTTGCCTTTTCTTCATGCAGAAACCTTGGGCTCGGAAAAACTGAATCAATAATCGGAACATGCCTTGCGGTCCTTTTATGGTATACGGATTCATCCCTGAGCCACAACCGGTGGGAAGGTATGTTTTCTAACGTATTTATCGCTTATTTATCAATATATGTATTTTCCCTTCTCTTTAAATACATGGAAACAAAAAAACTCTATGTGTTTGTTCTAATGGTATTATCCGGAACTATTGTATTCTACATGGGAACATCCGTATTCGTTCTTAGCCTGCCTGTATTTTTGCTGTTTATACTGCTGGTTAGAGAAAAAAATTATAGAGTCTGCATTGTTTTTGTAATCTGGGGTTTACTAATGCTCGTTTTAATTACTCCATGGTTTATCCCTTGTTTAAAATTCCTTCATTATAAAACTGATTCCGGCTACTGGTTCTATGCAGACATTGGGACTTTTTTCAAGGATTTTATATCATATGAAGGCTGTCCGCCGGGTTCAGGCTGGCCGAGAACTTTTTTTATAAGGTCCCTGATATTTTTCACTGGCGTATATGGCATATATTTATGGATTAAAGAAAAACAACCAATGAAGTATATCCCTATAACTGCCAACGCCCTGGCGATGTTTTTACTTTCATATCTTGGTTCATATTCCAAACTGATCTTAAACCTCCAGCCATACAGGTTCATTTCGTCAATGAGCTTTTTCCTGCTGGTGCCTTCTGCTAAAGCGATTCACTTTTTATATAACCGTTCAAAAGAGAATTTAAAGAAAGAAACTCTTATAGCCATTACTATTCTTGGGTTATTGAGTTTGCCTCAGATATATGCCGGAATATCTCTTGCATTCAGGACCCCGCCTATATCGGCTTCAGCTAATGGGGAAAATATTGAAATCAGGCTATGGATAGAAAAACATACAGATAATTCTGCAAGGATATTATATGAAGATTCTTTTAGAAACGAACATCCGTCGCTTTTGCCTTACTATATAAAAAGACAATTTATCGGGGGGCTTTATCCAAAGACCTTCATTAAACACGGGTTTGTTGAACTCAATAGCTGGAGCATGTTTGATAAGAAATTCTCCGATATTTCTCTGGCTCAAATGAAAAATTATTTTGAATATTACAACATAAAGTGGGTATTTGCATTTACTAAAGAAGTACTGGACCTCTTTGACAAATATCCTTCATACCTTAAAAAGATTACAAGGATAGGAACTGTGAATGTTTATGAAGTTGACAGAAAAGTAAATTTCTTTATTGAGGGAAACGGTGAAATAAACGCTGATTACAATAAAATTGAAGTAAAAAATGCCACCGGGCCTGAAATAATCATTAAATACCACTGGCTTGAAACCTTGAAAACAAAACCTGAACTTAAAATAGAAGCAGTAAAAGGCCTGGACGACCCCGTTGGATTTATAAAGGTATACAACAATAACGTTCGTGACTTCCTGATTTACAATGCCTATTAATATTTGTATTCTGTAATCTATAATTGACCCTGTTATCCAAAGATTGTAATTGAAGATTAACCAACTTATAGTCCACAATACCGACAACAGGAATAAAACAGGGGGGCAAGATTGGATTACAATCCAGGGTCAAAATTCCATTACAAATTACAGATGGAGCCCCACGGGTTTACCCCCCAATGTTTTACTCTGTAAAACATTGATGAATGGGGCGGGTAGTCCCCCATGCCTTGTCCCCGTTTTCACGGGGACATTGGGGGGGACTGTCGCACCCATGATTTTCTGGAAACCGGGATAAACTGCTTATAACTGCTTCTTACATTCTTTCCGGTGCAGTTACGCCAAGAATTTTCAGCCCGTTCTTAATCACTATGGCTAATGCTTTTAAAAGCTGCAGCCTGGCAGCAGTCAGTTCTTCATTATCCCCTATTATACGATGTTTGGCATAATAGCTGTGGAATACACCAACAAGGTCCTGTAAATATGATGTTAAATGGTGGGGTTCCACCGTAATACAGCATTTCAACAACAGCCCGGAATAGTTGCCCAGCCTTTTCATAAGCTCCAACTCTTCCTGTTCATTCAGCAACTCCAGGTTACTCTCGCTTTCGGCTTTAAGTTTAATGCCTGCTTTTTCAGCCTCCTTGAAAATACTGCATATCCTTGCATGCCCATACTGGACATAATATACAGGGTTATCCTGAGATTGTTTTTTTGCCAGTTCCAGGTCAAAATCAAGCGGTGTATTTGCGTTACGCATCAGGAAAAAAAACCTGCATGCGTCGCTGCCCACCTCGTCAATAACCTGCCTCAAAGTCACATAATCGGCTTTCCGCTTTGACATGACTACCGGCTTACCTTCTCTGGTGAGGTTTACAAGCTGATACAGCAGTATTTTTAGCCTGACTGAATCATAGCCCATTGCCGTAACAGACCCTTTAACCCTGTCAATGTAACCATGGTGGTCGGCGCCCCAGATGTTTATCACCGTATCAAAACCTCTTTTAAACTTGTCATAGTGATAGGCAATATCGGATGCCAGGTAGGTTTTTGACATATCATTCTTTATCACAACCCTGTCCTTGTCGTCGCCAAAACTTGTAGACCTGAACCAAATGGCTCCGTCCTGTTCAAAAATATAATTATTTCTTTTAAGTTTTTCAAGAGCCTGTTCTATCTCGTTTTTTTCATTTTCAGCTTTACGGTAAAGGGTGCTCTCAAAAAACCAGCTGTCAAATTTCAGCCCAAAATCCTCCAGGTCCTTTTTAATATCCCTCAGCATCAGCTCCACTCCTGACCTTCTGACTTTTTCCTTGTTTTCTGGTGTAGGCTTTTGCAGATAATCATCAAGTTCCCCTGCCATTTCCCCCGATGCGATTTTTATATACTCTCCCTCATACCCTCCTTCAGGTATGGCTGTTTCGCGCCTTCTTGCAGCAAGCGAATCTGTCAGCATGTCAATCTGGTTTCCCACATCATTAACATAATACTCTTTCACTACATCATAACCCAATGTTTTCATAATGTTTGCCATGCTGTCGCCTATTGCAGCACCCCTGCCGTGTCCCACATGAAGAGGGCCTGTGGGATTTGCCGATACAAATTCTATCATGATTTTCTTGTTTCTTCCGAAATCGCCGCTCCCGTAGTTCTCTCCGGATTTGTTTATCTTTTTTATCTCTTCATAAAACACTTTCCTGTTCATGTAGAAATTGATAAATCCCGGCTTTACAAACTTCACGGCTTCAAATAATTCCTCCGCCTTAACCAGTTCTGTTACCAGCTCCCCAGCAATTACCATGGACGACTCTCCCAATTTTGCCGAAAGCATCAGTGCGATATTAGTGGCAAAATCCGCTTTTACATTGCCCGGAGGAACGTCTACCGCATAAAGAGGCATTTTGATATCTTCCCTGCCGCGTTTTTGGACAATTACATCGGCTGCTTTGTCAATAATTTCCGAAAGCCTTGCTTTTATCATTTTGATTCTTCCCATTTTACTATTTTAGCGTTTGCCCACAGGTCTTCAAGCTTATAATACTTCCTCATGTCGTCCTTGAATATATGGACCATCACACCCTCATAGTCAAGCAATATCCA